>Ga0187887_10000025_pt1 | contig 145422 bp, 95 predicted proteins | sample June2016WEW_7_10_FD_132977 | JGI IMG/M metagenome (GOLD analysis project Ga0187887, IMG submission 132977) | Peatland microbial communities from SPRUCE experiment site at the Marcell Experimental Forest, Minnesota, USA - June2016WEW_7_10 | ecosystem: Environmental > Terrestrial > Soil >... | reverse complement strand
TCCATGGTGGTGTTGCGCTTGGCGTTCTGCTCTTCGTCGAGAATTTCCTTGCGGCTGACGACGACATTGCCGCGCTTTTTGTTCAACTTGATGACGCGGACTTCAATCTGCTGGCCGAGATAGCCGTCGAGGTTGCGGACGGGTCGAATCTCAAGCTGCGAGCCAGGCAGGAATGCCTTGAGGCCGATATCGACGGTGAGGCCGCCCTTGACGCGGCTGACCACGGTGCCAGTGACCGGCGTTTTGTCGGCGGCGGCTTTCTCGATGGTGTCCCAAACGCGCAGGCGCTGAGCCCGCTCGTAGCTGACCAGGTACCCGCCTTCGGGCTCCTCGCGCTCGATGACCACGTCGATGGGGTCGCCGGGCTGGAACTTGACGGCGCCGGTGTGATCCTGAACCTGCTCGAGAGGCACCAGCCCCTCGGACTTCAGTCCAACATCCACTACCAGGTGCTTTTCAGTCTGCTTGATGACCGTGCCGGAGACGACTTTGTCGCCAAATGCCTCAACGGCTGCGGCCTCGGCTGCCAACTCGCGTTCAAATGCTTCGAGCGCGGCAGAGAAATCTTCAGCGGACTCGGTGGAGTGCGCTTCGTGAGCCGGGGCCTCGGCGGCAACCTCGGCGGGTGCGGCTTCCGGAGCGGGCTCGACTTGCGTTACGGCCTCGGCTTGAGGTTCAGCCACTGGCTCTGGTTGGACTACAACTTCCGTTGTAGCTTCGACCGTAGGCTCGGCTTCAACTGCGGCTTCAACAGGCGCGGCCTCTGCTTGAGGTACGGTTGGGGCATCGGCGTCCAGCGCGGGTACTTCGACTACTTCGGCTGTTTCAGGGTTGGACGTGGATTCGAACGACGGCTGCTCTTGCTCCGTCGCAGGCTCTAGCGTGGGGGTTTCCAATTCAGTGTTCAGGGTTATACTCTCGGGTTCTGGATTGAGGACGTTTGCCATGGATAAAACTCCGGAATTCCTTGCTCCCGCTGCGGACTTGTCTGCTGCTGGGCGTGGCTTCAGGGCGGCGATTTCAGCCGTCGACGAAGCCTTCGGACCGTTTCCCTGGCGTCGAGTCATCTGCGTGTGCCGGTAGCTTCTCCACGAGGCGCATTTCTCCAAGCGATTTGCGCTGGAGTCGTAATAAAAACGACTGGGCTCCTCGGGAAACACCCGGCAGGCAACGGCGTTGCTGAAGGGCGGTCGCAACTCGCTGCTGGAATCCGCGCAGGGAGCTACGCTCAAGAGTCTAGCAACCTCAGCTTTCCTGCGTCAATCCAACGGATTGGGACACTGCGCCGCAACCGGCAGTACAACCGAAAATTAACACTCCAATTGACCTGACGAATGGACTTGCGGCTGGGAGGAGCCGACAGCCATAAACCAAAAGCTATATAGCGGGCAGCCACCTATAATGTACTGTTTAGAACAGCGTAACCAACGGAAGGCTTATGGACCATCTTTGGACCCCCTGGCGCTTCGCCTACATCACCTCGGCGGAGGATGCGGCGCGCGCAGGCGTTCCGGCGCTTTCCTGTCAGCGTAGGTCAATGTCCATGAAAAAAATCTTAGCTCTGGCGATTTTCTTGGTCTCTAGCGCGGCGTTCGCTGAGACCTGCGCACTTCAGACTTACGCCTCTTCGTGGATGGTCACCGGGACGCCGTTCTCGGTGAAGTGCCCATCGGGAGTATATTCCGGCCATCTGGTTTCGACTCCGGCGCGGCGATTCTTCCGGCGTGGCCACATGATGCTGGTCTTCGATCAGCCGCTGATAGTGCACACGAAGAATGAGGCGGATGAGGGAAAGATTCAGCCGGGGCGCGGCAGACAGATCGCCAATATGCTCACCACAGGCGGGGTGGGAATCGGGACAAAGGACCTGACGGATGGGCTGTCGGGAGTCGTGTTCAAATCTTGGTACATGATTCCGGTTTCATGTATCACGCTGGCATTCTTCTCGAACGGCGGCGACGTGAATCTCAAGCTGGGGGACAAGCTGGAAATCGTCACGCTGAAGAACTGAACGGTCGCTACGGACACAAAAGGACCTATACCATGGACCATCTTTGGACTCCCTGGCGCTTCGCCTACGTCACCTCGGCGGAGGATGTGGCGCGCGCCGGCGTCCCGGCCGCCCTGGCAGCGTGGCCGGGCGATTTGGGGTGCGTCTTCTGTAACCTGATCGCTTCAATAGACTACGCCATCGCGCACGGGATAGATCGAGACGAGGCTGAGGCGGCGGGCGGGCTGATACTACGCGGGAAGCACTGCTTCATCTGCCTGAATGCGTTTCCGTATACCTCGGGGCACGTGATGGTGATGCCGTATGCGCATCTGGATCGGCTGGCCGCGCTCGATATCGAGGCTGCGCACGAGTTGATTCGCCTGGCGCAGCTTACCGAGAAGGCGCTTGATCACCTGTATCATCCGCATGGATTCAACTTTGGAATGAATGTGGGGCAGGCAGCGGGAGCCGGGGTGCAGGGGCACATCCACCTGCACGCATTGCCACGGTGGAGCGGGGATACCAACTTTATGACTACCGTTGCGGAGACTCGCGTGCTGCCTGAGGATCTGGAAACGACCTGGAAGCGGTTGCGGCAAGCGTTTGCCGAGGTCGAAAAGTAGCGAGCCGGTGGATGCGTGCGACTAATGGACGCCAAAGAATAAAATTTTGGCGCCTGGCTTGTCGAAGGTTGCTTCGATCCTGGCCCGGCCTTCGCTGTCTTGGGTCACGGTAACGCCGTCGCTGGTCCAATGGTCATTTGAAGGTTTGTTTTTGGTTATATATCGGTAGGAGCCTGTGCGTGTGGCAAAGATGACTACTGCGCCGCGGCCCGTGGTCACCGAGATTTTTTCGTGAATCTCGGGACTGGCGGAGACGATTCCAGTGACCACGGGATCGCTTTGAGTGATGTCGTCGCGAACTTGTTTATACCTGGCCAGCATGCTGCCGATGTTGGCGACGCCGGAGTCTGAGACTTTAGGCAGGTCGCCCCAGATTCCGTTTTGGCCGAGGATGAGCGATGCCACGTCTACCTCCTGCCATTGCTGCGGATCGTCAGGGAAATAGTGGGTGAGAAAGAGGACGGAGGGGATCCATTTATCGAAGGTGAGCGGCGTGCGGGTGATCCATGTACGCGCCTGACCTTGCTGAACAAATATGTTGGAGTAGGTTTTGTCCCAATCGATAGGAATGTCGTAATCCGGGTAGTATGGACCGTTATTGACGAGGAAGAACTTGCCGGAGGAGAGGAATTCGAGACCCATGGCGCGGCCACCTTCGGTCACATCGAAGTCCACGATCGCTCCGGGAACAGCGGCGGCGACTTTGTCGGCCATGCGGCTCATGGATTGGATCAGTTGGAATCCATAGGAGTCCGCTCGCTCCTGGTGAGTATTGTTCTCGCCGCCGTGGTTGTGATGCGGGTCGCTGCATCCATATTGGTCAACGCCGTCCCATTTGAAATAAGTGACGCCGGTTTCATGGGCAACACGGATGAGTCGATCAGCCAACACGTCCGCATAGCCACTGACTAAACACATCTCATAGTTCTTCTGCGGTCCCCAATCGTTGCGGGGCTTGCCGACGATTCCGTCTTTAGACATGCGCCACTCAGGGTGCTCGCGGACAACCTGGCTCGATGTTTCCGCCTCATTAGGACCGAACCATAGACCCAGCTTCATGCCGTAGCTGTCGAGCTTGGCCTTCACCGCCTTGAGGCCGTTGGGAAAGCGTTCGCTGCTCACCGTCCAGTCGCCGCCTTTGTCGTACCATCCTGAATCGAGAACAAAGACCTCAACGCCCATGCGGTGCGCTATCTCGATTTCCTGGAGCATGCGGGCTTCATTCATCGATTCGATAAATGTTTTGTTATTCCAAAATTTGTTGCGCTCCTGAAAGTTCCAACTGTTGTAGAAGATGTAGGGCTTTCTCGATTCTCGATTTTGCGTTAGATACTTGAGCATAAACTTTCGATAGGTGGAGGCAAGCTCATCCAGGTTGCCAGGTTGGGCGGCGGTTTCAAACCAGATGGTTTTGTAGGGGTGTTCGAGGTTGATGGTCTGGCCGGGATAATAATTGCCCTTGACGGCATCCAGGCTGATGTTGCGGCCGGGAGTGAGACGATATTCGAGAAACGCGTCGGGAGCTGTGGAACCGTGCTCATAGGCGAGAAGGAAGCTGCTACGGCCGTCGGTTGCGGCAAGAATGGGGCCCATGACGGCGCCGCTGTCTTCAAAATTTCTGTCGGCGATTTTTTCTTCTGAAAGCTCGTAAGAGTGGGTAAGCTCGGCGAAGTTCGATAGCCTGATTTCTTCAATCTGCGGAAATTGCTTGAGCGATGTTTGCAGGTAAGTGAGGTCGTTCGCGCCGGATTTCGCGGTCAGCGATTTTGACTGGTTGGATTTGAGCGTATAGCGGAAGCGGATTACCGGCGTTCCTTCATTGATCTGGAACTCGATGCCGAGATGGAGATGAGCGTCCTGGGCCAGCGGGCCATCGAACGAATATTGCGTGACGCCATTGGCGAGATGGACTGGAGCCGCGGTGGGGAAAAAATGGTGGACTTCAGCGGAAATTTGTTTGCCGTCTAGTTCGAAGGTGGGCGGAGTGAATTGGTATGGAACGGTTGAGCCCGCGGCGCGATAGCTCCAGAAGCAGTTTTGGCCGCAGGATAGGGAGATGCGCACCTGGCCGTTTTCTATATCGGGTTTCCGGTTGGGGGTCTGCGACCGGCCGACGAACGAAATGGTGAGGAGAGCCAGGATGCAGGTTGCGATCGTTTTGCAATTGCGAGAGAGTGCGGTTCCGCCGTTGAGCCGACGTACATATGAGTTCTGGAAGTTCATCATTTCCTCTATCATTCCATCGCTATCGATTGGTGGTGGAGCAGTTTGAACGATCACCACTTCAGGGGCTAAAGCCCACGAACATTTTGCAACCATTGCGGCACGACTGAAGTCGTGCCCTGACACAAAGCTGATTTTGAAATCGTACAGGAAAAGGTTGTGGTTTCCCACCCTTGCGACAGGGTGTAAAAACGCAGATCCTTCGACTCCGCTACGCTCCGCTCAGGATGACAGCAAGGATGGGGCACGGAGCTCTTCCTATTTATTTGCATTTTAATCGTTCATTGAACGATCTATTGGTTCTTCTTCTGAGCCGGTCCGAATGGGATTATCTGCGGACTCTCGCCCTCCTGAATCCATCTGATCCGGGTAGATGACCGTTCCTTCGGCATCAACGATAATCCCGCCGCCTCCTTTGCTTGAGCTCGAGGCCACCACCGCTCCCAAAACAGCTAATACGATCAGCATTACTCCTACTCCAAATGACACCTTTGCAAAGAGGTAGGAGCGCTCGCGCTGCGCTCCAAATTCAGTCGGCTACCCGTCGACGGATCGGCTTGATCGTAATATACGGTTGCCGTATAGGTTTGCGAGAGGCCAGCGGCAACCTCAAGTGTTTCTTTGATCGAATTACCGGAAAGCTTCGGTAGACAACTCGTCTGCCAGGAATATTCTATTTCGTTTACTGTGTGGCTGTAGTAGCAGGTATAATCCGCGCTGGAACGGTGAGAGCCAGCCTGCTGCATCTGGGTTACAGAAGCAGTCGTTGTACTCTCGCGTTGCGCGAGGGCGGCGTAGCTGGTTGCTTCGTACACGCACAAACCGCCGAGGGCGAATCCAATTACCGATCCCAGAATCAAGGACCCGACACCGGACTTCCAGGCTGGACTCATGCGTACTCCTATTTCTCTTCAGATGGGTATTGAAGCGAAGTGTACGCTGATGCGTCATGCATTGACAATGCAGATTTTCCGGAAGGGAATAACTATGAGCCTTTACCGGCAGGTAGTTTCAACCCTACTCCGCCTCGCCGCTCTCTTCCGCCTCGGCGGCTAACGCCACGCTCGACTCCTCGGCACCAGCCGCATCGAGCATGCTTTGCGACACAGACTTCACCGTCCTAATCCCAAGCCGCCTGAGCATCTCCACCTGGCGAATCAGGTTACCGGGACCACTTGTGAGCTTGTTTTTCGCGTCCTCATAGCTCTCGGTGGCTCCGCGCAGACTTTTTCCGATGGCCTCGATATCCGCGACAAAACCGGCGAATTTCTCGTACAGCGCAGTGCCGCGCTTGATCACGTCCTTCACGCTGCGAGCCTGTAGTTCTTGCCGCCAGAGGTTATCGACTATGCGAATGACGAACAGGAGCGTCGTGGGACCGACGAGCAGAATTTGCCTCTCGTAGGCGTAGTGCCAAAGTTCTCCGTCCTCGTGGATCGCCAAAAGAAATGCTGGTTCAATGGGAACGAACATAACCACAAAGTCGGGGGATTCGACCACATGCAACCGGTGATAATCCTTGGCAGACAATTCGTCGACGTGTCTGCGGACGCTTCCGAGGTGTCTCTTTACTGCTGACTTGCGGTCCGCATCCGATTCCGCTTTTACGGATTCGTAGTAACCAATCAGCGAAACCTTGCTGTCAATAATTAAATTCCGGCCTCCGGGCAGATTGATGATGATGTCAGGGCGTACGCTGCGCTGTCGACCTTCCTCCCCTCCGGCGTTAGCTTCGACGGTCTGCTGCAGGCGAAACTGGACTCCTTCTACAAAACTGGCAAGCTCAAGCAGATCTTTGGCGACCTCTTCCCCCCATCCTCCCTGGTCGCTCGAAGATCCGAGCAGAGCGGTCGTCAAGTTATGCGCCTCTTGCGATAGTTGCTTATTGAGGCCGCTAAGATCGCCGATCAATGTCTGCAGCGTAGTAACGCCAGTCTTCGAGTCACTCTGCGCCTGCTCAACCTTATCGCGGAAATCCTTGATCTGACCCCTGAGTGGCTCTAGCAATGAGCCAATTTCCCTCTGGCTGTCCTCGGAGAGACTCTTCTTCTTTTCATCCAGAATGTCGCCGGCCAGCGCTTTGAACTGATTGGCTAGCGCTTCCTTTGCTCCCTCCAACAGAGCCAGTTTCTCGTCCAGGTTTTCCCGCTCGTTCTTTAATTCCGCTTCTAATTTGCTGATGCAAGCCGCCTGGTCGCGCTCGGCCATGCTCTTGACGCGTAGTTCCTCGCGGAGCGCGCCATGTTCGCCCTCAAGCCGGTTGATTGCACCCTGCCGTTCTGCGGCAAGAGCCTCAAAACCCGCCCTGGACTCGGATTCAGCCTTGGCTTTGGCAAGTGCTTCCTTCAACTCCCTAGATTCCGCAAGCAACTTCCCGTTGTCCTGCTCCACAAAAGTCCTTGCACTCTTTGCCAACACGCTCTTTAGCCAAAAGCCTAAAGCGGCTCCAGCAACTCCCGTTATAAAAAGCCAAAGTGCCTGCATGAGATTCCTCTTCGCCTAATGTACGCCTTCCGTCTGTGCATTTCCCTTTAAAATTATCTTGCAATGCCTCGAACCACGAGGTATGCTGAACGGCGATGGGACGTGAAACCAATTCGAATTTCATGAATGGCGTGCCGGAACTTCTGATCCTGAAGTTGCTGGGGCAGGGCGATATGTATGGCTATGAGATTGTTCAAGCCATCCGTAACCGCACCGGGGAAGCGATCGCGGTCGGGGAGGGCGTGGTCTATCCCGTGTTGCACGGTTTGGAACAGGATGGGGCGCTTACATCGCGCCGCAAGATGGTGAATGGACGGAGTCGTGTGTATTACATGGTTACGCCGGCCGGGTTGCGGCGATTCGCCGAGCGCGCGCAGGCATGGACTGATTTGTCGAGCGCAATTCAGAAAGTTCTCACAGGAGGATAAAATGGCGAGGCTTTTCGATGAGCTTGGCGAGCGGTTGCTGCGGGCTGGCGTTGCGCCTCGACATGTGCGGCGCTATCTAAGGGAACTTGGTGATCATTTGGCCGACCTGCGGGCTGAAGAAGAGCATGCGGGCAAGAGCAGGGCGGATGCGGAATCGGCGGCGTTGGCGCGGCTGGGCGAAATGGAAGATCTGGCCCGGGCAATGATGGAGCAGAGTCATCTGCAATCCTGGAGCGCCCGGGCGCCGTGGGCAATGTGCGGACTGGCGCCGCTCTTCGTTCTGGCGGCAGCCTGGTTCGTTGCGCTATTCATTCTGTGGTCTGGTTGGCAGATCTTTAAGCCCGAAGCCACATCGCCGTTCGGCGGAGGCCCGCATTATGGTTTCGCGAATATCTATTTCCAGGCGGGCAAGGCAATCTATTTCGGAGCGCCCTATTTCGTCGGCTGGGGAATCGGGTGGATGGCGGCGCGGCAGCGATTGAAGGTGCTGTGGCCGATTCTGGGCCTGGCGCTGGTCGCCCTTGCGGCCGGCACAGCGCAGGTTCATGCCAGCCGCACGGGTGCTTATGGCGGGGCGTACCCAGTCAGCATGAGCTTTGCACTCGGATCTTCGATACCGGCATTTCTGGCGAACATTCAGGATGTTGCGGTTATTCTCACCTTCACGGCCCTGCCCTACTTGATTTGGCGATTGAGGCAGGCTCGATCTCTTTCCTCCTGACCGGCCAGCCCCCGATTGGCCGCCAAGAGCCGCTTGAGCTGCGTCCGGACCGAGTCATTTTCCGAACTGGACAATTTCCCATTTTCTCCATCCTTTACATCCCCCCCACCTGCCCGATAGACTCGAAACTTCGGGGCGATGCGCATTTTTTCGTCGTAATGGTTGTGTTCCCCTGCCACGGGCCGTTATTGTAGGCAGGCGGAGCGGTATTGAAGATTCGCCCCGGACTAAGCTTTCAAAAGATTCACATACCACGAGGAGAAGCACGCATGGCCGTTGAAGAGAAGGTAAAACAGATCATCGTCGAGCAGTTGCAGGTGGACGAAGCCGAAGTAACCCCCGGTGCCAGTTTCCAAGAGGACCTGGGCGCGGATTCGCTGGACGTGGTCGAGCTGGTGATGCAGTTCGAAGAGGCCTTCGATATGGAGATTCCCGACGAAGACGCCGAGAAGATCAAGACCGTGAAGGACGCGATCGACTACATCGAAAAGAACGAGAAGAATGCGAAAGGCGGCAAGTAGCCCTTGTCCATTTCGCCCCGCAGAGTCGTCGTTACCGGGCTCGGTCTGGTTTGCGGTGTGGGCAATACCGCACCCGAGGTATGGCGGGAACTTTTGGCCGGAGCCAGTGGCATGGGCCCAATCAAGGGCTTCGATACCACTGGCTTTCCGGTCACATTTGCCGCCGAGGTCAAGAACTTTGACCCGTTGAACTTCGTGGAAAAAAAAGAAGCGCGCAAGATGGGGCGCTTCATTCATTTTGCGTTTGCCGCCACCCAGGAAGCCATGGGCCAGTCTGGCCTGAAGATCACGCCGGAGATCAGCGAGCGGGTGGGGGTTTTTATCGGTTCGGGGATCGGCGGATTTGAGATCATCGAGCGCGAGCATGCCAACCTCTTGGCGGGCGGGCCACGCAAGATCTCGCCCTTCTTTATTCCCGCAGCAATTGTGAATATGGCCGCCGGGCAGTTGAGCATTCGCTACGGAGCTACGGGGCCTATTTCGGCCACGGCAACGGCATGCGCAACTTCAGCCAATTCCATTGGCGACTCAGTGCGCATGATTATGCACGGCGATGCCGACGTGATGATTGCGGGCGGTGCGGAGGCAGCGGTCACTTCGCTTTCTGTGGGCGGATTTGCGGCGATGCGCGCGCTCTCAACGCGCAACGACGAGCCTACAAAGGCCAGCCGGCCATTCGACAGAGATCGCGACGGCTTTGTGATCGGAGAGGGGGCGGGGATCCTGATCCTTGAGGAGCTGGAATTTGCCAGGGCACGTGGGGCAAAGATTCTGGCCGAGGTGATCGGCTACGGCATGAGCGCCGATGCTTATCACATTACGGGGATCGCTCCTGAGGGACTGGGCGCACAGCGCAGCATGAGAGCCGCTCTCAAAGACGCCGGCATTGCGCCGGAGGAGGTGGGCTACGTAAACGCCCACGCTACCGCAACTCCGGCGGGCGACGGCAACGAGTCGCGGGCCATCGAAGCAGTTTTTGGCGAGCATGCGCTGAGCCACAAGCTCAAGGTGAGCGGCACCAAGTCAATGACCGGGCACTTGCTGGGCGGGGCGGGCGGGCTGGAGGCAGGCATCTGCGTGCTGGCGCTGGTCAATCAGCAGCTTCCGCCCACCACCAACCTGGAAAATGTCGATCCCGAGTGCAGGCTGGACTACGTGGCCAACCACGCTGTTCCGCACAGCTTCGACGTTGCGCTGTCGAATTCATTTGGATTCGGCGGCATCAATGCGACGCTTATTATGCGACGCTGGACGGAGTGATCGGTTCAGCGGCCAATCCAGATCTCAGCTGAAGGCTAACGCCCAGCCTACTTTGAACAGCACAAAAACAGCCCACCATCCGAAGACCGCGATGTAGCCGGAGTTGCGTTTCACCCCCGCCACAGTCGCAGTTCCGATCGCCAGCAATACCAGCATCCAGATGGTCACCGCATCGAGTGAGGTCGCGAGTGCATAGAGCGCCTTGTTGGTCTCTAGCGGATTGAGAAAGGCGCCGATATTGGTGGGCGCGAAGTTCTTGATATTGAACGTCTCCGGGTCCGTTCCGGCAAAGATCGCTATTATCCCCAATATAGGCTTTATGATCATTGGCACGCCGGCAAACATCCACACGGCAAAGATGCTGCCGTACGTGGCCTTGCCGGCGAAAACGAAATTGATGGTACCCCACAGCCCCAGGGAAAGCAGCGCTATCCCAGCCAACACCAAGGCAGGGTTGACGACAAAAGAAACTTCGGCAATGGTGACGGCAATCTGATTTGAAAGATCGCGCGCGGCCGGAGGCGCCTGCGCCAGCTTTTCCTCCGCCTTGGGATCGAGATGAATCTGGTTGGTCACCACCTGCTGCACGCCGATCTTGAATGCGATGGCCGCGAAGAAAATGTATGCAACCAGCGCCGTAATCACGAACGGCAACCACCAGCTCCGGTGGCCTTGCTTTATATCTTCAAAGGTTTTTGAGGGCGCGGTGAAAGTGCTTGTCACGCGCTGCCACTGGGAAAGACTGGTGATTCCTGGGGCTACCCCAGCCATAGGTTGAACTTCAGGGTCGTTCATGAGTCGCCTCGCTAGCCTCTTTCGGCTTGGCTGCGATTGTAACCTTGAACGGCTGATCCTGTGCAATCAATTTTTTGCGTGAGTGCAGGCAACGATGGGAATGCCTCTACCGGGCACGGGCTGCAATCTGGACCGGCTGCGGGGACTTGTGACGTTTTGGTTTTCCGGTTACCGCCGGCGTGAGAGGCACGTAGCTTCTATAGACCGTGATGTGGAAGCAGGCCTGACGGAATTCCTCTTCGACGTCAATCATGCCGGCCTGCTGGAGAAGCAGCAGACGGTTCCGCATCCAAGCCATCTCCTGGCGGCTCATGCCGTGTTTGACAATATCGATGGTTGCGCCGGTGAGATGCGGGCTGGCAATCTCGCCCTCGGCCGCCGTTGCGTTGCCGTTGGTCAGCATCAAATGCTTCTGGTATTCGACTGTACGGACGGCCGAGCTGACCTCAAGCGGCCGATGGAAGGCAACCGCGTGAATGCGCGCCAGTTCGGTGAGAAAATCCGCCGTCCATGGGCGGCAATAGCGGTAGTTTTCCGGAAGATTTCCGTTGACGATGAGTGAGGCTGAGGCGGGAACGGGCACCAGCATCTTGCGGGCGATGCGATCAGCCAGGTCATCGTCGTCTTCAATCCGCTCTAGATTGTCGTTCTCGGTCTTCTCGTTTTGCCGTTCGAGCGAGGCGTAACTGCCACGCAGCGGCGACGGCTTTGCTGCCCACGCCTTGCTCCGCGAAACGGTCTTGGGCGTGGCCTGCCGGCTCTCAGTATTTATTTCCTCGGCTGGAGGGGGAGGTGCGATTGGCTGAAATTTGGCGGGCGAATCGAATTTTGCGGATTTCCCGGCTGGGTGGAAGCGGAAAGGCTGCCTGGGCGACGCTCGATGCGCATGTGCAGCCGCTGAAGATTTTCGTGAGGCTTCGTGAACCGATTCTTGACCGGATACCCGCCGGCCTGCATGGCCCGGGGTTCGCGCGGTTGCGTGGTTCGACGGATGTTTTGCTTTGTGAGAGGCGCTTACCGGCGCAGTTGCCCGATGCGGCTTAGCCGATAGATCCGGTGAGCCGTTGGCCGCGCTTACACTGAGAACGGTCAGCGCGAATGCGATAAGTACAGTCCGGCACATAAAGGAGTGTGCGGAGAATTCAGAGCACTTTTAATTCTAGGCCGGTTCGCCTTAAATTCAGAGTACCAGCGAAGATGCACATTTGTCTGATAATGCGCCGGATTCCAGCAGCTGCGGGAGCATCGCGGATTGCGCGAGGTAAGCTGGGCTGGTTTAGAGTATTGGATATTCCTGAAATTTCAGCCATTTTCATCGGGCCGCGAGACAAATGACTTTGTTTCCTGTGAGGAGGAGAGGGACCTGAGCAAGACAAAAGCTAAAAAGAGAGCAAAACCTGCTGCACGGACGGCGGCTCTGGTGGATTCAGGAGTTCAAAGAGGGTCTGGGTTTTTGCCCTGGATTTTGGTTGGCCTTGCAGTCGCGTTCGCGGCCGCCGTTCGGATCCGCTTGCTGGAGATTCCGTTGGAGCGGGACGAGGGAGAGTTTGCTTACGGCGGCCAGCTTCTGCTGCAAGGGATTCCCCCTTACAGGCTCGTCTACAGCATGAAATTCCCGGGAATGTATGCGGCTTACGCGGCAATCATGGCCTTGTTTGGGCAAACAATCGCCGGGATTCACGTGGGGTTCATGCTGGTGAATGCCGCAACCATTGTATTGGTTTATCTGCTGGGGAAGCGGCTGTATTCGACTGCGGCCGGCGTTGTGGCGGCTGTCGCATACGCGCTGATGTCACTGGGGGCTGGCGTTTTAGGTGCGCAGGCTCATGCAACACATTTTGTGGTGATCGCCGCGTTGGGCGGAACGTTGCTGCTGCTGCGCGGAATCGATAGCGGGCGATGGACCACGCTGCTTGGAAGCGGGGCGCTGTATGGAATTGCCGTGCTGATGAAGCAGCACGGAGCTTTGTTTGTGGCCTTCGGTGTCGCATACCTGGCGTGGGATTATTTCGACCGGCGCCGCGATGCCTTGCTCCGAGGGGCGAGAGATTTGGCAATATTCCTTGGCGGAGTAGCGGCGCCGCTGGTGATGACCGGCCTGGCGCTATGGTGGGCAGGCGTATTCGACAAATTCTGGTTTTGGACCGTTACGTACGCGCACGAATATGCGGGAGAAGTTTCGCTTCACGGCGGACTGATCATGTTCCGCACATACTTTCCCAACGCCGTGGGGCCGAATCTTCTGATTTGGATTATCGCGCTGGCGGGATTGGTGCTGATTTGGTTGAGAAAGGAGAATCGCAATGTGGCGATTTTCTCAACTTTTTTTCTGGTCTTCAGCTTTCTGGCTGTCTGTCCGGGCCTTTACTTTCGTGAACACTATTTTGTGCTCATGCTGCCGGCAATTGCGTTGCTGGCCGGCGCTGCGGTCGGCGTTGCCCTGAAACGATGGCCCGGCATATCGGTGCTGACGTATGGCGTGTTTTGCGCGGCGTTGGTGACGTCGGTTGCGCAGCAGCAGGAATATTTGTTTCAGTCGAGCCCGTTAGAGATTACTCGAGCAATGTATGGAGCAAATCCATTTCCTGAGGCAGAACAAATCGGCGAATATATTCGAACGCATGCGGCGAAGGACGCCACCATTGCGGTACTCGGATCCGAGCCGGAAATTCCCTTTTATGCGCACCGGCACTCGGCCACAGGTCACATTTACATGTACGGCTTGATGGAACCCCAGCCATACGCGGCAACGATGCAAAACGAACTGATCCGCGAAGTGGAAGATGCCAAGCCGGAGTACTTGATTGTGGCAACGAGCTCAGCTTCATGGCTGCGGCGGGACACTTCGCCGAAGGAACTCTTTGTCTGGCTGGATGAGAACCGGCCGAAAGAATTTGCGCAACAGGTCGCAGTGGCCGACATTGTTGCAGCCGATCATACAGAGTACAGGTGGGATGACGCCAACTACCAGGTCCGATCGAACTCAGCTCTGCTGGTTTACAAGCGGACGGATCCGCGACTTACTCTTGCCGATACCTTGCAGAAGCAGGGAAAGTTTGACGAGGCGGCGCACGAGTACCGCAAGGTGCTCGCCACGGATCCGAACAACAGCGAAGCACACAACAATTTAGGGATAGTACTGGGCAGGAAGGGATTGAAGGAAGAAGCGCTGAAGGAATTCCGGCTTTCTCTGGCCATCAAACCCGACCAGGCATTGGTGTATGCCAACATCGGATTTAATCTTGGGGAGACGCATCACCTTCCCGAAGCCGTGGATGCGTATGCGAAATCGCTCGAACTCGATCCCAACGATGCTCGTGCTCATAACGACCTCGGGGTGGCGCTCGTTCAACTAGGCGAATATGAAAAAGCAGCCGAACAATTTGACGACACGCTGCGGATTGATCCGAACTATTCCGATGCAAAGCGAAATCTGGAATATGCTCAATTCAAAATGAAGAACAAATAGATTAAAAATTTTGCGTTTCCCAGGTCTGAAAATCCAGACCTGGGGCACCCGGCGGCAATCGATCTTTATTGCAGCAGTGTCGGCTCGTCGTCCTTCAGCTCTTCGGGCGGGATGATGACAGCGGCGGCTACCTTGTCTTCCGGCTCAAGATTCAAGAGACGCACACCTTGCGTGGCTCGTCCCGCGGCACGGATGGTCTTGGTGTCGATGCGAATGATTTTGCCGAATTGGCTGATCACCATCAGTTCGGAGGTATCGTCGACCAGTTGAATGGTGTTCACTCGACCGATGCGCGGGGTGACGGCCATATTCTTGACGCCCTTGCCGCCGCGAGTTTGCAGGCGGTACTCTTCCACGTTGGTGCGCTTGCCGAAGCCATTCTCGGTGACGGATAGAATGCGAAATGCGCCCGCCTCGTGCTCCTTGGGGGTTACGGCTACTCCCACCACAAAATCGCCCTTCTTCAGACTGATACCGCGGACGCCGTAGGCAGGCCGGCCCATGGAACGCACATCGTTCTCGTCGAAACGAATGGCCTGCCCCAGGTGCGTGGCCAGAAAAATAATCTGGTCTCCGTCTGTGATGCGCGCTTTTACCAGTTCGTCGTCTTTGTCGATACCGATGGCGATGATGCCGCGCGCCATAACGTTAGAGAAGTCCTTGAGCGGGGTTTTCTTGACCGTTCCTTTTTGGGTGGCGAAGAAGATGAACTTGCCCTCTTCTTCGAGGTCGCGCACGGGTAGAATGGCGCGCACGTTTTCGCCGGGCTGCAAATCGAGCAGGCTCTGCATGGATTTGCCCTTGCCCGCCGCGCTTACATCGGGAATTTCATAGACTTTGAGCCAGTAGACGCGCCCGGCGTTTGTAAAGCAAAGCAGAAAGGCGTGCGTCGAGTTCACGATCAGTTGCGAGACGAAATCTTCCTCACGGGTTTTCATGCCGGTGCGGCCGGTGCCGCCGCGGCGCTGCTGGCGATAGATGGAGATGGGCGTGCGCTTGAGGTAACCCTGGTGGCTCACGGTGACCGCGACCTGCTCGTCGGCGATCAGGTCTTCGAGCTGCAACTCGGCGGACTCGTCGATAATTTGCGTGCGCCGTGCGTCGCCGTATTTGTCGCGAACCTCTTCCAGCTCCTTGACGATGACTTTGCGAAGCTTCTTCTCGCTGGCCAGGATCGATTCATATTCGGCAATGCGCTCGCGCACCTGCTTCAACTCGCTCATCAGCTCATCAATGGAGAGCTGGGTCAGACGGTAGAGCTGCAACTCGAGAATGGCATCGATCTGGCGCAGCGTGAGGCCGCGCTCCTCGTGCGTCAGCCGCTCGCGGTCGAGCGTGACCACGATCTCAGTGCCCTTGCCCCAGGCATAAAGATTTTCACGCGCTTCCGCCCTGGAACCTGAACCGCGAATGATCTTGATTACCGTATCCAGATTGTCGAGTGCAATTTTGTAGCCTTCAAGAATGTGCTCGCGCTCGCGGGCCTTGCGCAGCAGGAAGACGGTGCGGCGCTGCACCACGTCGATGCGGTGATCGATGAAGGCACGAATCGCCTGGTCCAGGCTCAATTCCCGCGGCTGCCCGTTGAGCACCGCGAGGAAGATCATGGAGAAGCTTTCCTGCATCTGGGTATGCTTGTAAAGCTGGTTGAGGATGATCTCAGGTTGCGCGCCGCGCTTGAGCTCGATGACGATGCGCATGCCGTCACGGTCGCTCTCGTCGCGCACGTCGCTGATATCGTCGACGATTTTCTCGTTGACCAGTTCGGCGATGCGCTCGATGAGCTTGGACTTGTTCACCTGGTAAGGAATTTCGGTGACAATGATGGCTTGCTTTTCTTTGGTAAGGTTCTCCGTGGCCACACGCGCGCGCATCATGAAGCGGCCGCGACCAGTCTTGTAGGCGTTAGGGATGCCGGACTTGCCGTAGAGAAATCCGCCGGTGGGGAAATCGGGTCCCTGCACGTGCTTGAGCACTTCGGCAAGACCGGCTTCAGGGTCCTTGACGAGCGCAATGGCCGCGTCGACCACCTCGGTGAGATTGTGAGGGGGAATGTTGGTCGCCATGCCCACGGCGATGCCGCTGGAGCCATTGACGATGAGATTGGGAATACGCGTGGGGAGCACCGTCGGCTCGAAGGTGGACTCGTCGTAGTTGGGCACGAAGTCCACGGTTTCCATTTCAATGTCGGCCAGCAACTCGCCGGCAATGCGCGCCATACGGCACTCGGTATAACGCATGGCCGCAGGAGGATCGCCATCGACGGAGCCGAAGTTGCCTTGCCCGTCGACCAGCGGATAACGCAGCGTAAACGGCTGTGCCATGCGGACGAGCGTGTCATAGATGGCCGAGTCTCCGTGGGGATGATAGACGCCCATGGCCTGGCCAACGACCTTGGCGCACTTAGCGTATTTCTTGTTGTATTCGAGGCCCATCTCGCTCAACGTGTAGAGCACGCGACGGTGCACGGGCTTCAAACCGTCAAGAGCGCTGGGGAGTGCGCGGCCGATGATCACCGACATCGAGTAATCGAGATACGAGCGGCGCATCTCCTCTTCAATATTGATGGGGATCAGGTTAGAGCCGCCGCTGGGCGGCGTACCACCTTCAAGAGGGAGTTGGGGATTCTGATTGTCTGGCATAAGGTTTTTCAGGCCCGCAGCAAAGCGGCAAAAAGGTTCCGGTGAAAGCAAGGCCGGATTGCTCGAGCTATGGCTCTATTTTACGCGTTTGGAGGGCGAATCGGCAAGGTTATTGGATAGAAATAAGTCCTTATTTTGCTTGATTTTATAGCTTGTTTAGGGTGCCTGCTCTGGAGGCTCTTAGAGCTCAGGCAGCAAGGGTGCTTTTTGGCTTGAAATTAGCGTTTAGGCCAAACCTCATTTTTGACTTTTATTCGCTTTAGATTCACATAAAAGCCAGGCTGAATCAATTCCATCTCCCCTACATGAGACCGGGTAAACTCAGAACGCAGAAGACGGCTTGGAGCAGCACAATCGCGCCCGCGGCGCACAAGGCCAGATGGCCTCGTGGGCCTTCGTAGGCATCGGCAAAGACGCCGGCAACAAATGTGAGCAGAAACGGCAGCGCCCACAGCCACGGAGTTCCGGGAACGTCCGTCATGACCAAAACGAATAAAAGTATGGTGCAAAGCAGAGGAGCCGTATTGCCGAAGTACCTTGATCTGCGCACGCCGAGATAAAGCACCACGGCGGCAGCAGCGGCTACCGTAATTCCGGCGTTGCCCAGCGTGGAGAAGAATCGCCGGGCCGGGTCAAGCGAGAGCCACAAGAAGCCTGCGCCTGAGCGAAATAGATAACTGAAGGCATCGGGCGAGAAGCCGTAGCAGGCGAAGACCAGCACCAGTGCCCCGGCTGAGGCCGCCAGCAGCACAGGCAGTACCTGGGCTCGGCGACCTTCGGCTATCCAAAGCATGGTTACGAGCCCCAGCAGCACCGCCAAGGGCAGCGCCACGACATGCGAAGCTGCCGCCACGCCGAACATCGCCGTCAGCAACAAGATGCGCGGACGCCATTTCCTGCGCGGTCCCAGCATGGCGTGGGCCACTCCGATTGAGGTATAGACACCCCCATAGAGGCCCAGGGAGGCTAGCACCTCAACATTCGGCGAGACGCAGGCTTTGAGCACAACCGGAGAAAAACAGTAGAGCGCCAGAGCCGTATAGCCGCCCAGATTGCCGTAGAGGCGACGGGTTACCCACCACAGCCCTGCGCCAAGCATGCAGCCAGCCAGCAGAAACGGCAGACGCTCAAGAAGCAGTACGTGCGTAAGCTGGTGGCGCAGTTCCCAGGTGCTCAAATTGGAGGTTCCGAACTGGACTACGCGGTCTTCCGGCTTGCGGAAGTGGTCCAGGCCCTGCTCGAGCAGCAGGTTGAGCGTGAGCGGAAGCCCCGCCATCCGGTAAGCCAAAATGCCATCGTGAATATTGCCGCAGGTGGTAAAATAGCCGGCCAGGGGCGAAGGCCGCTCCCACATCTCGCGTCCGCAGCGGGCGTATTGGTAATCGCGGTCCGTCAGCGTCTGGCGGCCGGTAAGCCACAGGCCCTGGATGAGAAACACGGCGAGCAATCCCGCCGCAATGCGCTGCGGCAGATTAAAGCGAAAACGGCGAAGGATACCGAACCGGTGGATCTTCATGCTCTGGGCGACCCTACCAGTCTAAACTCTTGCGCTGAGATTCCTTTTCCCACGGACGGGCATGCAGGTTTCACTTTCAGCCAGAGCAAACCATTCAATGGCTTTCATAACAAGCCGGTGGCTTGGGTGGTAGCTTTGCCAATGAAGATTCTGCGGCAAATCTAAACTTGATTGCCAAACGCAGGAAAGCCGCCTCGGGAGGCGGCTTTCCTGGCATGGCGGAGGATGAATCCTAGTTAAAGATCGCTCCAACGGTCACGTTGGAGTAAGGATAACCGGTATTGGGATCGATCGCTCCAAGATAAACAGTGCAGGAATTCGGCCCAACGGCAGTCACAGTCCCTTGAGCTTCGCAGTCCCACGACCATCCGCCAAAGGCAACCCCGGCTTGTGCCGGCGCGGTCAAGGTCACCGTAGTGTTTACCGGGTAAGTCGCCTCGCAGACCGAGCCGCCAGTGCCGCCATTGCCCGCCCAGCCCGGGCCGCAGTGGAGCACATCCGGCGTTCCTGTGGCAGAAGGAGCAGTAAGCAGCCAGTTGGTGGTGTTCAAGCCCGTATTAATGACGGTCAGCGTCACTAGCAATCCCGTTGCTACCGTGTCCTCATTACATGTACCGGGGTTGTAGCTGGGGGTGCCGACGCCGGTGGGGAGTTGGAGGGGGCAGTTGAATGTCACCGACGGACTGAGAACGAGCGTGCCGTCCGGATTCGCCGCTACAACGTAGATGTCCGCATTTCCAGACCCATCGGCGGTAACAAGTCCAGCAGTCGCTCCCGGAGCTCCGGAGGAGTTGACTGGAAAGACATAGGGCATGGCGGAGATCCACGTGGTCTGGACCCAGCCGCACTGGGAGTTTGGAGGCGTAGTCGGAGGATTAGCGAACACGGCGGCGGTATTCGCGGCTGCATCGGCGGCCGTGCAACTGGCAGTGGGGAAACCAGCGTGATAGAAGCCGTCTGAAACGTCCTGGAGGGTCGGGGCGGTTGAAAACGTTCCGTAAGCGAGAAATTGCCCGGTCCCGTACAAATTATCGGTTGTGAGGTCGGTCGGCAAAATTTCGATCGAAGCCAGCGGTTCCGCCCCGGAGGTTGTTGTGCCTGTAACAGTGAGAACCGCGCTGGAGGAAAGAGTGCCCTCGTAGCCGGCGATGCTGGCGGTAATGTTGGCTGTGCCTGCAGACACCGCGGTGGCCAAGCCAGTATTTGGATCAACCGTCGCCACGGATTGAGAACTGGAGGTCCAATTCGCCTGGTCGGTTAGATTCTGGGTGGTGCCGGGGTGGGTGCCGTGGCTGTAGGTCCCGGTCGCGGTAAACTGCGCTTGCTGGCCTATCGCAATAGACTGCGTGGCCGGTGTAACCGCCAAGGAATCAACCATAGAATTACTGCATCCGGTCATTGGCACAATCAGGCCAACCAGTAGCAACGCACTCAAACAGGAACGGTCAAGCATGGATACTCTCCTGGGTTCGAGACGGCCTCCGCTCGGTCCTGTCACGGCCAAGCTCCTAGCCTCTTCCACCATCGGTAATTGGCCTCCCGATTGCCGAACCGCAAGGTTCGCAAGAGCCCTCAAGCCAGATCATCGACTTTATTTGAAAACGCCCTCAGCATACACCCAGCTAGAAGTAGCGGTCAATACACATTGGTGTTAGTCGGAAGCGGGATAAACTGAATGGAATCTAACTTGGCACGGGCTCTGGAGGCCTGGGTGTAGAATCGCCCTTTGCCCTCACAGGCAACACCCGCTAAACTGCTCCCAGCATGGCAATTGCCCGCGACAACACTCCAGAACGGCTCGTCAGCGCCGCGCGCGCCGACGAGGAACAGGGATTTGAACTCAAACTACGCCCGCGCTGGCTGCGCGAGTTCATCGGCCAGTCCAAGGCCAAGGAACAGCTGGCCATCGCCCTTGAAGCCGCCAAATCCCGCGGCGAGGCACTGGACCACGTGCTGCTCTTCGGACCTCCCGGCCTGGGGAAAACCACCCTGGCCACCATCATTGCCAACGAACTCGACGTCGGCTTCCAGCAAACTTCTGGCCCTGCACTGCAGATTCAGGGCGACCTGACCGCCATCCTGACCAACCTCCGCGAACGCCAGGTGCTCTTTCTGGACGAAATTCACCGTATGCAGCCGGTGCTGGAAGAAAAACTCTATACTGCCCTCGAAGACTATAAACTCGACATCATCATCGGCCAGGGACCCGCGGCGCGGACGCATGTGATGGAGATCCGCCCGTTCACTTTCATCGGCGCCACAACACGGCCTGGACTGCTCTCTTCGCCTTTGAGGTCACGCTTCGGAATTCTGCTGCGGCTGGAGTTTTATACGGAAGAGGAGCTGCGGTTCATCGTCACGCGTTCCGCGGAAGTGATGCAGATTCCCATCGACCAGGACGGCGCGGCTGAAATTGCACTTCGCTCTCGCGGCACACCACGCATTGCCAATCGCTTGCTGCGCCGCGTCCGCGACTACGCACAGGTTCGCGGCACCGGCGTCATTGACCGTCCCATAGCCAACGCCGCATTGACCATGCTGGAGGTCGATGCCCATGGCTTTGACGAAATCGACCGCCGGCTGCTGCTCACCATTATTCAGAAGTATGACGGAGGCCCGGTAGGACTGGGCACACTGGCGGCAACCCTGGCTGAGGAGGAAGACGCGCTCGAAGAAGTGTATGAGCCGTTCCTCATCCAGATTGGATTTCTCGACCGCACACCGCGCGGCCGCATGGCTACGCGCCTTGCTTATGAGCACTTCGGACTCGACCTGCCGGGAAGGCAGACACCGCTGTTTTAGTGAGTTAGTAAGTTTCTAAGTCAGAAGCAACTAGGAGATATCCAAATGGCCCTTACCGAATCAACCATGCTCGAATTAGGAACCATTGCGCCTGATTTTGCGCTTACCGACGTGGTCAGCGGCAAGATTGTGCGCCGCGACGATTTTCGAGGGAAGAAGGCGCTGCTGGTCATGTTCATCTGCGCCCACTGCCCTTATGTGAAACACATCGAAAAGAGTATCGCCGCTCTCGGCAAAGACTACATAGGAAAGCCGATCGGTATCGTCGCCATCAGCAGCAATGACGCAGTTATACACCCCGCCGACAACCCCGCAGGGCTCAAGATGCAGGCTGAAACCTGCGGTTTCGTCTTTCCCTACTTATATGATGAATCGCAGGCCGTGGCTCATGCTTACAAGGCCGCGTGTACTCCTGATATTTTTCTTTTTGACGAGGGCTTTCACCTTGTCTATCGCGGACAGTTTGACCAGAGCCGCCCCAGCAACGGAGTTCGCGTCACCGGCCAGGATTTGCGCGCCGCTATTGATCAGGTGCTTGCAGGCAACCCCATACCCAAAGATCAACAGCCATCTGTCGGGTGCAATATCAAGTGGAAGGCGTAAGAAGCGGAGCTAGCGGTGCTTGCGGGGTTGGCATAGATATAACTCCGCTAACAACGCTAGCTCCGCTAACTCCGCTTTACAGCTCCAGCCCTTTTAGATATTCACGGAATTTCGGCCCAAGGTCGGGCCGCTTCAGCGCAAACTCCACCGTCGCTTGTAACATGCCGAACTTATCGCCAGCGTCGAACCGCTTGCCCTCAAATATATAGCCATAAACTTTTTCTTCCTTGAGCAGCGCCTTGATGCCGTCGGTAAGTTGAATTTCGCCGCCTGCACCGGGAGTCGTCTGCTCCAGCAATGCAAAGATTCTTGGCGTTAGAACATAGCGGCCAATGATCGCCTCTTTTGACGGCGCGTCTTCGAACTTTGGTTTCTCCACCATGCCGGTGCAGTCGAAAATCCGCCAGTTGTTGGGATCCCGCGAACCGGCCAGCACACCGTATGCGCTGATCTCCGGCCCCGCGATGGTTTGCGTTGCCAGCACCGAACCGGCCTTTTCATCGAATACGTCGATCATCTGCTTGAGGCAGGGAACTTCGGCATCGATCACATCATCGGGCAGAATCACGGCAAACGGTTCATCTCCTATCATGTCCTTGGCGCAGAGCACAGCGTGACCCAGACCAAGCGGTTCCTTCTGACGAACGTAACTGATCTTCGCCAGCGCAGATACTCCCCGCGAAACGGCCAGCAAGTCGAGCTTGCCCCGCTTTTCAAGCGTCGCATTCAATTCAAAGCTATTGTCGAAGTGGTCTTCCATTGCGCTCTTGCCGCGACCGGTGACGATGATGATGTGCTCAATCCCAGACGCGATCGCTTCTTCCACCCCGTACTGGATGATGGGCTTGTCAACCAGCGCGAGCATCTCTTTGGGGATCACCTTTGTGGCCGGCAAGAAGCGCGTGCCCAGTCCGCCTGCGGGAAAAACTGCTTTGCGAACTCGTTTGCTCATACCAATTTCCTCATCTCAACAACTCTTGAAGATGCGTGCCACTTGCTTGCGGATTCTCACGTCTTTCCCGCCAAGGGTTAGAGTTCGAGTACTTTATAACGCCGGACTGTTATCACCCAGCATAGCTTCTCGCACAATCTTGATCGGGGGGAATCCTTGCCGCAGGAAATTATTGTGAAACTCCTCCAGTGAAAATGCCGCGCCCTGCTTCTTCTTCATATCTTCGCGCAGCTTCATGATCTCCAGCTTGCCCAGCGTGTAATAAAGATAAGTCGGGTCGCCGGCTCCTCGCTTGGTCTCGACAATCGCCGTCTCCTTTGACTGGTAGCCTTCTTTCTGGAAGAACGCGACCGCCTCGTCAAAGCTCATCTTGCCGGTATGCATCTCAATGCCCACGATGAAGCGCGCATTCCTGAGCAGCGCATCCTGCAGTTGCCCCAGGCGCAGGAATTTTGCCTCGCGCTTATCACTGGCTCCGGCTCCAGGCAGCCCATACCCTTCGTCGAGCATCATTTGCTCGCAGTAGTGCGCCCATCCTTCGACATCTGTGTTGGCGCCCAACAACTTGCGCACCCGGCTCGGGGCCTGCGGCAACCAGAGAAATTGAATGTAGTGCCCCGGATAGGCCTCGTGCACCGCAGTCGAAATCACCGTGCCCACGTTAAATGAATGCATATAACCTTCCACCTCATCCGGTTTCATCGATGGGTCGGGTAAGGTCACGTTGAAATACGCTTCGGTCGCGTGCGTCTCAAATGGTCCCGGCGTATCCATACTGGCAAAGGTAGTGGCGCGCATGAAAGGCGGAGTCTCTTCCAAAATCGGCCGCACGTCCGAAGGGATGGTCACGATATGATTCGCGCGAATGAAACTCACCAAGCCAGCAAATGTGGCCCGGAAAGCGTCCAGGAGATGATCCGGGGCGGGATGATTTTCTCCCAACTCCTCAAGCACCGCGCCTGGAGTTTTGTCCGGCTCCAATTCATGCGCAACTTTTTTGAAATGCTCCTGGTTCTTGCGCAGATCGGCCCGACCGATTTCAAGCAGTTTATCGAGCGGAAGATCCACCATCTCGTCGTATTCAAGCTTCTTTTGAAACGTCTCCGCGCCGATGCGATAGTCTCCATTCGATCTCGCCAGCAAGTCAGACTTCAGCCAGTCAAGATAGCTCTTCAGTTCCGCAATCACCTTGGCATTGGTCACTGCAAACTCTGCCTTCAGCGCTGGATCCTTCGCATCGGCAAAGGCCAGCGGCACGTCGTGCTCAAAGAAACTCACTATACCGGGCAACTGCTCAATGGCAATCTCGGTAAAGATGCGCGGGGGATTTTTCATGTTCACGCGTGCATTGTTAATCAACGCAGGCATTTGCTTTTCGCGCGAAACCAATGACCGCAGCCGCTCGTCAGGTGAAGCGAATTTGCGCTCCATCAGCGTGAACGCCCCATTTGCGCAGATGCTCGAATAGTTATCCGCATTCTTTTCCCAGGGGCGAATCGTCTCCAAAGTCAGCAATTGTGAGCGAATAGTCGACAGCACCATCTCCCGATCGCTGCGGGGAACAAAATCTGCTGCGGAATCGTCCGGATGAATCGCCTCAATGCACTTTTCAAATTTTTTGAGCGCCGATATTTCCGCATCGATATTCTTCCGCGAGTAATCCTCCAACTGCCCGTCGTACTGGTGATAGCCAACAAGCGTCGCACTCGTTGGAGCGTGGGGAAAGTAAACCTGGTCGAAATATTCGTCCGAGACCCGGTTGAATTTCTGCTTCCAGCCTTCTTTCGCCGCGAAAACATTCAGTGCAGAACACATAAAAACTCCGATCGCTAAGGACGCAACATACTTCTTCATCTTCCCTCTCTCAATTTGATGCTCATAAATTATGCGCTAACCGGTTCCGGCGCCAGCTTTTCAAGGACTTCATGAATCTCAAGCAGTACTTCGTCTGACCGCGTGGCAGCCAAAGGATACTTCAACAGACCCTGCGGCGTGAACTGCGCACCTCGCTTGGCGTTTTTCGCCACCAGACGCATCAGGCGAGCTGGGTCGACGGCCGCATTTTCCATGAACCGTATCTGCAACTCGCTGCGCCTGCGATCAATTTGCGCAATGCCCATCCGTTCGCATTCGAGGCGGATCATCGCGGCCTCAAGCAAATACACGGTTGCATCGGGCGGCGCGCCATAGCGATCTTCCATTTCCGCTCGCACCTCCGCCACAGCAGCTTCGCTGGTTGCGCCTGCGATTTTCTTATAGAGCCGCAGCCGCTGATTCTCTTCGGGCACATAGCTCTCGTCGATGCGCAGTGCAATGCCCAGATTCAGCTGCGTAGCGGGCCGCTCCTCACTGCTCTCGCCCTTCATCTCCTTCACCGCGGTCTCCAGCATCGACGTATATAACTCGAATCCAACCGCTTCGATGTGTCCGCTCTGCTCGCCGCCCAGCATGTTACCGGCTCCGCGCAACTCCAGGTCCAGCGCGGCAATCTTGAATCCCGCGCCCAGGTCGCTGAACTCTTTGAGTGCGGCCAGCCTTCTGCGCGCAATCTCCGTCAACTCTTTCTCTGGCGGAATAAGCAGGTATGCATAAGCGCGCCGATTCGAGCGGCCCACGCGTCCTCTTAGTTGATACAACTCGCTCAACCCATGCCGGTCCGCGCGATTAATCAGGATCGTATTGGCCAGTGGAATATCCAAACCGTTTTCGATAATCGTCGTCGCCACCAAAACATCGTATTCGTGGCTCATGAAGGCCAGCATCACGCGTTCCAGTTCGGTCTCGCTCATCTGACCGTGACCGACAGCAACTCGCGCCGCCGGAACAAGCTCTTGAATTCGTGCAGCGATTTCGTAAATCGACTCCACACGATTGTGAACAAAGTAGACCTGGCCGCCGCGCTCCAGTTCAACCTCAACCGCAGAACGAATAATTTTTTCGTCGAACTTGGCCACAACGGTTTGAATCGCCATACGGCCCTTGGGCGGGGTCTCAATCACGCTCATATCCCGCAAGCCAACCAGCGACATATGGAGCGTTCGCGGAATTGGCGTTGCGCTCATGGCTAGTACGTCAATTTCCCTCCGCATCTGCTTCAATCGCTCCTTGTGCCGTACGCCGAAACGCTGCTCCTCATCCACAACCAGCAGGCCAAGGTCCTGAAACTTGATATCTTTCGAGAGCAGCCGATGGGTTCCGATCAGAATATCCACCTTGCCCGTCTCTACGCGCTCGACGATTAACTTTTGTTCCTTTGCCGTTCGGAACCGCGAGATCATCTCTACGTTGATGGGGAACTGCGCAAACCTTCGCTTGAAAGTCTCGAAGTGCTGGAAGCTCAGCACCGTGGTAGGGGTCAGCACGGCAACCTGCTTGCCATCCTGCACGGCTTTGAACGCGGCGCGCATTGCCACCTCGGTTTTTCCGTAGCCCACGTCGCCGCAAAGCAGCCGGTCCATCGGCGTGGTGGATTCCATATCGTACTTGATGGCGCGGATGGCCGATACCTGATCGTCGGTTTCGCTATAGTCGAAGGAGCCTTCAAAGTCCTTTTGAAACTCATTGTCCTTTGAGAAGGCCATACCTTGCGCAGTGGTGCGCTCGGCATATAACTTCAATAACTCGCCGGTCATATCTTGCATGGCCTTGCGCACGCGCGCTTTTGTCTTGGCCCACTGCTGCGACCCAAGCCGGTTCAATGCCGGGGCCGGCCCTGCATCCGTCGAGCGGTACTTCTGGATAAGATCAAGTCGAGTGAGCGGGACATATAACTTGGCGGCTTCGGCAAACTCAAGAATCATGAATTCGACCGAGAGTCCGTCCTGCGTAATCTCCTTCAGCCCCTGGTACTGCGCGATCCCGTGCTCCACATGAACGACATAATCGCCGATGCCAAGATCACGAAAGTCGGAAACAAACGCAGCTGTCTTCGATCGCTTCGGCTCAGGACGCGCCGCAACATCGGCGTCGTCAGATAAGTCATTGGCTCCGAAGACAATCAGATTTGAATCGGTGAAGCTGACCCCAGTCGAAATCTGAGTTCGTACGATCACCGGCACGCGCAGATCGTCGGCCAGGTAACTCGCCTCATCGAGCATGGTCTCGCCGGGTCGCGGATTGCGGCTGCCCAGCCGGTAAGGAATCTGATATTCGCGCAGCACTGTTGCCAGCCGCTCCACGTCGCCCTGGTGCGGGGCCGCGAGAACAATTCTTTTCTCCTCTGCCATCAGCGTGCGCAGTTGCTCGGTAAGCGCCGGAATCGACCCGTGAAATCTTAGCGTGGGTCGCGTATTCAGCTCAATCTCGCCAAGCGTTGAATCTTCATCCAGCACATCCACCACGCCCAACTGATCAAGATCCAACCCCATATGCGCATCGAGAGAAGCCTCTAATACCTCCGGCCGCAGATAAATATCCTCGGGCTTAATCAGCGACCCGATCCCTGAGCGCTCATGCCGCTGCTCCACCTTGTTCCACCAGCGGTCAATCTGGTTACGCACCATTGCCGGCTCTTCAATGAAAAGCGCGCACTTCGGCACCAGAGTCAGCAGCGACTTGTTCGCACCTGCCACCGAGGAGAAAAACTCCCACCCCGGAAAGACGCTGACTCCTCCGGCAGCCGCCATCTCGGCTGCCATCTCCTCGTCTACTTCTTCACTGTTGACTTCAACCCGCTGCTTGCTCAGCCGAGCGTGCACTGCGGCCAGCAGCCGCTCAGTTACCGGCGTTTCAGTCAGCGGCAACAACTGGGCTTCGTCGAGGCCTGACTGCGACCGCTGCGTCTCCGGGTCAAATTTTCTTATGGTTTCAATTTCGTCACCGAAGAACTCGATGCGCACCGGGCGGTCGGCTTCAGGCGAGTAGACATCGAGAATTCCGCCGCGGCGCGTGAAGTGCCCCGGCATCTCAACCAGATCCATTTGCGTATAGCCCACACTGGCCAGGTGTGCGGTCAACACCTCTACGTCAACCTCTTCACCGCGCTTGACCGTTACCGCAAGTCCGGCGTAATAGTCGCGGTCAAAGAGTCTTAGCGCCGCCGACTCGACCGGTGCAATCAGAATTTCGACCGCACCGGTTGCCAGCTTCCATAACGCCGCAGCGCGCTGCTCCTGCACATCCGGATGGGGAGATAGATTTTCGAAAGGAAGTACATCGTGAGCCGGGAAACGGACCACTGCGGCAGGATCCACCGCGCCAGTCAGCTCGCAGCCGGCCTTGAGCATCGGCTCGAGGGCCTCGGCGGCCTTGTTGTCAGCGACCACCACGATCGCCAGTTGCCTGGCGGCTCTCGCCATCAGCGGCAGATAGAGCGAACGCGCTGTAGAAGTCATTCCGGAGACACGTCTTCGCCCCGCACCAAGGCTTAGATGCCTCCGTACGCGTTCGAACCCCGAAGAGTGCTCCAGCTCCGCGAAGATCTCGCGGACGAACGGGAGAATCATTTACTTCAAGTTTACCAGCGCAGGCGCGCGGTGGTCAGAGTGGTTGGATCTTGAAAGCCGCGAGCCCGCCGCCGGCGACGCCATCGCGTTTGACTACACAACGGAAGTCGGCCAGCTCCGCTTCGATCAAGTGCATCGTTTCGGCATTGGACCAGAGGTCGGTAACGGTATAACTTCCGCGACCGTCGAGTCCTATGCCGGCTAGATCAATCTTCAACTTCAGGCTTGCATCAGCATCCCGGTCGCGATTGCCGGCAATCAAAATTGTGCTGCGATTGCTCCAACGCAGATAGGGAACAGGCACTTCATGATTCGATTCATATTGCACTGCCTTTAGATTGGGCTCAATTCCTCCCGGGCACATGGAGAGAACTTCCGCATTCTCTTTGCGGATCGCCATCATTTTCTTCACGTCGGCAAGCATATCCCTGTGCCCGGGCTCATTGATTTCATTCCAATCGGGCATGGAGCCATAGAGCCAGCGGCCCCTTCCCGCGTCCCTGCCGCCGTAGAGATCAGGAGTCAACTCCGGCAGAGCATGAAAGGTTGCGTTAAACTCCTCGCCGGAAAAGAAGATCGGAATCATAGGAGAAAACAAGAAAGAATATCCGAACATAGACCGGCTTCCCCGCGCTACGTAGGGATTCTCGTCCAGAGGGAAGCCAGCCCAGCCGTTATCGTGGCAACTTAGTAGGATGGACGATCCCCAGGCAAGCGTGGCGATATAGAGATTGAGACTCGTCAAAGCCACCGAATATCCGCTGGACTCAGGAGCGTCCATAACAAGCGGCCTGCTTTCCCATCCTTCCGCGCGGAGCCGCCACTCCTCTCCCATATCGTTGCGCACGGTGATGTTTGCAATTGGTTTCTGCAGCACATTCTCCAGGGTAATTCTCACATCGGGCAATCCGTCCGGCTGCGAATCTCCTCTTCTTCGACTTACCCGGTCGGCTGATAAGCCCGCCAAATGCACTCCGAGCGGACCTTCCCCTTCTGTGTTTCCTTTCATACCGGCGCCGTCTGCGAATTGAATCTGCACTTCGTAGAAGCCGCTGCGCCCGAATTTGCGGTCGTAAAAACCGGGAAGGTCGTTGACCAGAACCTGATTCAAACCGTTCGCTTCGTGCGTGGCGATGCCGTTCTCTCCTTGGGTGAAATCCGTAACACCCGGGATTACGGCGTTCGATTCTTCCCAGATCACAATCGGATGGCCTGCGGCTGCGGCGTTTCTACGAATGCGCTCCCAAAGATCGGGGCGGTAAATATTGAGGTCCAGACGATAACCGTCCACTCCGTAAATAGTTACAAAGTCTGAATAAATTTTTATCCACCAATCGTCCAGGTCCGTGTGGCCGCCGGTCCAGTCAAAGTCCGTCATACCCCAACTGCTGCCGCGAAACCATGCAGCGTGCTGCTTGATTACTGGGCTGTCTTTCATTAACCCGTGAGTAATTACATCGAGAAAGACTTTAATGCCGCGCTGGTGCGCTTCATCGATGAGTTGCTTGAATTCTTCGGCAGTGCCCAGCGTGGGATCGAACTTATCCGGCTCTATAACCGCATATTGGGTCCAGATGTTATAGAAGTGGTGTGGGTCGCATAAGGAATAGCCTGTAAGCCATATGCCGGTTATGCCTAACTCCTGAAGATAAATCAAACGAGAGCGGAGACTGTTGAATGTTCCGCTCTCAGCACCGTGCGGGGAAGTAAATCCCTTTGTAGCAACCTCATAAATGATCAGGTCTTTCATCCAAACTGGCGAAGCCGGTTGGGATCGATCGCGAGATTGCAGGGACGTCTTTCCCGCGGGCTGCTGGGCGAGAGCCGCGGGCAGCACCGCGAGAGGCATTGCAGGCTTCAGGGCAATTAGGGTTCCCGCCTTCAGAAAACTCCGCCGAGACCAGGTCACATGCCGATCATATTTTTCAGCCATACAACTTTCTTACTCGCCGCCCGCGTGATCTACAAACACCTGTTGCGGAGCGGTTACGTTGATCGCCGGCGCATCCACCTTCAATTTCATTGTTTCAAGCGTGGGCTTGCCGTTGAGCTGCGCGCTGAAGTTGATCTCATACTGGTTGGCCAGTCGCCGCAATAAATCCTCGAAGTACGGCTGGAACGAGACCGGATTGCCCGTTCCCTGCCAGTAGCTTTTTCCGCCTGTCGCATCGGTCACTTCAAGCAAGAGGCTTTGACTGGCATTGTTCTGGTATCGGGAAAGATCAATCAAGCCCCGATTCATCCAATAGATCGAGTAAACGACCAGTCCCGCCTTCGCTGAGTCTTTGATTGCGGCCTGGACGTAAGGATCATCGGGATCGAAACGTAAATCGTAAGCATCCACGCCGTCGGTCACCATTACGACCACGCGCCGAGCTCCGCGATTTCCTGAAGGCCAATTCTGGGCGAGATCAGAGAGGCAGAAGTACGGGCTCGCGGTGACCCCGGTCGCGCCCGCGGGCAGATGAAGTGCGCTCAATACCTGCTCGTGATTCGCGGAAAGCGGACCAGCAAAAACGGCGCGCCCGTTCATCATATACGCGATAGCGGCCTTCGCATTCGGCGGCAGGCTGTTAACGAAATGCCTGATATCGTCGAGTTGCGTTCCCAGGCTGGTGCGGGCCGCACCATCGATCAGAATCACCAGTTCTACGCTGTTGTTCGGTCCATTCAACGGCGTCCAACTGGTGATGATGGAGGGCTTCCCGTTCACCTTGATACTCACGTTTTGTTGGGAGACGCTTGCGGGCGTCCCGCCAGTCTGCTTGGCTAAAACAGTGACAACAGCGCGGCCCTGGCCCGTGCCGAGATCACCCTGCGCGAATGCCGGAGCCGCAACCAGCAGCGCCCCGGCTACCATTAACATCGTTATTCCAGGCTTATTGATGCTCATGAGAATCTCCCTCCCCAATCGCTTTTTTCGAGATCCTGCCGCCGGCAGCCTTTTTGCGCCGGGCGGTCCAGAACCTCTACTGAGTTAGACGCGCGCATCCATTACGCGATCGCAACCGCTAGAACGGCAGCTTGAAAATATCTGTGCAAGGCGTTGATTTTCTTAAGGATATCAACACCTTGAAATCGCGGCCAACGTACAACGATTACGGGCCCTCCTTGGCCGATGCTCCTCGAAACGACGGACAGAGGAGCTTGGATTCAGCATACTCCCACTTACCGCGCGCCGGGTTTCAAAAAAAATCACACGCCCGACCATTCAATTGCCGATCACAGCACTCACTGAACCGAGGCCAGCTTTTCGCCACTCAGGATGCTCTTGAGCAGGCCGGGTGTGTAATGGCCGTCCTTGAATGCCGTGAGCGGCAAGACGCGTATGGGATCGCCGTCAACCACCCAATGCAGCGCAGCGTTGCCATCAATCTTGTCGGTGTCGAAGCGTCCCTCGGGATCGACTACCGCCCAACTGCCATCCTGGAAGCCGTAAAGCCGCGCGAGTTCCTTGCCGGAATCCACCTCCCATAGCATCGTCGTGCCGTCCCCGCCGCCGATCAGCACACGACGGCCATCTGGAGAAAGGGTGCCAAACGGCTCAGTACCCAAGGCTTGCTCAAAGTGCTGGAGTTCCTTGCCGGTCTCCACATCCCACACCAAGCTGCCCATCATTACGCGGCTGCCGTCCGCTGAAAACGATGGACGCGACGCCTCGCCGAAATGCTGAAGTTCCCTTCCTGACTTCACATCTCGCAACGTGGCTGACCTGTCCGCATTCTCCGTGATCATTTTGCGCGAATTAGGAGAAAAGCCCACGAAGAGGTTCTCCATTGTTTTCACCTTGATAACCCGCACCTGTTCCCCCGTGTCCACATTCCACAACCGGGTCGACCCCTCCGAGTCCGACGTGACTGCCCGGCGGCCATCAGGCGACAAGGCCAGGTGCTTTACACCATCTCGATAATCCCCCTCGGGATAAAGAAAGCCCGGGCGTAATCCCGGATTCACTTTGAAGTGCTGAACTTCCTTTCCCGTCTGAACATCCCACAGCGAGAAATCTGGTCCGCCAAGTGCGGTCAGCAGTTTGCTCCCATCCGGAGAAAAATCCGCATCGGAGATTAAGTCGTCAGGCTTCTGATCCAAAATCTGTATCTGTTTCCCCGTCTGCACATCCCATACCACATCCACCCCCTGAATGCCCGCCATGAAAATCCGGCGGCCATCAGGAGAAAGAACCACGGGCCAGGCAGCCCCGCCTTCGCCCGTCGCGGCCGGTCTGCCCTGTTTCGCAGGCGCCAAGGCGTGCTGCAACGCTTTGCCGCTCTCCGCATCCCACTGCCACACCATTCCGGCTTTGTTCACCGAAACAATTCCGCGCCCATCGGCAACAAAGCCCAGTGCGCCGACCCCATCGGCCAGTCCTACTAATCGCCGCAGTTCTTTGCCCGATTCCAGATCCCAGATTCGCGCTGTTTTGTCGTCGGCCCCGGTCAGCGCCTGGCGCCCATCCGGAGAAAGAGCCGCGCAGTTCACCGCCATGTTCACTTGCGAATCTGAAGCATTCAACAGCATGCGTACTTTGCCGGTCGCAACGTCCCACACCCGCGCCTTACGGTCGTCGGATGCAACCAGCACGCTGCGCCCATCCGGAGGAATGACGATGGATTTTGCCGCCCCTATGTAATCCAATACCCCAGTCGAAGCAAAATGCTGAATCTCTTTCCCTGTCTCCAAATCCCACAGCCGGACTACGCCGTTGTAAGTGCCCCAGGCCACTTTGCGCCCATCGGCGGAAAACGCCGCGGCGTTCACCACCCCATCATTGGCTCCCAGCCCCTGCAACAGCTTGCCGGTCCGAACATCCCACACACCGGTGCCGTTGGCATTTCCTGAAAACAGTTTCTTCTCATCTGGAGACAGAACAGAATGTGCCGAAGTCGCGCCTACACCCGGCAGCATGAATTCGCGGAGTTTCTTACCCGTCACCACATCCCAAAACTGAATTCTTGTCGCGCCGGCAGGGAGTTTGTTTCCTTGGCCGTCGAATTCAACCATGCTCGCCGTGGCAATCGTGCTGCCGTCGACGGATTCAAGCCCATAGATCAGCTTTCCCGCAGGTGAGATGCGCCCCAGTTCCTTTCCGCTGGCCGCATCCCATAGCTGCACCGTGGTCTTTTGATCGAGGCTGCTAACGGTCAGCACATTCCGATGATCAGACGAGTAGGCCACATGGATGATCCAGGCTTCTCCCTGGTAGGACTGGAGTTCCTCTCCGCTCGCCGCATCCCAGAGCCGCGCCTTGCCTTCCCAGCCGCCGGTCAGCACCGTGCGGCCGTCCGGAGACCAGGCGCAAGCAATCACCTGGCCTGAAGCCACCTGGGCCATCAATCGTGGATGATCGCCGGTTTGCGCAACCGCAGCAAACACGCCGTACCCTGACAATACGCAGAGCCACAAACACCTAACTGGAATCCGCATAGCGCACCCCGTCTCAGATAACATTGGAAAACTTGCACACAAGTATAAGGTGTTTGGCGCAGATCCAGCTTTTTATCAGAGGGTCAATTTTGACGAATGTCTTAATCGATCGATTACTCCCCGCCCAGCGCTTTCAAAAACGAGTAGAAGAAATCCAGCGACTTCCAGTACGAATCCACTGGCAGGCGTTCGTCCTGCCCGTGGGCGCGGTCGTCGTCCCGCTCCAGTGCAATCGCCGAGTACCCGTAGCAGGGTATTCCAGCCTGCGCAAAGTAGATTGAGTCGCTGGCCCCGTTTTCCATCACCGGCGTTACTGGGGTTCCGGGCCAGATAGCCTGAGTCAACCTCGTCAACGGGACAAAGACTTCGGGGATCGGCGCAGGCGGGACCATCGCTTTGCGTTCCGGCGCCGTATCGGAGATCTCACCTCCGTCCGATACGTACTTCACGCTCAACTTGGCGTCGCCAAAGATGCCAATCAACTGCTGGCGAATCTCCTCCGGCGAGTGCCCCGGAAAAATCCGGCAATTCACATTGGCCTGCGCGGTCTGCGCCAGTGCGTTGTTAGCGTGACCGGCATTGAGCCGCGTAGCCGCGCAGGTGGTGCGAAAGTTGGCGTTGAAGCTGGGCTCTGCGCTCAAACGCGCTGCCGCCGCAAGATCCGGTGAGTTTGCGAGAATTGCCCGCATATCCGCCGCCGTCTGTCCCGTCTCCTTGGCTGCCAGATTCTTGAAATAAGTTCGCGTTACTTCGTTCATCTCAAAGGGAAATGTGTAAGCAGCCAGCCTGTTCAGCGCCGTCGTCAGTCCATAAATTGCATTGTCGGGCCGGGGACGCGAGCTGTGGCCGCCGGCATTCACTGCCGTGATCTGGAAGTCGGAATAAACCTTCTCAGTAGCCTCCACATCGGCCACCACCACATGCCCATGATCCAGTTCCACTCCGCCGGCATCGGGGTTAATAACGAACGCGGCGTCCGCCAATTCGCGATGTTGCTGCACCAGCCATCTCGCCCCGTTGAATTTGCCACCTTCCTCATCCGCGGTCAATGCCAGGATCAAATCGCGCTTCGGTTTGTATCCATCACGGTGCAGTCGCAGAAACGTAGCCACCAATGCGGCGTCAGATTCCTTCATGTCCTGCGTTCCGCGCCCGTAGTAGTAGCCGTCTTTCTCAACAAACTCGAAGGGATTGGTGTGCCAATCGGAGGGCAGCGCCTCAACTACGTCCATGTGACAGAGAAAGAGCACAGGCTTTTCAGACGGAGTGCCCGAAGCCCGGAGCCGGACCACCAGATTCTGTTTGCGCTCGTCGGGCCCCAGCAGGTGCACATCTTCTGCCGGGAATCCTGCGTCAAGAAACCGCTTCTGCATAGCAGCGGTCGCCGTGGTTACGTTTCCTTTGGGCGTGTCCGTCGTATTGATCTCGATCAGTTGCTTGAAAATTTCGCGCGCCAGGGCACGATCTCCCGCGGAAGCTGTGGGCAGCGTGCTCTGCGCACTGGCGGCTGAGTTGAGGTATACCGTTCCCAGGGAGGCAGCCAGGATGAACGCGGCAATTGGCGATGGCAAACTGCTTCTCTGCATGAGCGCATTGTACGGCGATCTGGCCATAGCCAGGAAACCGGAACCCGAAAAGACCAGCCCGGGTTTGCGCCGCACTCTAAATCAATTTATGTTGGACCCACGACTACTATCGAGGTGCACGATGCATTCCAGGGTCCTTGCCGCCGCGTTTCTCGCCGCATTCACACTCACCGCCGCCGCTCAAATGCCTGACAAACCTATCGCGCGACCGAGGATTACAGGCATCAGCCACATTGCCATCTATACATCGAATCCCGAAGCCGCCGACCGCTTCTACAGCGACGTTGTGGGCGCAGTGAAACAACCGGACCCTGAGAACCCGAAGGGCGTTCGCTATGCGCTAAGCGCTACACAATTTATTGAAGTGCTGCCGCTGCCGCCGGATGCGGGCATCAACCGCCTGGATCACACCGCATGGAAGACCGACGATGCTGAGGCACTCCGTCGCTATCTTGGCCACAAGTCGTGGAAGGTGCCGGGGCAGGTGGAAAAGGGCGCCGACGGCGGCCTGTGGTTTGACGTCAAGGATCCTGAAGGCAACAAAGTGCAATTTGTGCAGCCTCCTGCGCAGGTCAAGCCGATGGTAGTTACCACAGCGATCGGGCGGCACATCATCCACGTGGGTTACCTGGTTCACAGCCGCACCGTCGAAAACATACTGTACCGCGATCTTCTCGGATTCCACCCTTACTGGTTTGGGGGCATGGTGGAGGGGCGCATCGATTGGGTAAGCCAGCAGTCGCCGGACAGTCACGACTGGCTGGAATACATGTTGACTAGCGACTCGTCCGCTTCAGGAATCCCAGCCGGCATTTCACAGCAACAATTGGGAGTCCTCGATCACGTTTCCATTGGAGTGATCTCAGTGGACGAGGCTTACAAAACACTCAAAACGGGCAACCGGCTCTCCGGACGTCACGACGACCATCCCCATATCGGCAGAGACGGCAAGGGGCAACTCAACTTATACGATCCTGATGGGACACGAATCGAGCTGATGAACTTCCATGCGACGGAAAAACCCTGCTGCTCGCCGTTCACCGCCGACGATCCGGACGAGTAAGTCGCGAAGCGCCGGACGGCGAAGGTTATCATGCGCAGTTCATGGCAGAACTATCTTGGCACCACCGGCAGCACCAGAACGCTGGGATGAGTGCCGTCATGGACGATGGTGTTGGTGGCTTTGACGAAGGCCGCATCAGTGCTTGCGTTCTTGCCGGTATTCAGGTTGCGCTCGAAGCGTGGGAAGTTACTGCTGCTGACTTCCAGCCGGATGCGGTGACCTTTCAAAAACACGTTGCTGGTGGACCACACATCGATCTTGTACTCGTAGACTTTGCCGGGAACGATGGGTTTGGGCGCTCCGGTTGTGGACTCGCGATAGCTGGCGCGCAGAATGCCCTCGGTGAGGTTTTGCGCGAAGCCATTGGGCCAGACGTCGACGAGTTTGGCAGTGAAGTCGGTATCGACGGCCGAAGATTTGGCAAACAGGTCGAGGGTTACGGGACCGGTGACTTCAAGGTCCTGGTCGAGAGGCAGCGTGGAGTAGACGAGCACATCCGGGCGGTTTTCCACGTCCTTCTGGTTCCGCGGCCCCGGCGCAAGGTGCGCGGTATCGCAGCACAAAGGACCGCCGACGGTGGGAACTGGATTGGCGGGATCGTAGACGAAACTGTCGGCTGCTTCAGAGCGCGCGGCAACTTCGGAAAGCGAGCCGTCGCCTGAAACGCTGTTGGCCTTGCCGTCCGAGTGAAGGTAATAACTCGTGGCAAGCGCGCGCTGCAAAGGCCAGCTATCCTCCAGCCGCCACTTATTCTCGCCCATCACGAAAATTCTTACCGGCTTATCGGTGGCATAACGATTCTGTTTGCCCTGGAGCAGGTAGTCGTACCACTCGAATATGATCGATTCTTCGTCGAACTCCTCGGCTGCGGGACCGAAGTCCAACTCGCCGACCTTGCGCGGGCCACCGGCATGGCCGCCGATGATGACCAGAAGCTTTTGCCCGTTGCGGGCTGCATCGCTGCCGCCGTGAGCCTTGACGCCCATAAAGTTGCGCAGCGACCCGGCCTGGAAGAGATCGTACCAGGCGGCAACGGTGAGCGCGGGAACCTGGATGTTGGCGTAGTTCTCCTCAATGGACCACTGCTTCCAGTAACTGTCGTAGCTGGGGTGGTCAAGCCAGTCGAGGAAGTAGGGAGCGAGCTTGCGGGTCAGGGCGGCTCCGTCGTCAACGGCCCACTTGTTGAATACAGGATACTTTTTCAAGGGGAGAGTGGGCGCGCCAATCATGGCGTTCGTCTCCTGCTTGACTGTCCGGTTGAGCGTGTCTGCGGCGAGGCCTGAGGTCCATGACTCGTTGAACCATTGTTCGAATGCGCCGCCCTGGTAGGTCCAGTTTTCGTGGTAGTTGCTGGCGGTGACGACTGGGCAGATTCCGGCCAGATGAGGTGGATGGCCGATGGCGGTGAGCATCTGTGTAGCGCCCACGTAGGAACCGCCGAACATGCCCACTTTGCCGTTCGAATGAAGCAAGGCAGCAGCCCATTCCACCGTATCGAAGCCGTCGTCGGTCTCGTGCTTGAACGGGTACCATTCACCCTCAGAGGTATAACGGCCGCGCACATCCTGCACGATGACCATATATCCGCGCGCTGCGCCCTGGCGACCAAACTCGGCATCGCCGTTTTTGTCGTAGGGCGTACGGGTCAGCAGGACCGGAAAGGTTCCCTGACCGGCGGGGCGATAGATATCGGCGCGGAGCTTCACGCCGTCGCGGGTCGTCATGATGACGCCTCGCTCGACAACGATATCGGGAGCGGCTTGGCCCAGGGCAGAGATTGCGGGCTGCAGGGTTACGGCAAAAGCGAGCAGGCAAAGAGTCTTTTTCAGCATACGGCGTCTCAATTCCTCAATGGCGAAGGCCACATCCATTCTACGGTTCCAGAGCGGCGCGGCTGAACGGGGCGTGGAAATCCTCACTTCATGCCTCCAAATCCATTAGCGAAACCAGGGATCGAGTGCCGCCCGGGACCGAAGGTGCCTGAACCCGCTGCGTCAGTGTATCGTTACTGACGGGAAGAAAATTCAGAGCGTGAGGTGCTAAAAGTGCAGGTTTTGAATCGCAGGGGATTTGTGAAAGCTGCTGGGGCGGCAACAACCGGAATGTTGCTGGGACCAAGAATGTACGCATTGGGCGTAGCACAGGCAGAAGCCGCCAAGCCGGTCGCGGCAAACGATCATATTCAGATTGCGCTGATTGGCGCGGGCGGCCAGGGTCAAGGAGATACAAAGACGGCCGTGCGGATTCCAGGAGTGAAACTCGTGGCCGTGGCGGACTGCTACGACGGCCGGCTTGCGCACAGCAAAGAGCTGTGGGGCGAAGACGTTTTTACCACGCGGGACTACAACGAGATTCTGGCGCGTAAAGATATTGATGCCGTCATTATTGGCACGCCGGACCACTGGCATAAACAGGTGGCAGTGGATGCCATGAAGGCCGGCAAGGACGTTTATTGCGAAAAGCCGATGATCCACGTCTATGCCGATGGGCCGGAGATGATCGAGACAGCCCGCGCCACTAAGCGGGTCATCCAGGTGGGCAGCCAGCGAGTGAGCTCGGTGATTTACGCAAAGGCCAAAGAGTTGCTGGCGTCGGGTGCCATCGGGCAGTTGAATATGGTGACCGCGCGTTGGGATCGCAATTCGTCGATCGGCGCGTGGAGCTATACGGTTCCCCCCGATGCTTCGCCGGAGACCTGCGACTGGCCGCGCTTTGAGGGCACAGCGCCGAAGATTCCCTTCAATGCCGAGCATTTTTTCCAGTGGCGGAAGTGGAAGGCATACGGCACCGGCGTGGCCGGCGATCTGTTTGTGCATCTTTTCAGCGGCACCAACTTCATTACCGGATCGCACGGGCCCACGCGCGGCATGGCTACCGGTGGGCTGCGCTTCTGGAAAGATGGACGCGATGTGCCCGATGTGATGCTGGGCCTGTTCGACTATCGCGAGGGCTTCAACCTCAGCCTGCACGTGAACTTTGTCGATGGCGGCGAAGAAAGCGAAGGGCTGCTCTTCACCGGTTCTGAAGGCACGATGGATATCAACAACAGTTCGGTAAGCGTAAACCGCGTTCCGCTCGAAAAGGAACCGGGCCTGATGATCGACACGTTTACCAATGCGATGCAGAAACAGATCCTTGCAGACTACCGTGAAAAGTATCCGCGTATAAATCCCGAAGGTGCGCCGCCAATCGGATTCGAGAAATTTGTAGCGCCGGCAGGATACCTCGACAGCTACGACCACTTCAGCAACTTCTTCAATGCGGTTCGAACGAGGAAGCCCGTAGTGGAAGATGCGGTCTTCGGATTCCGCGCGGCTGGCGCGGCGCTGCTGAGCAATCTCAGCATCGAGCGCGGCGCTGTAGTCGGATGGGACCCGGATGCGATGAAACTGCTGTAAGGTGTGGCTTGGTGGAATCCCAGGTCTCAGAATCGAGACCTGGGGCACCCGAGACTTAAATTAGCACCCACAACTAAAAAAGGGCGCTGCTTCGGCTGCGCCCTTTTTTATCCCTTCGCGGGTCTAAACGTTGCTTACATTCCGCCTTTGCCGAGCAGGATGCCGATGCCGTAAGTGACCGCGCCTTCCACAGCGCCTACTACAGTCATTTCAAATCCAGACGACCACCACGAACGAACGGTAATGAGGCTCTTCGCGGCGCCAACGGCAAAGTGCGCGGCCAGCGAGATCACGGCTGCGGCGATGACTGCATCAATTCCGCTCAAAAAGAAAAATGGAATGATGGGGATAGAAGCGCCGATGGCCGTCGAAAGCGCGCCGGAGCTGGCAGAGACCAGCGGGTTCGAGAGCGCTTCTTCAGACGAGCCGAGCCGCTCGCTGGAAAGTGCGCGGAGCAATTGCTCGGGGTCGCTGGCAATGTGGTTGACCATGTGCAGGGCGTCGGCCTCGGGCAGACCCTTCACCTGGTAATAGAGTGAGAGAAGTTCGCGCGCCTCAGGGCCATTCATCTCTATGGCTTCTCGTTCGCGAGCTACTTCGGCCATATAGATTTCGCGCTCGCTCTTGGCGGCCAGATAAGCGCCGGAGCCCATGGACAAGGCAGAGGCAATCATGCCGGAGAGGCCGGCGAGAAGCACGTATTTGCTGTCGCCCGCAGTGGCGCCGCTGACGCCGCTGACAATGCCGAAGATTGCGCCCAGCCCGTCGTTCACGCCGTAAATAGCGTCGCCGATCCATGATCCAGGTTGCTTGCGTCCCTGGCTGCGCTTGGCCAGCATTTCATTCAGAACTGCCTGGGCTTCAATCTTGGGCGAGCCTGCGGGTGTGGTGTAGTGGCCGCGAAGCAGCGATCCAAGTTCTTTGTAATGATCTTTCTCGTCCTCGATGACGTGCTCGAGAATGGCGATGGAATCCTCGTCGCCGAGGGACTTGAGCTGCTCGCCGTAACCTGCGATGGCGCGGCTTTCTTCGATCTCCAGGCGGCGCAAGGCCATGCGGATGCCGCCGGCGCGGTTGGCCAGAGTGTCTGCCTCGCCGTGCGGACTGCCCGTCCAAACGGGCGCGGGCTGGCCCAGTTCCTCGATGCGGCCGGACCACATGGCCGCGTGCTCCCACTCGGCACCGGCCAGATGACGAAGAACCTGGGCGCGCACTGGGTCAGTGTCGCGTTCGGCCAGGGCCAGGTAAGTCAAGTGGCCCTCCATTTCAGCTTTCCAGTTGCCTTCCAGCGCGGCTAAAACCTTCTTCAGCTTGGCGTTGCTCAATGCTTCGTTAGCCACTTATCGTTCCTCGCTTCTAAATGAGCATAGCGGAAAACGCCATCGCTGCGGAAGCGCGGAATCAACCCGCCCGACGGATTCGCATCAACTCTGCATGCTTTGCCGTATAGTGTTCTGGGCGGCAAAAAGCAGGAATTTTCTGCTTTTGGCGGACGAAACAAACTTAAGGAAGCGGGGAGTTTCTTCTCATGGCAGCACAAACCAAACAATCGGCGGCTCTGACGTCGCCCGGGTATCTGATCCCATTCATCACGGTCACCGCACTGTTTTTCATCTTTGGATTCATCACCAATCTGAACATGGCGCTGGTGCCTGACCTCCGGAAGATCTTTACTCTGCCCTACGCATGGGCCATGCTGGCTGAGTCGGCTTTTTTTCTGGCCTACTTCGTCTTTTCCGCGCCTACATCCAAACTGATTGAAACCATCGGCTATAAGCGGACCATGGTGGTTGCGCTGTTTATTCAGGTGTTGGGATGCCTATTGTTCGTTCCCGCCGCCAAGCTGGTGAGTTTTCCGCTCTTCCTGACCGCGGTATTTGTTGTAGGGGCGGGCGTGACTGCGCTGCAGACATCGGTCAACCCCTATGTTTCCATCCTCGGACCCGAGCAGAGTGCGTCGATTCGATTGAATCTCGCCCAGGCCTTAAACTCCATCGGCGGCACCATAGCTCCGCTCGTAGCCGGCGCCTATATCCTTACCGATTTGGGTCCGTCAGCCACCCCGGCCACCATTGCGCATACTGTGCGCGGACCATACATCGCGATCGCTGGCGGACTACTGATCCTGGGAGTTGCGGTGGCGTTTTCGCACCTGCCCCAGATCACAGAGCCCAAAACCTTCCGCACCGAAAAGGAGGGGGAACCGGTGCTGAGCCACAGCATTTGGAGTTACGGGCACACGGTGCGGGGAGCGCTGGGTATCTTCTTCTATGTAGGCGTGGAAGTGGGCCTAGCCTCGATCGCGGTGAACTACTTCAAGACGCAGGGGATGAGTACCGCCTCTACGGCGTCATTCCTGGTTTCGCTTTACTGGCTCGGAGCCATGGTGGGGCGCTTGCTGGGCGCCGGAATCATGACCAGGGTCAAGCCCGGAATGCTGCTCAGCATCTTCGCCTTTGCCGCAACCGCATCCATCGCTATTTCCATGTTCACCTCCGGCTGGGTAGCCATCGCAACGCTGGTCCTGTGCGGCTTTTTCAATTCAGTCATGTTCCCCAATATCTTTACCCTTGGCATAGCCGGACTGGGACCAATGACCAGCAAGGGGTCTGGGCTGATTATGACCGCCATTGTAGGCGGGGCTGTGATTCCTTACCTGATCGGTGCGCTGGCCGATAGGGTTGGAATCCAGTACTCCTTCGTCATTCCGGTCATCTGCTACCTCTATATTGCCTATTATGGATTGTGGGGATCCAAGCCAACGCGGACGATTACGGCATAGCCGGGTTGGTTGCCGATTCAAATTTCAAGAGCCCTTCGACATCGACCGAAGGGCTCTTGAGTCTGTGGGCGAACACAATTCATCGACGTTTAAGGATGCGGACCTTAGTTCTTGAGGGATCTGCCGCCGTGAAAAGCGGCCGGCGCTGCGTGAATATAAGATAAGAGAATAAGGATTTTCGAGCTTCCCCATGCCCACAACAACACAATCCCGTCTCGCTCTCAGCCACCTCGCTCCCGCTGCCGTGCAGTCGGAGATTCGCGCCATGACTCTCGCGTGCGACGCCATGGGCGGCATCAACCTCGCACAGGGAGTTTGCGATACCCCCGTTCCTCCGGCCGTTAAAGCAGAGGCTCTCGCCGCCATTCACGCGGGCCACAACATTTATACCCGGCTCGACGGCATTGCCCGCCTGCGCAACGCCATCGCTGCCAAGCAGCAACGCGACTACGCACTCCTCTATGACCCCGAGTCTGAAGCGCTGGTCTCCTCAGGAGCTACCGGCGGTTTCCATGCCGCGGCGATGGCACTACTCAATCCCGGCGACGAAATTCTGCTCTTTGAACCCTTCTATGGCTACCACGTCGCCACACTCCAATCTCTTCGCATGACTCCAGTTTTCGTCCCGCTCACCGAACCCAGCTTCGCTCTCGATCTCGACGCGTTAAAAGCGGCCATCACCCCGCGCACGCGCGCGCTGGTCCTGAACACGCCCGCAAATCCCGGCGGCAAAGTCTTCACCCGCGCCGAACTCGAAGTCATTGCCGAATTTGTCCAGGAGCACGACCTCTTCCTCATTACTGACGAAATTTACGAGTACTTCGTCTACGACGGCGCACGCCACATCGCGCCCTCCACGCTTCCCGGCATGAAGCATAGAACAATCGTTATTTCAGGTTTCTCAAAAACTTTTTCGGTGACCGGCTGGCGCGTTGGTTACGTTCTGGCCGATGCACGCTGGATGCCATCGATCGCCTACTTCCACGACTTGACCTACGTGTGCGCGCCTTCCGCTTTCCAGCACGCATGCGCTGCCGGGCTCGAACAACTGCCACCAGGCTTTTATGCAAACTTAGCCGCCGAACACCAATCCAAACGCGGCCGTATGCTCGGCGCCCTTGAAGCCGCCGGCTTCAAACCCACCGTTCCTGCCGGCGCATACTACGTACTAGCCGACGTCAGCCGGGTTCCCGGAAAGTCATCTCCAGAAAAAGCGCGCAACCTTCTGGCTGCCACCGGAGTTGCCGCCGTAGCAGGCTCGGCGTTCTTCCGCCCCGGTCACGGGGAAAATCTATTAAGATTTTGCTTCGCGAAAAAAGACCACGAGCTGGACGAAGCCTGCGCGCGGCTGCGCCGGCTCTAACGCATCTTGCAAGTGTGCAAACGAGGCTTTGTCTTTAGACCCCGGGCAATGAATTCCAGTGAAGATGAGAGCCCAGTCAGCTTCTCATTTTCACCATACTGAGCGCTGCCAGGATCACCGCATTGTTTGCGATCACGTCTCCCTGGGTGTTATCAAAGTCATCGGAGCCACCCCGAAATCCTTTTGTGCCCTTCAGTCGGATCTCCTGAATCACTTTGCCTAACCGCGGATTGACCCACTCGTATGCGAAAAATGTCACGCGATCTTTCACGCGGTCTCCAACTGCAACCGCATCCGCGCCGTAGCATAGATCCTTTGCGGATTCACGCTGATCCCAGTTCCATTCGAGAATATTGACGCCATAACGAATGGGAACCGTGTCCACAAATCCGTCTTCATAAACCACTTCATACCATCCCAGAAGGTCCGCCGTATCTGGTTGATCCCAGATCATCCGGTAACTGTCTCTGTTTTTCGCCCGCCTTGCCGATGCGTGCAGAAAGATCAGGCTGGTAGGGGCTTCGCCGACGGGAATGCCAGTCACTGACATTGGTAACTCAATGGATTCCTTGCCCTGGGATCCAGCGATAATCGCGCGCATGCCGTTCGCACGCCTCAGATTGAAAGGGACGTTTTTATATTGAACAATCTCGGTTGCCATTCCATCCAGGTCCACGCCCAGCGCGGGAACGGTGTCTCCAATATTGAATCTGCCCGCAATATTCACGGGGACGATCGAGGTTTCAGTCTGGCTGGGGGGAGTGGCCCCGCTCAACAGGGTTCGAATCGCGGGCAGCAACGGCTGAATCCTCCCCGATAGCTCCTTGCCCTGAATTACGCGACCGGTCCAAAGGATGTTGCTGCAGCCGAGAAAATCACACATGGAGTCTTTGCCGATGCCAATTTCGTTTGTGGCAAACCAGGCTGACGGCGCGCCGCCTAGCAGTGTTTCGAGATTTTTCCGTGTCTGATAGTTTTTGATGTCCGGCGTGAAGTTACCAAATATCTGTTTGAAGCCCATCTTATCCAGAATATTTTCGTTCTTTTCGGCCGCGGCCTCTTTATCCGGCTCATCGCTCCAAAACCAGTTATAGATAAGGCAGTCTTTGGGAATCAGTCTTTCCACCTGCTCAGGAGTCATGCCTCCAGGAGAGTTATAGACCCATCCATCCGGCGCCGTCTTCTTCTCCAACCCTTTACCTCTTACCGTCTGCAGCAACATATCGCCCCAAAGATGCGTCGATACACCTTTGGAGGCAAGGTAATGATGGATTTTGTTCACGTCCTGTCCGTATAACTCACTGATATCCTGATCCTCGCATTGGGCAGATACCGCGACAGCCAGAAATAACTCATCGTGTCCGATGTGAATGCTCTTTGGCTTTATCAGATCGATAAATTCGTCATAGACTTCGTAGACCAACTCATAAGACTTGGGGTTGGTGGGGCAATAGATATCCGGCCACTTATCTTGTGGCACCGCCGCGAGGTCCTTGTGCCCCGTCAGAAGATAGTAACTGTGCGTAAAGGAAGGAATTTCGGGGATAAGTTCAATGTGATGCCGCCTTATCCAACGGGCCAGATCGGCAATCTCTTCCTTTTCAAGAAACCCCCCGTCAGCCGTATCCTGATGTGAGGAATTCTGCTCCATACCATGGAACGGACCGAGAGGATAATTGCGGCAGCTATAATCCACGTCTCTCGCAAACTCTACCCACCCGTAATTCAGTTCAGGATGATTCTCAAGCCGCATGCATGAGTTCATTTCCAGAATGAGCGTGTTGTATTTGTACATCGCCATGAAGTCGCGCACAAAGCGCTTGAAATAATTAATGTTGTCGCGCCCGGGAAGGAACATATAGATCCCCCGGAACGGCTTGTCAGGCCAATCGCGGATCATCACGCCGCGGAAACGCACTTCCTTTTCTTCTTTGACCACTAGTTGCCGCAAAGATTGCAACCCGTAAAACGCGCCGCGATCGTCCTTGCCCGCAACAAGAACCATATTCTTGTCAGCCTGAAGTATGTAACCCTCCGGGCCAAGGCCATCCACGCCGGGAGTAACCTTCATCTCCGTGCAATAACGGCGAACCAAGGGATTTTCCATCGACCCCATCAGGATGACTCGTTTGCCTGCGTTCAGATTCTTCACGCGTTCGATCTTCAGAAACAGTCCAAACCGATCGCTCAGTTCGTTCACCAGCATGCCGGCCAGAAGCAGATCCTGCTCAGATGCCTCGGACGGCACCACAACACGCACCTGGTCGTCGAGCGCGAAGTCGCTGTCCGACCTGGAGATTTCCCGCGGTTGCGGAAAAATGGCGGACTCAATCTGGCACGAACCCTTGCAGGGGACGCCGCTTTGGCCGGTCACGGGCGGGAACGCCGCCAGGGTTTCGCCATGAAGAAATGCATCATGGCCTGCAATCGTGGTTCCCACTGCGACTCCGGTCACGGCGTGGATGAATTGACGTCGCGATAGATCTTTCATTTAAGAATCTCCTCGATATTCCGTCTCGCTCGAATTGTACAGTGTTATCACTTCGAATTTCATATAAGCGTTTCGCTCATTCCACTCTCTGGCCGGAAACACGTCATCCAATGAAAGTTGAGATGCGCGTCATTATCCACACGCAATAGTTGACCCTCATCAGGTCAATTGATAAACTATATCTGCGGGGTGGAGCAGCCCGGTAGCTCGTTGGGCTCATAACCCAAAGGTCGCTGGTTCAAATCCAGCCCCCGCAACCAAGAAATCCAAGATTCTAAACGGCTTCCGCGAATGACTCGGAGGCCGTTTCTACGTCTGGAGGAAACTTAGGCGTAGCTTGGAAAAAGAATGCCTTACCCAAAAGTAATCCAGGCTCTGCGGCTAAGTTCTCGCCTCGGCGATGCTCAATCAACGGGAGAAGCCTGGATTAGAAGGCGAACTTTACAGCGGTCTGCACCAGTCGGGGGGCGTCCGCGCTATTGATCTGGCCAAATGCTGTGCTGTTCACGTCGCCGTTGACTGCGGTTGAACCAAAGAACTGCGCGCGATTAAACACATTGAATGCTTCGAGCCGCAACTCGATGCGGCTGGATTCATGGACTCGTATGGATTTTTCGAGCGCCATGTCGTAGTTATCGAGACCCGGCCCGAAGAAGTAGCGGGGCGAGACATTTCCAACCGTGCCGAGCGGTTGCAGGCCGAAGAGCGAGATGTTGAAGTAGGGATTTCCGTTTTGCGGATGGTGGTTCAAGTGGAGCGGACCGGGTATGACTTGCGGCAGATCCACGGAGAATGGGTTTACCCCATTCGGTCTAGCTCCAATGAGCGAGTGGTCGCTGCTGTTTTGCATGGTGACTGGAAGGCCGGTGCTGAAATGGGCAATGCCGGAGATTATCCATCCCTGGGTAAGCCGGTTACTCCGATGCAGAAGGAACTCGACGGGAAGGTTGTAGTTATAGCTGGCGACAAAGTTATGCTCGATATCAAAGGCTGACAGCTCGTAGGTCCGATGAGGGTCTCCCGGGACCAACATGTCGGCAATACTTGACGAAATGTCGAGAGACTTGCCGTAGGTGTACCCGGCCAGAACATCGAGCCTTCCGCTTTGGTGCCGAAGGGTGACTTCGAGGGCGTTGTAATTTGAATTGCCGACCGACTCTTCGAAGGCATCGCCGCCGAAGTTGGCGCCAAAGGGCCCTCTGCCCTGGACCACTTGTCCCGATACAGTGGTAAAAGTTCCGGTTTCGCTGAATGGCCCGCAAATCGCGCTGCCCGGCGCCACCTGACTGAGCTGGCTGACTCTAAGGCAATTGGATGGAATGCCGGGGTTGGCCGTAACCAGTACATACTGATGATGCCCCTCGCTGCCGATATAGTTCAAACCGAGCACGGTGTCGTGGCCCAGTTGCCGTTCAATTGAGAGGTTATATTCCTCGGCATACGGGCTTACGTTGTGGATGTCGACTGCAACCATGCCGGAGATGGGCTCATACTGAGCCCAATCGACTGTGTTGTTGGGTTTGCCGGGAGATGCGCCAAATGCAGGAAAGCTGAGGGGGAAGCGCTGCCCTTCGTTGAAGCCGGTGCCGGCATCGATAAAGGGATTGGAGAAGAGTGGAGAAACGGGGCTTGAATACGTGGTGCCATAAGGGGGGTCGCCGGCCATAACGCCTGCAGTGATGCCTTCGACCGCCGTGAAGAACCGTCCGGCTCCCAGACGGATGCTGGTGTCGCCTGGGTTGCCAAGCAGGCTGCCGAGCACGCCGTTGTACTTTTTGGCAGGTGACCAGGCGAGCCCGAGGCGGGGAGAAAAATCGTTCCAGCGCCTTGAGGAAAGTGTGTTCGGTACGCCCTTATCTAAAGGGAAGACAATGCCGGTGGGGGCACCGGGATAGACCTGCGATTGTTCGCCGAGGACAAGTGTCTGGAGCTGATTGAACTTCTCATAGAAGGGCATCTCCATCTCCCAGCGCACACCGTAATTGAAGGTCAGGTTCCGGCGGATACGCCAACTGTCTTCAACGAACGCACCGCCATACCGGTTGCGCATGTAGAAGGGCTGAGCATTGCCTTGCTCGTAGGTGCTGGGAGCACCGACGAAGAAGTCGGCAATATCCAGGCCGGTTTCCGATCCGAAGAAGGCGAACTCGCCATTGGATTGGATATCGGCGTTCCCGTTGGCCTCGTTATAGCGCAACTCGCCGCCAAACTTCAGTGTGTGCGTCGCAATGACATGGGACAAAGTGTCGGAGTATTGATAAATGTTGTCGTACTGGTTTATTCCGGTGACGGTGGAACCCATGGTGAAGTTATTGAAGATGATGTTTTCGACACCGACAATCGAAGGGCGCTGCGGAAGAATGCTTGGGCCTCCGCTGCTGGTGACAAATCCCTGCGAAGTGAGCGAGGTTCCCACAGTGCCATCCGGAGTGCCAAGAATGTTGGTATCGCGCAGGTAAGAGGCCTCGAAAAAGTTCACCGTTCTGGAACCGAAAGTCTTGGTATCAGAAAAGATACCAAGCTGCGAACGGCCGGCGGTGAGACCGCTGAATCCGGGAATCGTTGCGCCACCCTGCTGGATGGGGTAAGGATTGGCGAGGGCATAGTCGTCGATGCCATAGTAGCCCGAGATTCTGCCCCAGCGCGAGTTGGCATCGATGTGGATCCCTCCCTTGAAATCGCGAAGCGTTTCATTCTGGGAGTTGGTCGAAAAGTCACCGTTGGGAAGATTGGGCCCAGGGATGTACTTGACGAGGTTGACCGCGGGGCCGGACCAGGCTTTCTTCGTGATCATGTTATTGGGAAACACTGCTGGCCGGCTCGGCGTGCAGCCGGTGGACGAGGGCCAATAGGGATCTCCAGCCTGAACGGAACTGCCGAGGCTTTGACCGAGGATGCCGGCGATGTAAGGGCCGCTGACGCAGCCTGTAAGCGAAGAGGCTAGTGAGGGATCGGAAAAGTCTCCGTTGAGCTCGGCATTGGAGGGAACGAGAATTTCGCCGCTGGACTCACCCTGCGTCATCTGGGTGCCTTGAAAGTCGCCAAAATAGAACAGTTTGTCCTTGCGGATGGGCCCGCCTGCGGTGCCGCCATACTGATTCTGCTGAAAGGTTCCGCGAGTGGCGGAGAAGTAATCACGAGCATCGAGCGCGGTATTGCGAACGAAGTCGAAGACATCGCCGTGAATCCGATTCCCACCCGATTTGGTAATGACGTTGATCTGGCCGCCGCTGTAGTTGCCATATTCGGCATCGACATTGGTAGTGAGAATGCGGAATTCATCGATCGAGTCGAGGTTGGGGATGAAGCCGGCTCCCATGGTGAAAGGCTCTTCAATGCTTGCGCCGTTTACCGAGAACCCATTGGAGAACTCCCTCTGACCACTGATCGAAAGCGTTCCCGGATCCAGAGTTCCGGACGGTGAAATCAAGCTCGCGCCTGCCGCGGTTAGCGACTGACCCACGAATGAAGATTGTGGGACGACGCCCGGCTGTAGCGACAGCAGATCTGTAAAACTGCGCCCATTGAGGGGCATCGCGGTCGCTTCTTCACCTCTGATAACTTCGCCGAGCTGAGTATCGACAGATTCGACATGAACGGCCAACGATTCAACGGTTACGGTTTCGGCCGCACCACCCACCAATAGTGATGCATTCGCGGACAGAGAGCTGTTGGCGTTCAAGATAAGATTTGTCTCATGAAACTGCTTGAAACCGGGCGTGTCGATGCTGACCTCGTAGCGGCCTACAGCCAGTTCCGTCAGAGAATAGAAACCTTTCGAATCGGTTGCCGTTGTTTGCTTGAAGTTTGTGTTGAGTTCTATGACTGTGACCGCTGCGCCGCTTATCGCCTGGCCCTTGGGGTCCGTCACAGTCCCGGAAATGCTGCTATCCGTCGATGCCCGGAGTTCGGGAGCAAGCATCGTCAGGAGCAAAAGCAGACGCCATAATCCCCCGGCGAACAATGGCCCGCGAGAGTCGAGATCAAGCCCAAGTAAAGATGCCCGACCGTTCTTGAGGAACATCTTCGACCCTCGTCTTCCACCGCGTATTCCTGTTATTCGTCCCGTTTGTCGGCGCCCCCGTTAGGGGCAGGAGCGCCGACTGCGGATTGTGGATTTAGGTCTACGTACAGCTGAAGGGATCTTGCCCGGGCCGGGCGGTGGCTCTTGCAGCCGACGGAAAAGTCAGCGCAAGAGTTTCCGTGTCATCCCGGTTCCAGCATGAAAGGACAGTCGCAATCGACGTGCCAAACACTCTGAATATAAAGTTCCTACAATGAGTTAGTTAGCAAACACGACCTGACGATCAAGTGCAAAATTTTGCACAAGAATGGAGAATTTTGTCATCAATTTGTGCGGATGCTGTCAGCAATTTTGTACGGGTTCTGTCAAGAAATAGGGGGCTTTATGCTTGCCACTCTCGCAAAAAACACGAGGTTGTACAATTGAGGCGTCGGCCGCCAAATGAAGCTATTGATCGTCGAAGATGAAGCAAAGACAGCCAGTTTCCTGAAGCGCGGCTTCAGCGAGGCGGGTTTTCTGGTGCATGTCGCATCGGACGGCTTCGAGGCCAAACATCAAATTAAGACCGAGTCGTTTGAGCTCATCGTGCTCGATATTCTGCTGCCTGGAATGGACGGCTGGGAGATTCTCACATGGGCACGCGGCTCCGGGGTCCAGACTCCCATCCTCCTGCTGACGGCCCGGGATTCGGTGGCGGACCGGGTTCGCGGCCTAGAGCTTGGCGCCGATGACTACCTGGTAAAGCCATTCGCCTTTTCTGAACTGCTGGCTCGGGTACGGACCATTCTGCGCCGCCCTCCGGTGCGGGAGGCGGCCAAGATTCGGGTGGCAGATCTGGAACTCGATTTGGCCGGCCATCGCGCCATGCGGGGAGGCCAATGGCTCGATCTGACGGCGCGGGAGTTCACGCTGCTTTCGCTGCTCGGTCGACGAGCCGGCGAAGTGCTCACGAGGACTTTGATCGCCGAGTCGGTATGGGGCATGAATTCCGAGGGAGATACGAACGTGGTCGATGTGAATCTGCGACGGCTTCGCACCAAGCTGGATGATCCCTTCCCGCGAAAGCTGCTGCGTACGGTTCGGGGGGTGGGTTATGTCCTCGAAGACCCCGATCGACAGTAAGCCGTGCAAGCGCAGATGGGGTGGCGCATCGCTTGCGTTGCTGCTTACCGTCTGGTACACGACCGCATCCTTCGCGGTGGTGGCGGCGGCCACGGGGCTGCTCTACTTCGCCCTGGCGAACAACCTGAGAAAAATCTCCGAGCAATCCTTGCAGGACGAGCTGGACGTTTGCCGTACATTGGTCCGCGAAACGAATGGTGATCCGCATGCCTTGTACGAAGAGGTGGTGGTTGATTCGGCCGTCCGTCGCTATCAGAAATTCTATATTCGCGTGCTTGACGAGAACGGCGAGGAATTGGCGACGACACCTGGCATGGATATGGATCTGAGCGCTTCCCTTGTTGCGCAGGAAGCCGAGAAGCACCATGGCATCTTCAAGATCGATTCGCCTGGAGGAGCATCGTATCGAACAATCGTGACCTCCGCGCCGAGCGAAGTCGATGGAAAAGATGTTTGGACCCTCCAGGTAGCAGTCGATCTCACGCAAGAGCAAGTTGTGCTTGGCAGGCAACGAATCTGGGTGTTGACGTTGTTGGCGGCGGCTCTTGTTTTTTGTCCGGCCATGGGATTCGCAATTGCCCGCAGAAGCACGCGGCCATTGCGCGAGGTTGCCGAAACCGCCCGCCAGATCGGCTCCAGCACACTTAACGAGCGCATCAATGGCGAGGGGTATCCGGTGGAGATCCGCGTGTTGGCGGATGCCTTTAATGCCATGCTTGAGCGGCTGGAGGAATCCTTCGCCCGGCTCTCGCGCTTCTCCGCTGACATTGCTCACGAGTTGCGAACCCCCGTAAACAACATGCGCGGCGAAGCGGAAGTGGCGCTGGCGCGCGCGCGTACCGCTGAAGAGTACATGGAAGTGGTTGCTTCGTGCCTGGAAGAATCCGTGCGGCTCTCGGAGCTGATCGAGTCGCTGCTGTTTCTGGCGCGGTCAGAGAGCCCCGGCGATCATCTCAAACGCACGCAGGAGGATATTGGGCGACTCCTCGCAGATCTTCACGATTATTACGAAGCTACGGCTGCTGAGATTGGGGTCACATTATCTGTCAGTCCGGAAGATGGCGGAATAGTGGCAAACGTAGACCGCACGCTGCTGTTGCGCGCCGTCGGCAATCTGATATCGAACGCGCTGGCGCATTGCTCGGCGGGGGGTCGAGTGAGTTTGAGCGCGCAGCGGCAGGACAAGCAGATTTCGATTGAGGTTCGCGACACCGGCACGGGAATCTCCGCCAGTGCCCTTCCCCATGTATTCGACCGTTTCTTCCGAGCCGACCCCGCGCGTTCGCGCAACTCTGGAAGCGTTGGATTGGGGCTGGCTATCGTTCAACAGATTGCGTTCCTGCACGGAGGACAGGTGAAAATCGACAGCACTCTCGGAGTCGGCACAACGGTATCGATTCTCCTGCCGATGTCTTAGCGGTTCCCTCATCGATTCCGCGAGGGCAGGCATCGCGAGATGCTCTCCAGAATCCCTGGCGCATTCCGGCTGCACGAACGCCGGCCGCAGTTTCACTGTCAGAATGACAGGCGCGCCGCGAGCTGTAGCTCGCGCGGATCGTTCGCCGAAGAGATTACGCCGTAGTTCGACTGGCCAGCGAACGGTGCAGGCAAAGAGAAGTTTGGACGATTGAACAAATTGAAGGACTGGGCCTCAATAGTAAGCGTAGTGCGCTCGGGTAATGTAAAGCGGCGCAACAGCGAAATATCGAACGAAGCAAATCCCGGTCCGAGAAGCGAGTTACGGCCCGCATCGCCATACATATTCGGTGGCGCAGTTTCAAACGCACAAGGATTGAACCACTGAGTCGCAGTGTGGGTTGGTCCCGGAGGAGGCACGCACGACGGGTTTGCTGCAATGGTGCCGCTTTGATAGGGGTTGCCAACTACGTTGGGCCGGTCTGATCCAGCCTGCTGGCCGGTATTTCCGGTGTTGCTGTTATCGTCGCCGAGGGGGAGAGTTGTGGTGAACGGCTGCCCGCTCTGCGCGGTGGCGATGCCTTGAAACTCGGTATTCCGGGTCCAGCGATTACCATTCGGCAGGGCCAGGACATAGGCCGCAACAAAGCGCTGTCTCATGTCGAAACTCGACGGGCCCCGCTCGGCGCGCAAATTGTGGCTGTTCTGGGGGAAGTTGGGATCCGCGGTATCCCCGAGGAACGCCGATTGGTCGTCGATGGAGTGAGACCAGGTGTAGGCGCTCCACACGGAGATCGACGGAGTGATGTGTCCGGTATATCTCAACTCCATCGCATTGAAGTTGGACGAGCTTTCGCTTTCGACGTCGAAGATGGCGCTGTATGCAGGGTACGGCCGGCGCGATTGCAGATTCGCCTGGCTCCCTGTGGGCGAAAGCTCGGGTTGATTAAAGTCGCGCTCCCTGATCAAGTGCGAACCGCTGGAACCAACATAGCTGAGCGTAAGCGTGCCTCGCTTCCCAAGGGTCCCTTCTGTGGTGAAATTCCATTGTTGCAGGTAGGGAGTGATGATGTTGGGGCTGAGGACGCTGAGAGATGCCGGCGGTGTATATCCGGCATTGGTCGGGAACGGGTTCTGCAAGGTCAGCAAGCCGGCGGCTGATGGAAAGAACACACTCAATGTGAACTGAGGCGGATTGAAGAAAGCTGACGACCCGACGATGAACATCCCGGCATCGTAGAAAACGCCGTAACCGGCACGTACCACGAGGTCTGGAACAGCATGCCATGCGACGCCGACGCGCGGCGCAAAATTCTTGTAGTCAGGATAGATGCCGGAGCGCGTCACGCCATTGGTGCCCACCTGAACAATCTGCCCGGTTTGCAAATCCAGTTCCGACATTCCGTTTGTCGGATCCGTGGCGGGGCTGTTGAATTCATAACGGCCGCCGAGGTTGAGGACCAGATCGTGGCGAAGCCTCCATTCGTCCTGGAAGTAACCGTCAGAGCTCATGGAGCGAAGACGGATAGGATTGTTGGCCCGTGACTGAATGCCCAGAGCGGGGTAGCCGAGCAAAAGGTCGCCGAGGGGGGATCCGGAAATCGCTCCGGAGAAGGTCAAAGATCCGCGCACCAATTCATCGAGGCGGCCGTTCAGTTGCAGCTTGCGAAGATCCACCCCGGTCTCGAACGTATTCTTTCCGTGGGTGAAGGTAAAGTTGTCTGCAATCTGATAGGTGTTTGTATGCCTGAGATTCGGGAATGCGAAATCGTCTCCGACCTGCGAATACCCGGTCACTGAAATCGTCGGGTAGCCATAATCCCGCGGCGGAAGATTAAGCCAGTCGACGCCCCACAATGCTCCAACGTTTGTCTGGTAATTCTGGGGAAGGAAATCGCGCGAGAAGCGATTGAACGCAATCAACAGAGAGTTGATTGCATTCGCACCAAAGGTGTGCTGCTCGCGGATCATGGCGTTATGGGTGTGATCGTAATGATAATCTCCGAATCCGGGAACGGCGCCGTTCGTCGAGACACCCTCCGGATAGGGCTGAAAGATGTTAACGATGCCCATGGAATACCTGAGCGTAAGATTATCGTTCGGCGAAAGCTGATGATCTCCTCGAAAGGTATTCTGCACATGATTCTCAGGCTGGGAAGGCTGCCCTAGAAAGTTATTCACTGATCCGGTAAGATTCGGCTTCGGATATAGGTTGATGATGTCGGCGGCAATGGGCGAGATGGTCGTGATGGTGTCATTCGGGAACGGGAGTCCCGTCAGCGGATTTATAGCAATAATCCCCGTGTCGGTCAGATTTCCGCCGCGCTCAGCGAGGGTCGGCACCACCGCCTGCACACTCTGCGCCTGTCGCTGCCGGAAGAAATCGGTATTGGCAAAGACAAAGGTCTTGTCGCGGCGAATGGGCCCGCCCCCGGCCGCGCCAAACTGATTGCGAATATAAGGGGGCTTGATGAAGCCGTCATCGTCGAAGTAATTGCGCGCATCCAGCACCTTATTGCGAAGATACTCGTAGCCGGTTCCATGGAATTCGTTCGTTCCCCGGCGCGTGATGACGTTGACCTGGCCGGCAGCGCTGCGGCCGTATTCGGCGTCATAGCTGCTGGTGACCATCTTGAACTCTTCCACGCTGTCTACCGCAGGCCCGACAACATAACCATTGATATAGGGGTCGTTGTTATCTGCCCCATCGAGCAGGAAGTTGTTGTACTCCTCCCGCCCTCCGTTCACTTCCAGCGCGTTACCTCCGTTGGAGGACAATTGGGACCCTTCGACCGATGGAAACGCACCAGGCGCCAGGAGGGCAAGCTGGAGGAAATTTCGCGCATTCAATGGGAGGGTCTGGGTAAATTGCTGATCGATCACGGCTCCAAGGTCGGCAGTTTCCGTCTGCAGAGCCGGGGTCGGAGCGGTTACTTCGATGCGCGTCTCCGGCCCCCCGACACTGAGATGGAATTCGAGATTCAGAGCTGTGTCTACGTCCAGCGATACGTCGGGACGCGTCAGTTCCCCAAATCCTTGAGCACCGGCCGAAATCGAGTAGGAAGCCGGCGCCAGTCCAATGAACGAATACCGTCCCGTGGCGTCTGTCAACAACTTCCTAACCCGGCCATCCTGTTTGCTTGTCAGTGTGACCTGTGCACCAGGAATTATTCTTCCCGCGGCGTCAATCACATGGCCGGAGATAGAACTGCTGGTTACTTGTGCGGGCACGGTCCCGGGGAAGCTCAGGACCAGAACAAATGTGAAGACGATGACGACAATTCTCAATCGTGAGCTCAATCGAACCTCTCCAATTGTCCTCAGCTACAACGAGTGGTGGGGATGGACCGGGTCCTTATGAAGCGACCCGGATACGCTTCGCCTATCGATTGCTAGCCGAGCTAACTGCGGGCATCGCCAATGGGGCAGGTTTAAAAGTCCAGGTTGCTCCCACATCCTCCAGCGCGCGCGTCTTTGGAAATATCTCAGCGGTCCCGGGGAATGTGTACGTCATCTTCACTTTGAGTGTCGCTTCCGGAGTGGGGTCTTGCAACGCCTGCCCCATCAAGCGGAAGAATTGCGCGGCGTTCATTCTGATCCCATCCACAGTCAGTACGTTGGGCACGGTGTTCTTTGGCATCGGGTAGCCCGTGTCGTCGTGCAAACCAGCATCAAGCTGCGCACAAACCTTGGCTACAGACGCGACCGTTACGTCGCCGACGTTCGGTCCGTGTCCCAAAGGCAATCCGATCGGGCCGTACACCCTATCCACCTGCACTGTCTGCGGTAGCTTTCCCGTACGGCTGAATTCGGCAAGGGCATCGGTCATCACCTGGAATGCTTCGGCCAATGACAAATATTGGCTTCCAGCCGGGATAAAAGGAGGCAGATAAGTGCTCTGGCTAAAATTTGCGAGAGCATCCTTCACCGAGGCGCGCAGGGCATCAACCGAGATCGTGAACCCGGTGCTTGGTGGCGTCATCCGCTTCAGATCGCCGCTCGAGACAAAACGGCTGCCCGGACTTGCCGTGAAAAAGCTGGTAAGCAGCCAATCTAATGAGGATTCTTCCTTGGCGTAGGCTTGATTCACTTCGTCGGGGCTCAGCCGGTCCTCCGTAGGCACCTTGGGATTGTCTGGATGCGCATACGCATAGGTGAGCGACGGGGAGAACGGAGTCTTGGCAAAATCGGGCTTCAGATAGTCGATCTCGCTGCCCAGTTCCATGTGAATGATGCGCAGTTTTGACCTGTCCAGTTTGGTGGTGAAGTCCTTGATGGCGGCCGGCCCGTCATAGCCATGAAATACCCGATCGCCGTTCCCCGCGGACTCAGAAGACCGCAGAACATTGTCTGCCCAGAATAGCTCCGGTGAAGAGTCCGCAACGGGGCTCAGAATTCTTCCCAACTCCCTGATCGAACCTCCGAAGCCGGGTATGAGGGCGGTGTTCGTGGCTGGGAGGCCGAACATAATTGCTTCGGTGTTATATTTCCGCAGCAAAGGCACGACTTCCCAGTCGCCAATCTCGGGCTTCACAGGATAAGTCGGTCCCTTACCGTGCATATGAGGGTCCGTCACCGCTTGGAGACGTTCTTCGCCCACGCTCACGCCGGTGATGTACGCAGCTTCGCCGAAGACCTGTTGCATTGCCTTCAGGCCTCCGACAGATCCTGGCTCAGGATCTCCCGTGAGTGGATTTCTTCCTTCGGTGAGGAATTTTTCGTCTTCACTTGCCCGCTCCAGCCAGCGTTCCTTGTAAGGTTTCGTATCAATCAAATGAACCATTGGGCGGTGTTCGTAGGTAGGTTCGTCAGTGCCGTCGTAGCCGATTTCGATGATGCCCCGCTTCTTGTACCCGAGAACGAAATCCTTGATATGAGTTTGGGCGTTTCTCTTCGCAAGCGCCTCGCTCGACGCCCCGGAGAATAGGATCGTCGCGGAGACATGAGCGTCAGGATGCTCCTTGCGGAACCTCTCGATCATCGGCAACAAACGGCGCAGGCGCCCTTCCGTGATGTCGAGGTTCACGTGATCGGTGAATCGCGAATATAGAAATATATAGACCGGCTTCGGTACAACCGGGGGACCTACAGGCTGAGGCGAAGGGACGTGTTGTGGCTGCACTGCCGGCGGAGTTACTGTGGTCTGTGCTGCCAGCAAAGGCGAGATAAACAGGAAGGGGACAAGACTCCAATTGAAGCACTTCATTTCTTTCTCTTTCTCCGGAAAGGCCGCTTGCCTTGGCGATAGTCTACCCCGAATTCTTGGCACAGCAAGCTAAATTTAGAATCTGTGAAGAAATTATGAACCTTGAAGGGTCAGGCTTCAGCCGTTCCTTAATGCCCATTCGACAACAAGCCTTCGGTGTTACCCGAAGGCTTGTTGGTTGGCAGGTTGACCGTCCTTTAACTAGAGGAGGGGCTTGGGTACTGTGATTGTTGCCTGATTGGACTGGCAGACCGCCCCGGAAGCGTTGACGGGCTGCAGAACGTAGTAGTAGGTATCCCCGTTCGTCAGTCCGGTTCGATCCGAGTAAGCTGTTGTCGAGGTGCTGCCCACTTCAGTGTAAGGTCCTCCAGCCGTGGTCGACCGCAACACGTCGTATCCGGTTACGTTCGGAATTCCACTCCAGGTGAGGTCGATCCTCGCCGGATTCATCCCGCTTGCAGTTCCCTTTCCACCCAGGTTGTTCACGCAAGTGACGAACACTGTGCGCTGCAACATGATGATGTTCCAAGCGGTCTCATACGGGAATTGGGCTCCGTCGTAGGTATCTGCATACCAGTAGCCGGGAGAGATGGAGTTGTACCCCGTAGTTGAACCGTTGTAGTTGTAGCCGGGTGCGGCTTGTCCCGGAGGCAGATACTGTCTTTCGATAATAGTCTGGGCAACACCATCGCAGGCATCCGTACCGCCGTTTGCAGACGACAGGGCGGCGTACCAGTCGATGGTATTCGCAGGTTGACCAACGGCCGGGTTGGAGTTGGGGAATACGCCCGGAGTCTCGGTGCGGAGATATTGGATTGGGGTGAGGAGGCCTCCGGGGTTGTGGAGCAGCATCGACTTTGTGAACGAGAACAGACCGTAGGCGTAATTCCTCGGGGTGTAGTAGCCGCTGGAATACCCGCCTGTGACGCTATTGCAGAAGTTATCTGCATAGTAGGTTTCCACATTGTTAAAGCGCTGGTCTGGATCGTTGGAGGCGTCGCCAAACACGGTATTTTTGGTGCGGCCGACACCGTCAAGCGCCATCTGCACCATGCCAGACGGGGTGGTGGCAAAAGGTCCCCATGGTTCGGAGTAGTAAAGGGAGCCGTTGTACCCGAACGCCCCATATGCATCCGAACTGGAGTCCTGAGGGGCCCCGGAGATAGGCAGGTCGGTGGTTTGGACGTCCTGCATGTCTGTGACCCACGTGTTGTTGGCATCCTTGATGATTTGTGGAATAGAAACGCCGAATCCGCGCTCCGCCCCGATCAGGCCAATCGCTGCCCACTGGGAAACGGAGTTGTCATTCCCCTCTTGGCAGTCGTACCACCAGCCTCCCCCCTGGCCAAAATTACCGCCGTATGGGTAGCCGCGATAGTACCCACTTGAAACGTCATTATTCCCAGGCCACTGGCAGAATTCGTCGGCATCCGCAATATCCTGGACAATATTCTGGTAGGTCTGACCAATGATTCCAACTGGGCCCGTCGCAGCCGTTGCGCCCGGAGTTGAGCTGGCAACGAGAGAATCCAAATACATCCCGTCCTCATAACCCCATCCATACGGATTGCCGGCCTGCTGAAATGCATAAATCGCCTGCCCATTGCTATTTCCATCAAAGGTAAATTTGCAGGGCGGGGTCGAGCAGGATGTGGCACTGGCGTTGTAATAGACCGGTGTCGCCGAGGAGTCGCAGTAGAAATGGGGGCTGCCAAGGTTCGTGGTGGTGGGAGAAGTTCCGTCGCTGCAGCCGAAGTTTGCCGTGGCGGGATTGTAGGTGTAGCTCTTGGAACCACCCGTGACGCCCTCATATGTGATTTCGGACGCGATCGGAACCGGCGTCAGATTGGTAAACATGTGATTCAGGGCTTCCTGAACGTCGGTCGTGTATGGGTCGGTGGCCGGTCCGGTGCCCAGATGTCCGTTGACCTCGAAGGCCTGAACATTGGTGGCGTCCAGCGAGCCATAGCCACTGCAAGCATATCCCGAATAACCCCCTGCGCAACTTTGCGACCAGTTACCCTGGCCGGCAGCGGGATGATACATGCTCTGGTGCAGGTACCAAAGGCCGTAGTCGATGGCCACATTGACCCGAGACTGGAGGGTATTGGCTTCCTGGATGACCAGGTAGTTCCCGGTATATTGCGCACTGGTCGTCGTGTCGGTTACGGTCACGACTGCCGTCCAGGTCTTACCGACGGCGGCCGAGAAGGGATACTGGTGCCTCGTGGAAATATCATTTGGATTCGTCACAGCCGCCGCAGCGGTCGCCGCACTTCCGTCACCAAAGTTCCAGGAAAAGGTAAACGAATCGGGCGAGCCAGCCGGGTTGAAGATGGCTCCAAGGACGATCGTTGCTTCAGATGTGTATGGGCCGCCTAGAGGCAGCGGATAGGTGGTGTGCGGAGCTGCAGGATTGGTTGGATCCCACGGCACCGTGTTAACCGACTGGGCACTCGCGAAGGGCACGATGACAAGCGCGGCGATCAGCATCAGGAGGCCGGTAAGCAATTTGCTCCCGGCCTTGATGTGAAACCGATGGCGCAGCCGTGTGGCGCCCGCTGCCAGGCCAGAGAACATCAGCAGCCAGGTGCTCGGCTCCGGAGTCGTTGATGTGCCAACCGGCGACTCGCTGGCGCTCAAGGTGAAATAAACGATTTGTGAACTTGTGTTATTGCCGTCAACCGGGTGAGTCTCCGTCAGATAGAACCCACCGGATGGCGCCGTTTGCGACACGTTGATCGTGATGGTTTCTTTATCACCAGCGCTCACGACGAACGCATCGCCCAGGGCTTCGGCCACCCAACCATTGCAGTCGCCGACAGTAGTTTCGGCCCCACCGTCGCAGGTGCCGAGATAATTGTCGCTGGCCCCCTCCGGCGCGTCGTTGAAATCTGACAAGGAGTTGCCCGCCCAATCGTTGACGATGCTCGTATTCACATAGAGCAAGTTGTCAATTTCCCAGCTCTCGCTCGTGGAGCCTGGCGTTCCAACCACAGCACCGTACTCGTTGTAGAACGGGACCGACACAGGCAGCTCAAAAATCGTGTCAAAGTAGCCTGAGGTTGTGGTGGAGTACGTAATTGTACCCAACCCCGTGGACGTGTTGTAGCCACTGAGGCTGACGCCGGGAGCCGCAGCATCCACGGTCAGCGATCCGTTTTCGTTAAAGCCCAAAGCTTGCAGTGATGTGTTTTGGGCAAATGCGCTTGACGCACCCAGACCCAGAATCAGGAACACCGCACACATGAGAAGCAAGTGCTTTTTCACCGTTACACCTCCCCTAAAGGTGGTTAATTGCGTCGCGGCACCGGCCACAGAAACCCCGGCTACCAGAGATACCCGCCACAACCGCGAAACCCGGTTGAGAAGGGAGTGGATTCGAAACATAAAACGATCAAGCCAGCTAACAAATCACAGAAGAAAGAGTGCGGCAGGCCTCAGTGATCTCTAGGGGGCGGCCTCCGGAACGATCACGGTGTTGTAGCGAGACCGAGGTGAATCCTGTGGAACGGGAAGCGGTCTGCGCAAACACAAAGACTTACGAATCACCACATGGCAATCCAGGGGCCAATTTCTTTCCCGCTCAAGAGTTGCAGAATCAGGCACTTACAAATTCCCACCTTGACGTAAAGTGCAATCCCCTGCACATTTAAGGGGAATAATGTTCCATTTTGAACATTGCGGCCAACACTTGGTTCCGACTTGATTCCTGGCTGCAGGCGCCCATAGTAGCCGGGAACCGAAGCACTTAATACAAGCGGGTTTTCAAGTTTATCTAAACGTAAGAATCCAAAGAAAAATAGGTGATTCTACCGGTGACAGAGATTACGGGACGGGTTATAATCGCGCAAATCGCGACGGGTATCCGGGATACAGGCCGGGGATCCGTTGACGGTCTTCCCTGTAGGTCGATTGGGATTTGACATCTGAAAATCCGCTGATTGACGAGTCAATTTTGAGGACGCTGCCCCTTTGACTGTCCCTGGCTTTTCAGCGCGCGGTGAAGGATAACTGTGTCGACGCGTACGATGCGCAAGACGAGAGCCTCTGCCCGGTTACTCGCAATTCCTATGCTGCTTGCGGCGGTCCTCGCCGTCTTTTGCCTGCTGCCCCGCGCCCTGGCGGATCGAAATCTGCAATTATCGATTGGGCTGGCGGTCACGGCTTTGCTGGTGTTCGCCTGGCTACTGCGAAGGCGCGTGATTGCCTCCGGCCGCGCGCTGACGATGGAGTTCCTCCCAAAGCGCGTCCACTACATTCAATTGGTCATGCATTCCTGCATCTATGCCTACTGGGGTTGGTATTGGCGGGAAGTTTATGGCTACGTCCCGTTGATCCTGGCTCAGATTATCTTCGTCTACGCGTTGGATATGCTCGTCTGCTGGTCGCGCCGCGACAAATGGATCCTGGGATTCGGGCCGATTCCAATCATCCTGAGCACCAACCTGTTTCTATGGTTTAAGGATGATTGGTTTTTCCTGCAGTTTGTCATGATCTCCATCGGGGTGGTTGCCAAGGAGTACGTGCAATGGAACCGGGAAGGCCGCCGCACTCACATCTTCAATCCTTCCGCAGTGGGGCTGTTTATTTTCTCCGTAATCCTCATTGCGACCCACAGCACGAACATCAGTTGGGGCGCAGAGATCGCGGAGACGCTGCACCGTCCGCCCAATATCTATCTGGAGATCTTCGTATTAGGGCTGGTGGTGCAAGCGTTATTCTCTGTAACGCTGGTTACGCTGTCGGCAGGGGCGATGCTGTACCTGTTGAACATGGTGTACCTGCAAACAACCGGAGTGTACCAGTTTGTCGATTCGGGTATTCCGGTCTCGGTCTTCATTGGAATTCACCTGTTGGTGACCGACCCCGCCACCTCACCGCGCAGCAACAGCGGCAAGGTTATCTTCGGGGGGATGTACGGGGGTTGTGTCTTCGGGCTGTATAGTCTGTTGTCGTGGATGGGCGCACCGCGCTTCTACGACAAGCTGCTGTGTGTTCCCCCACTCAATCTGAGTGTTCGTGCGCTTGACCGGATCGGATACTCGCTTGATCGCAAGGTGGCTGCACTGCTCGAGAGAATTCGCGCACCACGTTTGGTGTGGGCAGGTTCCCCGCGAATCACCAACTTTGCTTTCATGTCAATCTGGATCGTGTTGTTCGGCGTAATGGCCACAACCGGCTTTGTAACCACCGAGGTGGTGGGAATACCGCATCCGGGCGCCGACCCGGCATTCTGGAAACAAGCCTGCGACGCACACCGGCACAACGCTTGTCCCACGTGGGTGGGAATTCTGAATGTGCAGTGCGAAGCAGGATCGGGAAGCGCGTGCTTCACCATGGGCAAGGTCACCGATCTCGGATTGGTGGTGCCCCGTCAGCCGGCGGCGGCAGCGCGCGGCCTGGGCCGGGCCTGCGACCTCAGAGAACCGGAAGCCTGTAAAGCATTCGCCAACTTTGTGAGCGCCGGCGGCGATCGAACGCTTGCGCGATCGTGCGACCAGGGTGACGCCAACAGCTGCTTCTATCTTGGAACGGTGCTCCACCTTGGCGGGGGCGTGGCTCAGGACGACGAACGTGCGCTCAGGGTGTTTGAAGAATCGTGCAACGATGGCTATGTGCGCGCATGCGGTGTTCTCGGAGATATGTATCTGGCGGGACAGGGCGCGCCGGTAAACACCGGGAAAGCTCTGGAGAATTTCGATCGATCATGTGCCGGCCATTGGGGAGAAAGTTGCATGGCTGCGGCGATGCTCTATCACCGAGGGTCAGCGGGAACGCAGGACGAAGCGCTCTCACAGAAGAGATTCGAACAAGGGTGCGAGTTCGGCTATCAGCCCGCGTGCAAGTTTCTTCAGGGAACGGCATCCGCCGAACCGCTTTTGCGCTAGTCGCCAGCCTCACTCAACGCGAACTATTCCTCAAGTCCGAATACTCCTTGCCACCGGCACAACCAATTCGTATCCTGCAGCCAGGAGAATCTCCGCACATGCAGAAGCGTTACGGATACTGGATATGTATCGGCTTGCTGGTTTTGTGGCTAATCCCGAACGGGGTTCTTGACCTGATGCGCATCCCTGGGGTCATCACAGGCCTGCAACATCTGGGATACCCGGCTTACCTCGCTCTGATTCTTGGAACCTGGAAACTGCTGGCCGTGGTTGCCCTGCTCCATCCGCGCACCCGCCTGGTACGCGAATGGGCTTATGCGGGAATCACGTTCGACATGTTCGATGCTTTCCTGTCGCACCTGGCGGTTCACGACCCCATCGCCGTCTCGTTGGCTCCGCTCGTCGTCCTGGCGCTCGCGGCAGGAAGTTATTTCTTGCGGCCAGCCAGTTTAAGGTTGTGCCCCGCGGGTTAGCTTGCAAAGCTGATTCATGGCGGGCAGGCCAGGGCCATCGGGCTGTTAGCGACACCTTGGAGGAAGCTTGCGCGTAACAGTGGTGAGCTTGCCTGTAACGGCGTATTTGCGCCGTTCGACCGGCGAGGAAAGAACCAGGCTGGTGACCGGGTTGCCGTAGGGGAGCAGGGCCTCGATCAAAGATTCCAGATCGGCCATCGAAGTGGTGGTGACTTTGAGAAGAAAGTCATCACCGCCGGTCAGGTGGTGGCACTCGCGGACTTCTTCGAGGGTTTGCACGTAATCGAGCAGTCGGTGATAGTTCTGGCCGCCGCAGCTCATGCGGATGAATGCCATGACTTCCAACCCCAACGCTTCGCGGTCGATCTCGACGGTGTATCCGTGCACGATGCCAACCTCCTCCATCTGCTTGAGGCGTTCGGCGGTAGCTGTGGAAGAAAGACCGATCCGGCGGCCCAATTCAGCCAGGCTCAGGCGGGCGTTGGCTTGCAGTTCGTCAAGAAGCTTTCGTCCGAAACTATCCAAAATGCCAGTGGAATCCATTGTCATAATTGATAATCATAGACGATTAAAGCGTAATCGCTAAATATAACCGTGCAATCTGTCTGTACCGGAAAGCTGGCACGGCCTATGATTCGGCCTATGGAACGCTTAATTTTGGAAGGCCAGTCTTTAACCCTGGCCGAGATCGAAGCTGTATCGCTCTTTTCTGTACGGGTGACCGTAGCGCCTGACGCTCTTGCCCGAGTAGCCGCCGGTTGGAAGCTGATTGAAGAAATTGTGGCGACCGGGCAGAAGGTCTATGGGATCAACACCGGCTTCGGCAAGCTGTCGGACGTCAGCATTCCACCGGAAAGTCTGGCGCAATTGCAGAGAAATTTGGTGCGAAGCCACGCCGGAGGAGTGGGCCAGCCGATGCAGGAGGCCGAGGCGCGAGCCATGCTGCTGCTGCGAGCCAACGTGCTGGCCAAAGGCTTCAGCGGCTGCCGCCCGGCGCTGGTTGAGTTGCTGGTGGCAATGCTCAACGCCGGAGTGCGTCCGGTGATTCCTGAGAAGGGTTCGGTGGGGGCAAGCGGGGACCTGGCTCCGTTAGCTCACGTGGCGCTGGTGGTCATTGGCGAAGGCGAGGCGTTTTATAAAGGCGAACGGTTGCCCGGAGGCGAGGCCTTGCATAGAGCCGGTTTGCAGCCGCTGATCCTGGCGGCCAAGGAAGGACTGGCGCTGCTGAACGGCACCCAGGCGATGACCGCAGTCGGCGGGCTGGCAGTGGCGCGAGGCCTGCGTCTGGCGAAGATTGCCGATCTGGCCGGCGCAATCTCGCTGGAAGCGCTGATGGGCACTCCAGTTGCCTTCGACCCGCGCATTCATCTGGCCAGGCCTCATCCTGGGCAGATCGCCGCCGCCGAGCATCTGACGTGGCTGCTCGCTAACTCTGAGATTCGCGCGGCTCACCGCGAGCAAGATTCGAGAGTGCAGGACGCTTATTGCCTGCGCTGCATGCCGCAGGTGCATGGCGCAGTGCGAGGCGCATTGGATCACGTGCGAAGCGTGCTGGAGATCGAGGCCGGTTCTGCTACCGATAATCCGCTGGTCTTTCCCGAGAACTCGCTCGGAACGCAATTAAGCGAAGCGGTCATTTCAGGGGGAAATTTTCATGGGGCGCCGTTGGCCTATGCCTTCGACTATGCGGCCCTGGCCCTCACCGACTTGGCCAACATCGCCGAACGGCGCATCGACCGGCTGCTGAATCCCGACATCAACGAGGGGTTGCCGGCATTTCTGTCGCCCAATCCGGGACTTTCCTCGGGCTTCATGATTGCGCAGATCGTGGCGGCGGCGCTGATCAACGAGTGCCAGGTGCTCTCGCATCCCTCGTCTACGGGCAGCATTCCCACCGATGGCGGCAAGGAGGACCATGTCTCAATGGGCATGACGGGGGCGCTGAAGCTGCGCCAGATCGTCGAGAATCTCGAGCATGTCGCAGCGATTGAGCTGATGTGCGCCACGCAGGCGCTGGAGTTTCGCCGGCCGCTCAAGTCCAGCCTGGAGATCGAGCGCGCTCATGATGTGGTGCGTTCTTTAGTTCCTCGCTTGGAAGAAGACCGGTCGCTATCCGGAGACATCGAAGCTCTGGCCGCCGCAGTGCGGGCTGGAGCTTTCGACGAGTGGTGCCAATAGAGCGGCTCTCCAGTTCACAAGTTGGTCAATCCTTCGGCCTCAGTTCCTCCGCGCGTTTCCGCGTTTGGCTTACAAAAACCTCATCCTCGTGTAAATTCTGATGAATTGAATCCAGATTGACCACGACGTTGGCGAGCGCTCCTTCCAGCGCGGCGCCTGCCAGGGAGATAGCGGTGGCCAGATCGGAACTCATGTTGGGATTGGAGATCGGCTTCAGTTGGCTGGCTATCCGCGCCACTTCAGCGGCCTTTTCAGCTACTCCTAGAGGCACATTGATCGCCTGCCGCAGCGCGTCATTGATTGCCCGGTCTCCGTCGCCAGGAGCCTTTGCCTCTTTCGCTGCTTTGTAAGCCTTCATGACCATGTTGTAGGACTCGGCATCCGCGTCGATGGCGGCCTTCAACTCCTCGCGCAACGGCGTAAGCTTCGCGATGGCTTCGCTGAGCTGGCTTTCATATTGCAGATAAGCCTTCTTGCCCCGCGACATCGACGCCACCATGCCCGCGAGTCCGGCGGCCATCGCTGCTGCCGCTGCTGCCGCGCTGCCGCCGCCGGGAGTCGCGGTGGGAGCGGCCAACTGCTCGATAAACGGCTCCACTCCTGCGCGCAAACCGCCCACCGCAATCTGAGCGCTCATCACCGCATCAAGGCGGTTTTCCAGAATGAGTGAGGAATCAAAGCTTTCCACTTGCAGAAACCATTCCGCGGCTTGCTCCAAAGCGAGTTTGGGAATCAGTCCAATAATCTCGCTGGAGACCGGGACGCAGCCGTAACGCTCGGCCTCGCGCTTGACGAATTCGAAGACGCGGTGGATCGGCGTCTGCTCGAAGTCGGTCAGGTTCATTGAAACCTGCGCCAGGCCTCGCACCAGAAAGCCCGCGCCTTTAACGAAACGCAAGCCTCCGCCAGAGAAGCGCACCGCCTTGGCGATCTTTTTGGCGATGGCCACGTCAGCGGTATTCAGAAAAATGTTGTACGCGATCAAAGGCTTGCGCGCGCCCACCACCGTAGCTCCGGCCGTCGGATGTACGCGCGGCGCGCCGAAGTCTGGCTTGCGGGCGGGATTCGTCCCAATTTCGTCGCGGATGCCCTCAAACTGCCCGCGGCGAATGGTTTCCAGGTTCTGTCTCTCAGGCGTCGTCGCTGCGGCTTCGTAGAGGTAAACCGGAATCGCGAACCGGCGCGCGATTTCTGCTCCCACGTGGCGGGCCATGGCGACGCAATCTTTAATCGTGACGCCCTCGATGGGGATGAAGGGAACGACATCGGCTGCCCCCATGCGCGGATGCGCCCCCTCATGCTGGGTGAGATCGATCAGCTCGGCAGCCTTGCCCACGCCGCGAATCGCGGCTTCTTGAATGGCCTCCCGCTCGCCGGCCAGCGTGACGACACAACGGTTGTGATCGCCATCCATCTCCCGGTCGAGAAGATAAACGCCGGGGATTCGCATAGCTTCAACAATGGCATCGACCTTGGCCGCATCGCGGCCTTCAGAAAAATTTGGAACGCATTCAACAAGAGTCTTCGGCATGCCAAAAGGATAGCGATCTGCGTTCGATCCTACAACATAGAATGTAGGTGGCTTCTGGAAACAAGCTCTTTTCGGGGCTAGTATTCTTACTGGAAAGATTTCCGGACTGCGATGTTGCGATTTCAAAACCTGGAGGCATTATGACGATTCGAGCTCCCGAGATGACCGTTCCAGCGCCCGTGATTCGCGCGCCGCGCGGCAGCCAGTTGCGCTGCAAAGGCTGGCAGCAGGAGGCGGCTCTGCGCTGCCTGATGAACAATCTCGACCCCGAGGTGGCCGAACGGCCCGCGGATCTGGTGGTCTATGGCGGCATCGGCAAAGCGGCCCGTAACTGGGAGTGCTATCACGCAATCATTCATGAATTGGAACAACTGGGCGGCGAAGAAACTTTGCTCGTGCAATCGGGCAAGCCGGTCGCGGTCTTTCCTACTCATGATCTTGCACCCAGAGTGCTGATCGCCAACTCAAACCTGGTAGGCAAATGGGCCAACTGGGAAAACTTCAACGAGTTGGACCGCAAGGGCCTGATGATGTACGGCCAGATGACGGCGGGAAGCTGGATTTACATCGGCACGCAGGGAATTTTGCAGGGCACCTTCCAGACTTTCGCCTCGCTGGCGGAAAAGCACTATGACGGCTCGTTGAAAGGAAAGCTGGTGGTGACCGGCGGCGTGGGCGGCATGGGAGGAGCCCAACCCTTGTCCGTTACGCTGAACGGCGGAGTCGTTCTGGCCATCGATGTGGACCGCAGCCGCATCGAAAGGCGAGTCGCCATGCGCTACTGCGACCTGATCACCGAAGATCTGGATGAAGCGCTGAACCTATGCGAAGAGGCAAAGCGCGAGGGTCGCGCACTCTCCGTGGGACTGGTGGGCAACTGCGCCGACGTGTTGCCGGAGTTGGTGCGGCGCGGCGTGGAGGTGGACGTGGTGACAGACCAGACCAGCGCGCACGATCCGCTGAACGGTTATGTCCCGCAGCGGCTCTCGTTGAGTGAAGCAGCGGAGTTGCGCCGCACCGACCCGGAGGAATATGTGCGACGCTCGACGGCTTCCATGGTGGTTCACGTGGATGCGATGCTGGCCTTGCAGCGAGCGGGCGCGGTAACCTTCGATTACGGCAACAACATTCGCCGCTTTGCCTTCGATGCTGGCTGCGCAGACGCTTTCCTGATTCCCGGCTTCGTACCCGAGTACATTCGCCCGCTTTTTTGCACCGGGCAGGGCCCCTTTCGCTGGGTCGCATTGTCGGGCGATCCCAAAGACATCGACCGTACCGATCAACTGGCGCTCGAACTCTTCCCAGACGATAAAGTTCTCACGCGCTGGCTGCGGCTGGCGCGGGGCCGGTTTGCCTTTCAGGGGCTGCCCTCGCGTATTTGCTGGCTGGGCTACGGAGAGCGCGCCCGCATGGGCCTCGCGATCAACGAATTGGTGCGCAAGGGTGAGATCTCAGCGCCCATCGCCATCGGGCGCGATCATCTGGATACGGGGTCGGTCGCCAGCCCCTATCGTGAAACGGAGAAAATGCTCGACGGCTCGGACGCAATCGCCGACTGGCCGATCTTGAATGCGCTGCTTAACACGGCCTCCGGCGCGACCTGGGTGAGCTTCCATCATGGCGGCGGAGTGGGGATGGGCTATTCGCTCCATGCCGGACAGGTGACCGTGGCCGACGGCACGGAGATGGCCGCACGCAAGATCGCTCGCGTGTTGAACAACGATCCTGGCCTCGGCGTCGCCCGCCATGCCGATGCAGGTTATGAACTGGCGCAGAAGACTGCGCGTGAACGGGGCATTTCGATTCCCATGGGTGTGAAATAGCCTTGGACGGCGCGATCGCCATCGTCAATATCGGCCAGCTTGCCACTCTGGCAGGCCCTGCGCGCCGACGCACCGGCTCCGAACTGCGCGAACTCGGCTTGATCGAGAACGCAGCGCTGCTCATCGAAGAGGGCCGGATCGTTGCGGTTGGAGCACACTCTGAGCTTCGATCCAAAATTCCGCCACACGCAGTGCTCATCGATGCCGAGGGCAGCCTCGTAACTCCCGGCTTTGTAGATGCTCATACCCATTTTGTCTTTGCCGGCAACCGCGCGGCAGAGTTCGAGCGGCGCATCGCTGGCGCGAGTTACCAGCAGATCGCTGCATCAGGCGGCGGGATTCTGAGCACGGTCAAACAGACCAGAGCAGCAACCGAAGAAGAGTTGCTCGCGGCGGCGCGAAAACATCGCGACTGGATGCTCCGAGCAGGCACAACGACCATCGAAGGCAAGTCCGGTTATGGGCTCGACCACGCCTCGGAATTGAAGATGCTGCGCGTGCTGAACAGGCTCAACGCAGAGGGTCCGCCGACGATCGTCCCCACTCTGCTGGCAGCGCATGCCGTTCCCCCGGAGTTTCGAGACCGTCGCGAAGAGTACGTTCGCTGGATCGCCGAAGAGCTGATCCCCGAGGTCGCCGCGGCGCGTCTGGCCCGCTATTGCGACGTATTCTGCGACGAGCACGCCTTCACGGTCGAAGAGTCGCGCACCGTGTTGACCGCTGCGCGGCGCCACGGTCTCGGCTTGCGCATTCATGCCGAGCAGTTCCGTCCAGGCACGGGCGCGGCTTTGGCCGCCGAGTTGGGTGCGGCGACCGCCGAACACCTGGAGACGGTCACTGAAGAAACGATGCGCCAGCTTTACACTGCAGGCGTCCAGCCGGTGCTGTTGCCCGGTTCGGCCTTCGCGCTGGCTGGAACCAACTACCCGCCGGCGCGCGCCATGATCGAACTCGGCCTGGCGATTGTGCTGGCTACGGACTTCAACCCCGGCTCGTCGCCGATTGTCTCCATGCCGTTTATAATCTCGCTGGCTTGTCTTCAAATGGGTTTGTCGCCCGCTGAAGCGCTCACAGCGACGACGATCAATGCAGCCTGGAGCCTTGGCCTGGGTAACCGGACAGGCTCTCTGGAGACCGGCAAACAGGCCGATCTCTTGATTCACGAGTTCGGCGACTACCGCGAACTGGCCTACTATATTGCCGCTCCAGCGAGGCCGCGCGTCTTTATCGCCGGAAGAGAAGTAATGCACTGATTCTCTGGCCGAGTCATGAGCGGCTAGTCGAATCGCGGCCCTCGCCAAATCCCCGCGCGACCGTTTCCTGGCCAACAAGTTGATGAAATCAATACAACGCTGCCCGGTACCCTCTGGACAACATTCATCGTTCGATGAAATGCTTACAACAATCGAGCTCTGGAACGAACCGGTTCTCCCCTACACACTTGCCGGTTGTTCAGGATGATCGAAGCACGCCCAAAAAGCCGGGAATGAAATCGGTAGGAACTCAGCTCCAATGCGCTTGTCGGTGATTGATAGCGGAACCCAGTGAAGGAGCAAAATCCAATTGGCGATCGTCGCTAATAAAAATTTGATTCTAAATAAGTTATATAGATTATGGCCGATGCTTCTTCCCGGAGCATTGCTGGGGATGGTGTTGGGCTGTCACAGCAGGCAAGCCCGGGTTGGGACGGCGCAGCATCTTGATTTCAACCAGGACGTGCAGCCTATTCTGGCCAGCAACTGCTTCAGTTGTCATGGGCCTGACCCCGAGATGCGCAAAGCGGGGCTGAGGCTGGATCTGGAGGAGTCGGCATTCAGGAAGCGGCCCGGTCGTCCCGACGCAATCGTTCCAGGACATCCTGAGCAGAGCGAACTAATCAAGCGGATCGAGTCAAAGAATCCCCACTACCTGATGCCGCAGTCGTCGCAGGGCGAAGCAAAGCCGATGAAGCCGGAGGGGATCGCAATCCTGAAAGAGTGGGTGAAGGAGGGTGCGGTCTATCGGCCGCACTGGGCATTTGAAAGACCCTCGAGGCCCGCGCTACCCGTTGTGGTTGCGAACGATAGTTGGGCCAAAACGCCGATCGATGCGTTTATTCTGGCGCGATTGAAGAAGGAAGGACTGAAACCATCGCCCGAAGCGGACAAGGCGACGCTGATTCGGCGAGTAACGCTGGATCTGACCGGACTGTTGCCAACGCCGGCAGAGGTGAGCGCGTTTGAAAAAGATACTGCGCCGCAGGCTTATGAGCGCCTGGTCGATCGGTTGCTGACAAGGCCGAGTTTTGGCGAAGAGCGGGCGCGCTACTGGATGGACTACGCGCGCTACGCCGATACCTACGGGCTTCATTACGACAACAGCCGCGATATCTGGCCTTACCGCGACTATGTGATTCGGTCGTTCAACAGCAACAAGCCTTTCGATCAGTTTGCCATGGAGCAGATCGCCGGGGACTTGTTGCCAGCCAGGAATCTTGATCCTTTGATCGGCAGCGGGTATGTCCGCCTGGGCGTGAGCAGCAACGAAGGCGGGACCATTCCCGAAGAGTTGCGCGTGAACATTGCGCGGGAACGTGCCGAGGCTTTCGGCGCCACCTTCATGGGGCTCACTGTTGGGTGCGCCGTCTGTCACGATCACAAATACGATCCGACCACGCAGAAGGACTTCTATGCGCTAACCGCGTTCTTTAATAATCTGAATGAGAAGCCCTTTAATGATGACCGCCCAGTTTGGGCGCCAGTTGTTCGCATCCCCAGGGCGCAGAATCAGGAAGCATACAACCGCGTGTTGGCGAAGCGGTCAGACCTTGCCGGCCAACTGAACGCTGCGCGGTTGCACGAGCGCGCTCTGGTGGAGCAGTGGATTCGGTCGCGACAGAGCATTCCGCAGCCCGTGCCAGCCGATAAGCTGATGCTACGCCTGCGCCTGGACGAAGGCGGCGGCGAGGTACTGAAGAACAGCGCGCCGAATGCTAAGCAGGCCAGCTTTCCCATCGGCAAGTCGAAGCCGCAATGGGGTGAGATGACTTGGTTGTGGCCCGATTTTCGCATGGACACCAACACGCGGGTGATGCTGGGCCAGACCGGCGATTACGAATGGAACCACGCGTTTTCTTCAGGCGGATGGCTTATGTTGCGTTCCGCGCCGAATTATACGCTGGAGAATTCCTCCGGCGCCCTGATATCGAAGATGGATACAACCCAGCACAACCGGGGCTGGGATCTCTCCATCAAGAGAGGCATCGTCAGCGTCGAGCTGGTGAATGAGTGTCCGAAGGAGCAGACGGCCGCGGAAGTGCCGTTTAAGAAGTATGGTGCCACGAAGGAAGTCTTCCAATACCCAACACCGGCGGACCTGACCGCCAAGGATCTTGCGCCCAACAAGCCGGCGACCAAGAAGAACGCCGAAAAGAAGAAGGCAAAAGACAAAACAGAGGCGAAGAAAAAAGTCGAGCCCAAGCCTCCCGAGGACAAGACGCCGAGGGTCGAGATTCTGGTTTCGACAGTTGATCCGCTGCCTCTCGACGGCCATTGGAAGCATGTGTTTTTTACTTATGACGGATCGGGCAAGGCATCGGGGATCAGGATCTACGTGAATGGAGAGCCGGTGGCAAGCAAGGTGGCTTTAGATAAGCTTGGCGGCGCGACGATTCGGACACAGGCGCCCATGCAGCTGGGATGGAGATACCCCGACGCCAATCCAACGCGAGACACGCGCTATCAGGATATTCGTCTGTATGAGCGCGCGCTGTCGGCGGAGGAAGCGAAGCGGCTTCCTCATGAAGATTATGTTGCGGAAGTGACCGGCAAGCCTGCGAGCCAGTGGAATGAAGATCAATGGCATGCGGTGAGCGACTACTACTTCAATAACGTGGACAGATCCTACAGGGAGATTCAGGGCCAGATCGACCAATTGGATGCGCAACTCGACAAGCTCTCCGAGGGAGGCGCGCTGACTCTCGTATCGTGGGAAAAGCCTTCGATAGCCTACGCAAATGTGCTGACGCGGGGAGTGTATTCCGCACGCACGGAGAGAGTGGAAGCGAATACGCCGCATTATCTGCCGCCCTTGCCGGCTGGTGAACCTCGCAACCGTCTGGCGCTGGCGAAGTGGACGGTAAGTCCTGACAATCCGCTGACAGCGAGGGTGACCGTGAACCGGATGTGGAACGAACTGTTCGGAGCCGGGCTGGTGGAGACGACGGAAGACTTCGGGATCATGGGGCAGCGGCCTTCTCATCCCGAATTGCTGGACTGGCTGGCTGTCGAGTTCCGTGAGAGCGGATGGAACATGAAGCACATGTATAAGCTGATGGTGATGTCCGCCACTTATCGGCAGAGTTCGAAGTCGACTCCTGAGCAGCTTTCGAAAGATCCGAAGAACCTGCTAACGGCGCATGGGCCGCGCTTCCGCATGGATGCGGAGATGCTGCGGGATATTGCTCTCGAGTCAGGAGGACTGCTGGTGAACAGGATCGGCGGTCCCAGCGTGAAGCCCTATCAGCCTGCGAATGTGTGGGAGCAGGTGGGCTTTCCCGCAAGCGATACGCTCAATTACAAACAGGAACACGACGACGCGCTTTACCGGCGCAGCATGTACACCTACTGGAAGCGAATGGCGACGATGCCGGATATGGATACATTTGACGCGCCGATGCGCGATGCGGCATGCACGCGACGGCAGCGGACAGACACGCCATTGCAGGCGCTAGTGACGATGAACGATGTGCAGTGGATTGAGGCCGCGCGTGCGCTTGCCGAACGGGTAATCAAGGAGGCCGGAAACCCGCCGGAGCGGCGCATCAATCTTATGAGCGATATACTGCTGTCGCACGATCCGTCGCCCCGCATGGCTTCAGTACTGGCCAATTCGCTGACACAGATGACGAAGCACTATGCGGCGGATCCCAGTGCAGCTCAAAAACTGGTCGCGGTAGGCGAGAGCAGGAGCGACCCGTCGATACCCGCGCCTGAACTGGCAGCGTGGACCATGGTAGCGAGCGAGATGCTCAATCTGGATGAGACGCTGACGAAGTAAGTGCGGGAGGTCGAATGAAGCAACATCCACTTTGTACCGATACCGAGCATTGCCATAACGTACTGGATCTCCCTGTGCCTGCTGATTTGAAGCAGGAGTGGGCAGCATTGCAGACACGCCGCCACTTTCTGGGACGCACAGGAAAAGTGCTGGGATGGGCTGCGATGACAAGCCTGCTGTGCGACCTGGCGATGAGGGGGGATGCTTCTGCCACGAGCGCGAACGGACAATCTGGAATTCTTAGTGGACAAGATCTGAAGCTGCCGCATTTTGCTCCCAAGGCCAAGCGTGCGATCTACCTGTTCATGTCGGGCGGACCGCCGCAGATGGACATTCTGGATTACAAGCCGAATCTAGCTGCGCTTTACGACAAGGATATGCCCGAATCGGTGCGCGGCTCGCAGCAGTTGACGGGCATGACAGCCGGGCAGGCGCGGTTTCCCATTGCGCCTTCGCACTGGGCATTCAAGCGTTATGGGAAGACGGGAACGTGGGTGAGCGATCTGCTGCCGTATACGGCGCGTATGGTCGACGACCTGACCATCGTCAAGTCTACGAACACAGACGCGATCAATCATGAGCCTGCGATCATGCTGATGAATACGGGAAACATGAACCCCGGCAAGCCTTGCCTGGGATCTTGGCTTGCGTATGGCTTAGGCAGCATGAACGACAATCTGCCTACGTTCATGGTCTTGCAGACCAAGGTGAATACCAAGCAGAATAATCAGCCGGTGTCGTCGCGGCTGTGGAGCAGCGGCTTCCTTTCGTCAGAGTATGCGGGGGTCGGACTCCGTTCGTCGGGCGATCCGGTGCTCTATCTGACCGATCCGAATGGGGTGGATCGCGAGGTGCGCCGCAAAATGCTCGACGCGGTGAGCCAGATCAACCAACAGGCGTATGAGGAACTTGGTGATCCGGAGACGAATGCGCGGATTGCGCAGTACGAAATGGCATACCGGATGCAGACATCAGTGCCGGAACTTGCGGATCTGAGCAAAGAGCCGCAATCAACTTGGGATCTTTATGGGCCTGAAGCGAAGGAACCGGGAACGTTCGCGTATAACTGCCTGATCGCCCGGCGAATGGCGGAGCGCGGCGTCCGGTTTACCCAGGTGTACAAGCGCGGATGGGATGTCCATGACAACGTCACAGGAATGTTGCCGGTTCTTTGCCAGGAGACGGATCGCGGTTGTTATGCGCTGGTCACCGATCTCAAGCAACGCGGATTGCTCGACGACACGCTTGTGATCTGGGCGGGTGAATTTGGACGGACTGTCTATAGCCAGGGTGGATTGACGAAGGAAAATTATGGGCGCGATCACCATCCACGCTGCTTTACTACCTGGATGACAGGCGGAGGCGTGCGGCCGGGGATTACCTTTGGCGAGACAGATGATTACAGCTACAACGTCCAAAAGGATCCGGTGCACGTTCGAGATTTCAATGCGACAATTCTGCATTGCCTGGGCATCGACCATAATAAACTCACTTACAAGTTCCAGGGGCTCGATCAGAAGTTGACCGGGCCGACGCCTGCGAGCGTCGTAAACGGGTTGCTTGCGTGAAGACTCTCAAAAGAGCGGCAGCGCTTGCCGGCAGGCTGTTTCCTAAAAGCAAAACGACAAGGGTGGTGTGGTTCGCCGCGCTGGTGGCCAGCGCGGCGCTGCTGCTGCTTCCCTGGCTGGTAAAGCTTGATGGCAGGCCGCACGCTGACTGGCAGCAGTTTCTGGGACGATTCCATCCGCTGGCTGTGCATCTTCCCATCGGGCTCATCGTGCTGGTTCCACTCCTTGAGATTGCGGGAAGGTTTAGGCCGGCGTTGCGTGAGGCCGCGGGATTTGCTCTGGGACTGGGCTTCATCAGTTGTTTGGGAGCTTTGTCATTGGGATTTCTGCTCGCCTTTGGCGGAGGCAATTACGGCGTTGCCGTTACGCGGCACATGTGGGGCGGAATCGCGCTTACGATCGGCGTGCTGTTGTGTTTCCTGGCGCGACCGTGGTGGACGTCAGGGAGCGTGCCGCGAGTGTATCCGCTGATGCTGGCCTGTGTGCTCATGGTGCTGGTATGGGCGACGCATCAGGGAGGCACCATCACCCATGGGAGCAACTATCTCACCCAATACATGCCGGCGCCGCTGAAGCGCCTGTCAACACTCGGCACCGTTCAGGCAAATGCTCCGCTCTCCGGGTCGTTTTATACCAACCATATCCACCCGATTTTTGACGCAAATTGTGTGACGTGTCATGGGGATGGGAAGGTAAATGGCAATTTGCGGTTGGACTCGTATGAGCTGCTGATGAAGGGCGGGAAGGATGGACCGGTTATTGTTGCCGGTGACCCGGAGAAGAGCCTGCTGTTCGAGCGGGTGACGCTTCAGCCGGATCAGAAACACTTCATGCCGGCGGAGGGCAGGCCACCTTTGAAACCGGAAGAGATTGCATGGATCAGGGCATGGATTCAGCAAGGAGCATCGCCCAGTGCGACCTCACTGTCAGGAATTGCAATCAGCGATGAACCGAAGGAGCAGCCGCTGCAGCCGGTTGGGGACTATAGCGGGTTGATGCCCGAGATCCGCCAGATGGAGAAAGGCCAGGGGGCAAAACTGATTCCGGTATCGAGCAAACCCGGCGATGGATTGATTCTGAGCACGGCAGATGCTGCGGGAAGCTTTGGTGACGCGCAGCTCGCGCAGTTCCAGAAGTTTGGACCCTACATCGTAGAAGCCGAATTGGGGCGCACGGCGGTGACGAATGCGAGTTTCGATACGTTGAGTAAGTTCGCTCATCTGCGTGCGCTCCATCTTGAAGGTACCGCCGTCACCGGGGATGGCCTCGCGAAGCTGGCTCCGCTGTCGCAGTTGACTTATCTGAATCTAAGTGGAACAAAGGTAACTCAGGCGGCTATTGCTCCACTAACTTCGATGAAGAACTTGCGCCATATCTATCTCTACAACACGCCTGCTCAGCCCGCGCTTAATGGGGAGGCAACAAAACAGATTGCAAGGAGTGCACCATGAAACGAATACCGAATCAAACTGGAATTGGAGTTTTCGACCGGCGGAGCTTTCTAGCAGTTACTGGAGCCACTGCACTGGCGGGCCTGGTGGGAACGCGTGCTGAAGCGAGTGGGTCGAATGGCAGCACTGGAGGAGTAACAATGCAAACTGGCAATGGCGAGTGGACTTACCAGGTAGCTCCAGGCTGGGGGCAATTGCCAGCGGGGACTTCTTTTGGCGGCACTCATGGAGGAATTGCCACCGACAAGGCTGGCCATGTGTACGTCAGCACGCAGAGCGAGACGGGGATTCTGGTATATGGCCCGGATGGCGCACTGCTGAAGACGATTGCGAGCCAGTATCCCGAAGTTCACTCCATGGCCTACGCGCAAGAGAACGGCGACGAGTACCTTTACACGACAGTGCAGAAGGGAACGCTGAAGGAAAACTGGTTGTTCGTCAAAATGAAAACGGATGGAACGGTCGTCCAAAAGATTACTGCTCCGCCGGAGGCCGGGTTCAAAACGCCAAACGAATGGCGGCTGACGGCGGCAGTCCCTGCACCGGATGGCAGCATCTTCATTGCCAATGGCTATGGAGACTCGCGGCTCTTCAGGTTCGACAGGAACGGTGAATACCGAGCAAGCTATGCCGGAAAAGGCAAGGCAGAGGGCTTGTTCGACTGCAACCATGGGCTGGCTGTCGATACGCGTTACGACCAGCCGTTGCTGCTGGTATGCGACCGTGAGAATCGCCGGCTTTGCCATTTTGATTTCGATGGGAAATTCGTACGCACAATCACTCTGCATCTGCGGCGCCCATGCCAAGTGAGTTTTCATGGGGACTATGCGGTGGTTTCTGAATTGGAGGGTCGCGTCACCATCCTCGACAAGGACAATGTTCCAGTGGCATTTCTCGGCGACAACCCGCAAAAGGCGCAATGGGCAAACTACCAAATTATGCCAAGTGAAATCGCAGCCGCATCCTTCAGCGCGGCGCATGGATGTCACGTTGACAAGAGCGCCAACATTTATGTTTCCGACTGGAATCAAACTGGCCGCGTAACCAAGTTAGTCAGGACAAACGTGTAACAATGCCTCACCAATGTGCCATCCTGTGCTTCAACGAAGTGACCAACGCAGTGATGAGGGGAGATTCAATGAAACAGATGATCCCGGAGAACTCCTCGCTTAGACAAAGTTGCGAATCGATTCAATGGAAGGGCCGCGATGCCATTCGGCTGGCGAATGGAATTGTGGAATTGATTTCACTCACGGGTGGCGGGCACCTGGCCGCGTTTCGATTCCTTGATGGGGATGACCGCTCCTCGCAGAACGTTCTTTGGGAGGCGCCCTGGACGACACTGGATCCGGGCCAGGACTGGTCGCCGGAGATGTCGCAGCTCTATGGCGCTCCTGAAACGGGTAAATTTATTGCTGGATATACTGGACATGCGCTCTGCCTTGACTATTTTGGCGAACCCTCAGCCGAAAAGGCTGCTGCAGGTCTTGGAATTCACGGTGAGGCGGCAATCTCACAATGGAAAGTAGTTGGCTCCGCGGAGCCGGGGAATGCGCATTGCCGGCTGACCGTGAGTCTGCCTATCTCACGGCTTACATTTGAAAGGGAGATTCGTTTAGCGAATGGACAAGGCGTCGCATATATTCAGGAGACCGTGAGCAATCAGCGAGACCACGAGCACAAGTTTGATTGGGTGCAGCACGTTACCTTTGGAAATCCATTTGTAAGTGAAGTGGCAAGCACCTTCGCCGTTTCCGCACAGTCCGGAATGACTTCACCGTTCGGTTATGAAGGAGACTCATTGCTCCCGGATAATTGTTTCTTTTCCTGGCCACATGTGAAGCAAGGAGACGGCAATAAGTCTGTTGATCTAAGGCTTCCATTTACAACGAAGAAGAAAAGCTATCTGGCTGGCCTAAGGCTGGATCCGAAACATGCGATAGAGCATCTGCTGGCAGTAAACTGGAAGTTCCGCCTGGGCGTGGGCTACTGTTTTCGACGGCAAGACTTTCCCTGGATGGCGATCTGGGAGGAAAACTGCACCCGGCGGTATGCGCCCTGGAATGGTAATACGCAGGCGCGCGGAATGGAATTCGGTACAACGCCATTGCCTCTGGCAGCAACTGAAGGTTTTTCAGACAAGCGCTTTTCTGATACTCCCCGAGGCTGCACGATCGATGCACGCGGCAAGAAAACCGCACGCTACATCATGTTTCTTTCCGCGGTACCAGAGGAAATGCAATCGATTGATCATGTTGTTCCTGTTGGTAATGCAATCCATATTTATGATGCGGGTGGAACAGCTTCTCTTCAAGTACCGGCAGACGGATGCGAGGAGTTTCTAGCTTAGCGACCGCGGAATAAATCTCGGAGCGGCAATGAACCTCTGGAGAATTTCGACTCAATTTGTGCCGACTTCTTTCTCGTGGCCAAACAATCAGGCAGAATTATTTATTTCGTTGACGCTCGACTCAAGGCTTTGATAGATTGCATAGTCTATGCCACTGTATGAGTATCGAAAAAATGCTCTCAATCGCGTAAACATCTCACCGGCCATCCAAAAAGAAATTGTTTGTGGAACGCGACAGGTTGTGACTCGCGTTATTGCGCTCATCGAAGAACGGAAGCGGACTGCGAGGCCAGTTACGGTGGCTATCGATGGATGGTATGGCGTGGATTGGGCGGAATTGAAGGCCGGCCTGATCAACGTTGCAAAGGCAAGCGGCTTGTCGATCGAAATTGTATCCACCGCCGGGCTCTATCAATCGGAAGACGAAGTTGAGAATTACCGCCGGCCCTTTGTTACTGACGATCCGTCCTTTGGGCGAGTCAACGGCAAGGGCGTGCTCGAAGATATTCTGGATAGCAATAAAGTCGGCGCATTGAAGGAGCGCCTTGCGGCTCCGGCGAATCAGATCACGAAGGATGCGCTGGTCGTGGTTGGACCGGGTGCGGCCCTCGCCGAATTGGAAGATCTCTATGATTTGCGCCTCTATGCCGATTTCACAATGCAACCGTTGCTCTGGCAGATGTGGGATGAGAAGCTGGTGGCATTCGGAAGCGACAATCCAGCCGCAAACTATACTTGGAAAAAATATTACTATTGCGATTTCTATCTTCTGCTGAGACAGAAGAAAAAAGCGTTCGCGCGCATGGACTACTACGTGGATGCGGTTGACCCCGCAGAATTCAAGCTGGTTTCAGCGGCTTCTTACAACTCCATCATCGACGAGTTGGTGAAGACGCCCATCAAGCAAGTCAAGATCACGCAGCCCGGTCCCTGGGGGTCTTACCGATTCAAGGAAATTTACGATAAAATTCCAGGCTTGGAAAACATGGCATGGAACGAACTCGCCGGAATCGAGCTGAGCATCCTGGTCGATGCAGGCGCCGCGTCAGCCTTCAACATTCCCTGCCAAAACATCATGCAGCGTCCGCTGCAGCTGGTGGGCGAATATGTTCATCAAAATTTCCCCGATCTGCTTCCTCTCCAGGTGTGGCTCGACGACGGTTATTTCAAAGATCCCGTTCCCTATGAACGGGGCAGCATGCCGATTCACAATCATCCAGACACGGATTATGTAAAACGAAATTTCAACGAGCCGCTCGGCCGTTATGAAACTTACTACATTGTGGAAGCGTACGAAGATGCGGGCACAATGATGGGATTCAAGAAATCAGCCGACCTGGAAGAATACGAGCGCCTTTGCCGAGAATCGGAAAACAAGAAAGTCTTCGACTGGCAGAAATTCGTGTGCCGCTGGCCAACGAACGTGGGCGATCTTTTTCTAATACCGCCGGGCACGGAACACGGGCATGGCGGCAACCAGATGATCCTGGAAATGGATACCGGGCCGAGCGTAGCGGGCACGGAGTATTCATTTTTCACCTATGATTTTGCGCGCAACACCTGGGATGACAAGGCCAAGAGCATGACCGCGCCGCCCATGAGAATGCACATTGAACACTCGTTCCGGAATAACAAGTGGAGGCGCGAAAAATATGTGCAGGAGCATCTGCGGGCCAGGCCTCGAGTGGTGAGGGGCGACGGTGACACACGCATGGATCGCTTCACAACCATCAGAGAAATGCCCTTCGAGATAGAGCGGTTCGTCTTTAGCAAACCGATGGCGCACAGTACAGAAGGCCGTTACCTCCAAATACCGACACTCACCGTTGGCAAGACGGTGCTGATCCGCTCGCTGAAGAACCCGGCCCTTGAAACAACCATTGAGTTTCTCCAGGCCTGCCTGATCCCGGCCGGATTCGGGGATTACGAATTCGTCAGCGTGGATGGATCTCAGTGCACCGTAGTGATGATCCGCCTGAAACAGGGGTAACGCTTAACGCTCGAAGGCGCGGCGGCATGAAGCGATCACCAGGCGCAGGCAATCGACAGCGGTCGGCGTTTCCGCCAGTACATCCATCATGGCAAAGCCATGGATCGTACCGAGAAAACGGACGGCCGTTACGGGAACCCCGGCATCGCCAAGCTTTCGGGCATAGGCCTCGCCCTCATCACGGAGCACGTCGTATTCACAGGTCGCAATCAGCGACGGCGGCAGGAGCGATAACTGTGAGATCGCGGCCTTCAGCGGAGACGCCAGAGCCTGCAAGCGTGCCGTTACGTCGGGTGCATAGAGATTCCAGAACCACTTCATCGTTTCGCGGTCGAGATTGAATCCTTCTCCGAATGCTTCATAAGAAGGCGTGCTAAAGTCGCAATCCAGAACCGGATAGAGCAGAACCTGCAAGCGAAGTGCCGGTCCGCTGCGCTGCGCTGCCAGAATTGCGACGGCGGCAGCAAGGTTTCCACCGGAACTGTCGCCGGCGATCGCCAACCGGGTCGGGTCGATGCGGAGAGAAGCTGCATGCTCATGAACATATCGGGTGGCCGCATAACAATCTTCTACGGCCCGGGGATAGTGGCTCTCGGGCGCGAGCGAATAAGACACAAACACTACGGCTGCGTTGGCCCCAACTGCAATCTCCCGCAATAACCTGGCATGAGTAGCCAGGTCTCCCAACACCCAGCCGCCGCCGTGAAAAAAAATCACAGCGGGCAGTGACTCGGGGCTGTGCCGCGGACGCACAATCTGCAACGAATATTCCCGGAGATCGATTTCCTGTGTTTCTACCGGGTAACCGGAAATGTCCGCTGTCTGCATCTCGCGCATCAGGGCTCTGGCCTGTGCGATGGAGAATTCGTGCAACGGCGGACCCTCGCTTGCGCGAAGATCGCGGAGATAATCGCGCGTTCGGGGATCAAGCCCCGGTGGAAGCTCCCGGTTTTTTTCTTTGCCGTTCAAAATGCAACGTCCTTTCAGGCGTTGGACCGCACAAACGCCTTGATCGTGCCGCACTGCTTGCCGATTGACTGTCCGTGCGGGCGAATTGTGTAGGCGCCGACCGCCGCAGGAACGATGAATGTTTCAGCGTAATGAACGACAAACGGCTCGAAGGCTGAAGTTGGGCTTTCAACAATTGCCTCATCGCCTTCAACCAGATTCAAGACATTGACGGTTCCGTTGGTGTTGTGGGGGACGGGCGAGCGGAACCAATGGCGCCTGGTTTCAATGAACTCGCGCTCGTGCAAGCCGGTGCGCTCTTCAGTCCAACCGTCTCCCGAAGATATGGGAGCAATTCGATCGACCAAATTATTCTGCACCCATGCGGTAGTGCGATCCCACTGAATATTCACTTCGCCATGGTCGATATGAATCGGCCGGGGCTCGCCGTCCAGTCCTACCCGGCCCCAATCCCAAAGCTTGAAGGTAAAGATGTAGGGGGTGGCGCTGATTTCGAGCACCATGCTGTTCTTCCCGGAGCAGTGGATGGTGCCGGCGGGAATGAGGAAATGATCGTGTTTGCGGGCCGGTAAGATATTGACGTACCGTTCAGCAGGAAAGTCAAAGTCGCCCTCCTGCGCTTTGCGGAGATCACGCAGAAGCTCAGCGGGCCGGGCTGAATCGAGCAGTCCAAGATAAACCGTTGCATCTTCGCCGGCATCGAGTAAGTAGTAGCTCTCATCCTGGGTGTAATGCATGCCGAATTTGTCCTGGATATATTCGGTCAAGGGATGAACCTGGAGAGACAAGTTGCCTCCGCCCATGGTGTCGAGGAAGTCGAATCGAATGGGGAACTCGGTTCCGAAGCGCGCATGAACGCTCTCTCCAAGCAGTTCATGAGGGTGCGCGAAGACCAGATCAATGGACGGGACTTCAACCCGCGTGTTGCCGAAGCCGAGCAGCAGGCTGTTCTCTTCCGGCACGCAGTCAAAACCCCAGGCATAGTTCGGGCGGTCGCGCGGAAGATCGCAGATATCCTCAATCCAGTGACCACCCCATGGCCCGGGATCGAAGTAAGGAACAACGCGGAACGGTCTTTGCGATGCACTGCGCAATGCGCGGCGAAATACATCGCCAGCAATCATTTTGGGGATTGATGGATCATTGGTGTCGAGGAGAAAATTGAGCCGCGGCAACAGAATCTTTTTCAAACGGTCCGCGGCCCGCCACTCGACAAAAAATCCGCATTTATATTTGACTCCGATGGTGTCGTCTAAATTGTCGAGCCCCAGGTTTCCGATCTCCTTTCTTCGCCAGCGTTGCTGGATTTCCCAGCGCGCCATATCCGCATAGACGATCAATGCGGGACGGTCACAGAGGAGCGAGGCTCCAACTCCAATGATCAACAGGCGCAAAGCGCGATTGCTCTCGATCTGACGGCGGGCGCTCTCGAGACGCACCGGATCGAAGTAATCCTGGATTGTAATGCCGTTCATCCGGCCAAAGACCGGGTCGCTGCCGAGGTACGGGGAGACGAGGTCGCGAATTTCATCCGTGTCTTTCAACAGTTCGGAAGTTCGGATGACATCACCGGGCGCGAGAACTCTCCGCAGCGATTTTTCAATGCGATCTACAAATGCGCCCGGATAGCACTCCACGCAGATTACGCCACCGGAATCCGGCAAGCCGGCCAGCAGGGCGTTACCGATCTCATCCCATTCCTTGAGGCAATCCTTCTCGTCCCCCGAATGAATGGTTGGCAACTTATCGTAATTAGACGTTCGTGACATTCATGTACTCCAGAAAATCTTTTGCCTACTGCGTAATTCGACATGCGAATGCCGTTGGGGCGCTAGAGGCAGAAGTCGAGGCCGGATTACCTTTCGGAAGGAATGTGTGGCTCATGGCCTTAATCCACATTACGTATACGTCGCTGCACGAAGCGTTGTCAACAAATTATGTGCGTTTTATCACCATTCGACCATCCAAATGACTCTTTTGTTCATTTTTAGTAGATAATAATGACCGAATTCGCTTGACACCGTATTTCTTCGTACCTATACTCAACCGCGTGGAAATATGTCAAATGGCGGTAATCATTCAAGGAGGAGTGCAATGGCTGGTTTGTCACAAAGAGCGCACCATCTAACCTCAGGGCGCCTGGTCGCCGCGCTGCTGTTCATCTGTTTGGTGTTTGCGCTGCCGGTTGCAGCGCAATTCGACACCGGCACGATTAATGGAACAGTCGCCGATCCAACGGGAGCCATCATCCCGCACAGCGCGGTAACAATTACCAACTCGGGAACGGGAATCCAGACATCTATCTTCACTGACAGCAGCGGGAGTTTTTCTGCTTCCGCGTTGCCATTTGGGCACTACGTGGTTTCAGCCACCGCAGCCAACTTCGGCAAGGCCACATCCCAGGACCTGGTGCTGAATGTGGGCGCGACAGTACGCGTTAACCTGACCCTGACCGTCGCGGCGGCCAATGTCTCCGTCGAGGTCACGGGCACACTCACGTCAGTCGATACCACTTCAAGCACGGCAGGCACCACTCTGGACTCCACTCAGGTGAGCAATCTACCCGTCAATGGCAGAGACGTGAGCTCCTTTCTCGAAATCTCTCCCGGCTCCGTAGGCTCGACGTCATACTTCCAGGGCAGCGTAAACGGACTGGATAATATTTTTACCGGATTGAATATCAGGCTCGACGGCCAGTCATCGAGCCGCGGCGACGTCAACGGGTTTCTGGAGACCGAAGGCCAGGAAGCCGCGAAAATCACGCGCGCAAGCGTGGACAGCATCCAGGAGATCGACTTTTCCAATAGCGGCTACAGCGCCCAAAGCGGCTTCTCGCTCGGACCGCAGATGAACATCATCACCAAGTCCGGTACCAACAACTACCACGGCACGTTGTTTGAATTCCTCCGCAACGACGCTTTCGACGCCAGGGATTACTTTCAACCGGGTCCGAAAGTTCCTCTGAAGCTCAACCAGTTTGGCGGCAACCTCGCCGGCCCCCTCTACAGATCGAAGCTCTTCTTTTTCGTGAATTACGAGGGAGACAGGACACACCTGACGAATCCCCAGCCATTACACGAGGTAGTGAGCGCCTACGTTCTTTCGCAGTTCGCCCCTTCGATGGCGCCCATCGCGGCCTTGATGGCTCCCCTTCCCGCGGGCTGCGGGCTGGGTTCAACCACGGCAACCTGCGACTACGATACCCGTTACCCTGACAACGGGACGTATGACCTGGTCTTCACACCAACGAATTTTCCAGACATTCTTTCGGAAAATACCGGCTCGATCAGGCTCGATTACCACATCGGCGACAACGACAGCCTGATGTTCCGCTACAACATCAACAACTCTCTCACTACGTACACCTATGGCAACGCCCAGGGGCAAGTTTCTCCCCAGGCGCTCAGAACGCAGTTGACAAAGATCGATGAAACCCACATCTTCAGCCCGACGCTGCTCAATGAATTCAGCGTAGCGTCCAACCGCTTCCATTCCAATACGGCGTCGGACACCGGCACTCCTTATTTTTCGATTGCGAGCTTCTTCGTCAACCTCGGTGCGTTGCCGGGGGCAGATAGTTTCAATCAGAACAATGCGAATACGCAGTATGAGTTATTTGACAACGTGACCAAAACGCTGAAAGCTCATACGCTGAGGGGCGGCGTACAGATCCGTCTCAACCGGCTGAATACATGGCTGCAAAGGATCGAGGCGTACGACTACTACAGTTTTGACAGCCTGGAAACGAACCTTCCTTTTGTATTGCAGGTGTCGGGAACCCCGGGATCGATCGGCAACGATGATTCCAACTGGGATTTTTATGGGCAGGATGACTGGAGGGTGAACCACAACCTTACCGTCAATCTGGGCCTTCGCTATGACTACAACACCACCTGGAATGTAGCCCACGGCGACCAGCAGCAATTTATTTATGCGACGCAGAGCTTCGGTCCGCTGGGACAGAGCGCGTACAGCGCATCGAGAATTGACGTCGCTCCCCGCATCGGATTTGCCTACGACCCATTCGGCAAGGGAAAGACCGTCATCCACGGTTACGGCGGGCTGTTCTATATGCCCATGCAGCCAGCGCCCAACACGCTGGCGGATAACGTGCCCAAGAATGCGACCATATCCGACAACATCTTCGATTATTTGTTCGGCTTAGTCCCCTCCATCTCCTATCCCACGCCGAACCCGCCATTGCTTGCCAGCAATCAGAGCGTATACATCTTCCCGACCAACCCCAAAGATCCGTATTCGACGAATTGGCTCTTCGGCGTGCAGCAGGAAATCGCGAAAAATACTATCCTGACAGTCAATTACACCGGCAACAAGGTGCAGCACACGCAGGCCGGCGTAGCGTTTCAGGGAGTCAACCTCAATCCTTCCAATCCCAACACCAACGTACCCAGTATTCTCTCTTCCACGTCGCCCTACCAGAACGAAAACTACATGCCCGGCGTTCTCTTCTCCAAATACAACGCCCTGCAGGCGCAGTTGCGGAGGAATTACCAACATCTCACGCTCGAAGCCAACTACACCTGGTCGCATGAAATCGACGACGAGGTCAACGTCTTCGCCGGATTCTCCGACCCGTTCAAGCCGTCTCTCGACACCGGCAGCGGCGATTGGGATACACGGCATAACTTCACCGTCAGCGCCCTCTATGACCTGCCCCTGCTGAAAGGCCACAGCCGGCTCGAGCAGGAAACCCTGGGCGGTTGGCAGTTATCCAGCATCCTTCAAACCCGCAGCGGCCTAGCTCAAAACGTCGAGGTCACGAATGGGTTCTTCGGCAATTACATGCGGCCCAATCGCAATGCAAGCGTGCCCTTGAAAGTCCCCAATGCCAGTTGGCCCAATTCGAGCTACAACATAAACGCATTTTCGCTCGAACCGGGATTCGACGGTGTGTGGGGCGATCCCACCACTCTTGGCGACATCGGGCGCAACTATATTCGCGGCCCGGGATTCTTCCAGTGGGACTTTTCCACAATGAAAAATTTCGTCATCACCGACAAGCTCAAAATGCAATTCCGGGCGGATATCTTCAATATCCTCAACCATCCCAACTTCTCCAACATAGATACCGGCATTTGCAGCTCGGTATCCTACCCCAGTGCCACGTCCGCGGTCTGTACGCCCAACACCCCCGTGCTCGCGGGCGGTCAATGGACTGGATTTGGAGTTTCAAGCGCAACCATAGCTGGAGCCGATACCAACCAGATCGGAAACGGAACTGCGCGTCAAACTCAATTCTCAGTCAAGTTCCTGTTCTGAGACGCGACATCTTCAGCGCGGCCGGCTGTCACCATGCTCGCCGCGCTGAATTTTTTGAATCACTACCGTACTTTTACCTATGTGAAGCTGGAGATGCAGCCGTCTGTTTTTTCAATCTCCTTGAAGGCAAGCTATGCAGAACAAGCAAACGCGCGCGTTGATTCGATGGACAGCAATCTTGTTTTTGGTCTGTCTCTCCCTGCCGCCGGCACATGCCTTGGCGGGCAGCAAAGGTGGTTGCATGCCGTCGTTTCCGCTCAACCCAAGCTGGCAGGGCGCCGATGCCGCGTATTCCATTCCACTGCCCGATGAGCGCGATGTTTGGATCTTTGGCGACACGCTCTTCGGGAAGAATCGAGCGCTTGGTTCCAACGGCGATCCGATGATGGTTAGAAACAGTATTGGAATTTCAACCTGCGAAAAAAACGGCGTTTCGACGCTCCGCTATGTGATTCGCCACGATTCCAGCGGGCAGCCGGAGGACTTTTTTACCGCGCAGCACGCCAACACCTGGTACTGGGCCCTGGACGGATTTTCTTATGACAAGAGCTTATGGGTCACTCTGCTGTGCGTTCGCAATCTTCCCAAGACCTCATCGATGTCCATGGGGTTTGAGACTTGCGGAACCGACCTGGCCAAAGTGACGGGGCTTGGGCGCGATGCGCAAAAGTGGAAAGTTCAGTATTTCCCGCTGGTCGAGGACGGAGCCAAAGCGTACCCCTCTTCGAGTGCCGTGATTGAAGGCGATTATGCCTACATCTTTGCCCTTTACGAGGCCGGCAACCGCCCTGCCCTGCTGACCAGGATTCCTCTCAAAGGCTTGAATGATCCGCGACAGAATCTCGAATACCAGGCGGCAGACAACACTTGGCAAAAGGGATTCGACCCACACAATGCAAAGCATGTGATGGAGGCCGGAAGCCCTGAAATGTCAGTCCGCTGGCACCCCGATCTGAAAAAGTGGATTGCTATTCTTCTCGATCCTGCCGGCTTTTCAGACAAGGTGTTGTTGCGCGAAGCGCCTTCCCTCACCGGTCCCTGGAACGATGGAAAGGTGATTTACCGCATTCCTGAGTTGCAGCCGTCCACCCCCGGATATGACAAAGATACGTTTTGCTACGCCGGCAAGGAGCACCCGGAGTTCGAGGATCCGGGTTCGCTGGTTTTCACCTACGTTTGCAACACCCTGGATGTGAAGAAGTTGCCGGGCGAGACTTGGATTTACTTTCCCAAAGCCGTTGAGATGCCATGGCCAAAGCAATGATCGGCAAGAGCCGACTGCAGAATCGCCGCTGTATGGAATTGAACTTGATTTCGTCAACCAGCCACTCAGGGTTCAAAAGTTTCCCAGAGGCTTCCGGCCAGGGAAGGCTCCGAGACCCACTGCATTCGAGCCGGATCTTGGGCGAACTGTTCATAGATGGGCGGCGAGTCCGATACGCCAAGTTCCGGATAGGAACGTGCGGACCGGCAGATCAGTTCGGACGCCGCATAGGAAGAATTGCGCTGCCACTCGATGCCGTGATTCCCCAGCAGCGGAAACCAGGCCAGGCCGCGATGCGCGCGTACGCCGTCATATACGAACCCATATTGCCGGTCGCACCAGGCGCCGAAGACCATCCTGGTCTCGGGATTGCTGTTGATGACGCAATGTGCCCAGCCGGGCGGAATGACGATCTTGTCTCCTGGATTGGCCTCGATGGCAATGCAGCGCCCGGGCCGGTCAAGTGCCGTCTCCTGCGCATAGATAATGGCGTTGCCCTGCCAAATCTCAAAGAGTTCCGGGGTAGACCATCCACAGTGGGGAGCGATGGCATGCACGTGCCCCTGGCTGCGAACCGGTTCATCGCCCAGCTGGCCTTTTTCATAAGCCACCACACCGAACAGCAACATCCGCTGCCGCAGCGTCTCAGCATGTTCATTTCGCCCAACATCCATGGCAATGCAATAGACAGGATCGGGGCCATTGCACGACGGAGACAGCAGGCTATAACGAATGGCATCCAGGCTGCGCAACTCCGGAGGCGGCCCGAAGACATCCCGGCCGTACTCAAATGCCAGTGGTCCGGCGCTAAGTTGCACTGCGAGTTGGGGATCGAACGGCATAGAAGGGGGCTCAAAAACCGGCGCTCACGCCGGAATCACGACCGGGCCTCCATGGCGATGAAGAACGCGCGCGCCAAAGCCCTGGGTTTTGATGGATGCGTAGTCATGACCGGCATCGCTCGGCCAGCACGCCCAGAAGAGCAAGGGTTCATGGCCGCTATTGACCACGCGATGCGCATTGCCGCCGGCAATGTAGTGCAAACTGCCGGGAACCATCGCTTCGGTTCTGGTCGCGCGGTCTTCATCCATGAGCACCAGTATACCCTTGCCGCCGATGACGCCGTAGTATTCGCCGCGATCGCGCTTCAGATGGTAATGCCCGTGAGTCATGAAGTATTCATCGCCCACGCGCCCCGGTGCAATGGTCGTCGAGCCCCAGAAGAGACCGCCTTCCGTACCGCGAGGAACTGGTTCGGTCCACTGAATGCGGTAAACGACCATGTTTTCATCCATCGAGCGCAATGCGTTTGCGTCATGAAAGAGTCCGGCCATTTCGCCCAGAGTCTTTTTACTCTGCTGAACGGCAACGCCACGCATGCTGCCGGCCAGCCAGTCGACCTGAACGTCTTGGGAAACGAATTCTGCTTGAGCGCTCACTATCGGCCTCAGATTGCGTGGCCGGGCAACGGTGAAATTCGCAAAGACTTCCCATCACCCGCCAAAGCAGCAATAATATATTTTATACTGCCCTCTCTATGTTCAAGCGAACAAAGAAACTCGGTAGTATGCAAGCGAGGCAATTAAGAGTGTCAAAGAGAAATTCATCCGTGACTTCTCAGGCTTTTGGAGCGAACGCCGCCGGCAACGCGCTATCTGACAAGCAAGCGTTGCGGCTCAAGGCGATCCTTGAAGTCCTTCAGGAAACAGGCTCTGTTTCCGTTGATGAACTAAGTTCCCGATTTGCAGTCTCGGTTGTCACCACCCGGCGGGACCTCGACGTTCTCGAAAAAGATGGACGACTGCGCAGAACCCACGGTGGAGCAGTCTCCATAGAACCCTTGTTTTACGAACCCTTCCGCGATGACCGCTCCTTCCAGGCACAGGTTGAGAAGTTCGCGGACGAAAAGCGCCGCATTGCCAGAGCTGCCGCGGCACTGGTCGGACCCGGCGAGACCGTTGCGCTCACCCCTGGAACTACAACTACTGAAGTGGTTCGATGCCTTCCCATCAATTGCAACATCACCGTGGTCACCAATACCGTCAACATCGCCATGGAACTGTCGAAGCGCAAAGACTTGAACGTCTTTGTCACCGGAGGCCATCTGCATGGGGACTGGTTTTCCCTCGTTGGTCCCACGGCGATTGAGAGTTTGAGACAGGTTATGATTCATACTCTCTTTATTGGTGCGGATGGCCTCGATCCGCAGTGGGGAGCCACTTGCTTCAGCTCCGATGAGGCGGATCTCAACTCGGCGCTGGTCCGCGTCTCGCGGCGAAGAATTGCAGTGGCCGATCACAGCAAGTTTGCCGTCACCGCCGGCTGGCGAATCTGCCCGACAACAGATATTCATATGGTGATCACTGACAACGGCACAACGGATGAGACGGTGACAGCCTTTGAGCGAAAGGGCGTACAAGTGCTGCGTGTTTGAGGTTGTCACCAAGGCAAAACTAAATTGATGACTCCCGCAGCGTAAGAATCTCTGGCTTAAGAGCAAGTTTACGCAATTTGTCACAAGCTCACTGCTAAACTAATCTGCACATTTTTTAATTTCCCTTCCGATCCACGCCGATGCGCCTGCGCACGCATTGCTATTGATTGCTTTGTCGCCGGGATTGGATGGCAGGCGCGCAATGTGCCATGATTATGTAAGCAGATCCTGAACAAATTCTGCGTTGCGGAGACTTGAATCATGATCGATTGTGAATTCGGAGAGCAGCTTCAACAGTTTGCAAGCGATAACTACGCGGGCATTTGCCCTGAGGCGTGGCGGGCGACCGAGGCTGCCAATCGTGGTCACGTATCCTCCTACGGAGACGACCCCTGGACTGCGGGAGCATCCGATGCATTTCGCGAACTCTTTGAGAAAGATTGCGAAATTTATTTCGTTTTCAACGGCACCGCGGCCAACTCGCTGGCATTGGCATCTCTCTGTCAGTCATATCACGGAGTCATCTGTTGCGATTCATCGCATGTGGAAACAGATGAATGCGGCGCGCCGGAGTTTTTTTCAAACGGATCGAAGCTGCTGGTCTCTCAAAGCGCGGAGGGCAAGCTGACGCCGGCGTCCATTCGCGAACTCGCGACCAAGCGTCAGGATATACATTATCCCAAACCGCGCGTAGTCACCATCACCCAATCTACTGAGTTAGGCACCGTTTATACATTGGATGAATTGCGCGCGATTTCCGGGGAATGCAAGTTGCATAATCTCTATCTGCACATGGATGGAGCCCGGTTTGCAAATGCCTGCGCGAGCCTCGGCTGCTCGCCGGCGGAGACTTCCTGGAAGAGCGGCGTCGATGTCCTCTGTTTTGGTGGCACGAAGAATGGCTTGGCGGTCGGCGAGGCGGTTATCTTTTTCGATCGCAAGCTCGCGGCGGACTTTGACTACCGATGCAAGCAGGCCGGCCAGCTTGCTTCGAAGATGCGCTTTCTCGCTGCGCCGTGGGTGGGGATGCTTGAGAGCGGAGCGTGGCTGCGCAATGCCGTGCACGCAAACAGTTGTGCAAAACATTTCGCGGCGCAAATCGCCGATATCCCAGGTATACGGATTGCTGCGCCGGTTGAAGCCAACGCGGTGTTCTTATCACTTTCCGAAGAGATTCTCAGTCCTCTTCGAGCCCGCGGCTGGAAATTTTATACATTCATCGGTGGCGCAACGCGATTCATGTTTTCCTGGGATTCCGATCTGTCGCGCGTCGATACCCTCTGTCGCGATCTGAAAGAATGCGCAACTCAGGCGCTCGTAGCGCACTGAAGGCGGAGAACACGTTTCGAGTCCGTCGCCAATTCCTCCCAGCGGCAAAACTACGCAGTTCCAGTGCGTTCAGCTTTTGCCAGCAATAAAGATTTTCGCCGGCTCAACCTCGCGCACAGCCAGATGGTCGTACCAGGTGAATTTCAAAATAGCCGAGGTCACGAGAATTGCTGCCAGGGCAATTGCGGCGCGTTGATATTCCTGAATCACGATATAGAGAGGCAACGTCACCAGGCTTACCTGCCACAGGATACCAACCGCGATATTGAACATATCGCGCGGAAAGTCACGGTTGCGTTTGAAGCTGGGATCTTCCGCCAGCACCTTCTTCAGGATCGGTCCCCAGAAACCCCATGGCCTGACGCGCCTATAAAAATCCTTCAGTACTTCTTCGTCGTCCTGTTTGGTGAGCAGCGTGCCGGCGAAACAGCCGATCAACGAGACAATCAACGTCAAAGGGAAAATGATTGAAACATTCAGATTGATGGAATATTGAGTAAGTAAATACTGCACAATCGGAACTTTTTCAATCACCAACGGCAACGTCAACGAAGACGTAATACCAACAACCATGCCCCAGAAGTAGCCAAAGCCATTGAACCGCCACCAGTACCATTTCATCATGTTGGATGCGGTATAACCACCCCACAGGCCGGAGACGAGCCACAGCACTACGGAGTTTACTGATGTCACATACCAACCAATCGCCACGCCGATCACGACCACGGCCAACGAAGCAAGGTAACTGAGCCGAACATAAGTCTTCAACGAAGCATTCGGATTGATGAAGCGTTTGTAAATGTCATTCACAAGATAAGGAGGAGCAGAGTTCACAGTAGCCGCAAAGTTTGACATAAAGGCCGCTAACATTCCGGCAATCAGGAATCCCAGCAGCCCGACCGGGACAAATTTGCCAAGCGCCATGGGCAGCACCAGCTCGAAATCCATATTCGGTCCCATTGCGCGGATGCTGTCACTGAAGAATGCCGCTGCCAGCACCGTGAGTCCGACAATAAGAAAGTAGCGCGGGAAGGTAAGCACAATATTTACCCAGGCGCTCATCATCGAGGCTTCGCGCGGATTTTTTGCGGCCAGAATGCGCTGCATATCGTAGCTGGGAGCGGGGCCGGCCGCCGAAATCAGTACGCCTTTGAACAGCAGCATGATCACGAAGAAACCGAATAGCCCATAACCGTCCTCGGCAATCTTGGCATTGGCCGATGGAATCAGCGCCGACCAATCCAGGTTCAAATGCCAGCCGAAGAAGACGCTGTCCCACCCGGCGGGCACTACCTTGCGTAGGGTTTCAGGCGCCACTTTGATCATGGCGATAATGCCGACTGAAAACGATGCGATGGCCAAGATGGCAAACTGCACCACCTCGGTAATCACCACGCTGATCATGCCGCCCTTGATGACGTAAATTGCCGTGATGGAGATGAGGACAAGCGCGTACATATTTGGGGAGGGATGCCACTGCCCGTGGGTCAATGTCAGAAACGTCGGATCAAGAAATGTAGCAGTAAACTTCCCAATGCCTTTGAAGCCGTAACTAAAGAATCCGAGTGTGCAGATCAACGCGTAGATGATCACGATCACATGTGATAACTGCGCGCCCCGTCCGGTGCCAAACCGCGTCTTGAGCCACTCCGCGCCGGTCATCACATTTGAACGCCGCATCCATGCGGAAAGATAAACCATCAAGAATATCTGGTTGAAGATAGGCCATAACCAGGGAATCCATACGCTTTTCAGACCGTAGATAAACATCCAATAGACCAGCAGCATGGTGCCGCTGATATCGAACATCCCCGATGCGTTCGAGATGCCCAACATATACCAGGGCATTTTGTTGCCGCCCAGAAAATATGCCTGCATGCTTTTGGAAGCGCTGCGCGAAACCCAATAGCCGATGAACACCGTGCTCAGCAGATAGAGCAGGATGATGACGATATCAAGAACGTGAAGATGCATTGAACCCTCATTGCCGACAGCGGGCGCGGATGGCTACCTGCCGCCTTGGCAACCTGTAACAATGAAATTGCTTGTTGTGCAAGTATACAGTGCGGTTGCCTGAGCTCTTCGTGGCGTCATTTACAATAGCTCTGCTTCCCAAAATCAGAAGTTTTGGTGCTGGCAAGTCAGTAACGTTTCACCGACGTCCGTAGCCACCGGTCTATCAAATTGTGGCAGGCCGAAGGCGGCGGGGACCAAGCTGGAACATTCAGCACAAAGAACTGGGACGACCGGAGAAAACAGATGAAACAAGCTGCATTCAAAAAGAGTATTCAGAGTCTATTCAAGCGGCAGGAGAAGCTGCTTTCACGCCGTAACCGCAAGGCAGCGGACGGCAATGGTATTTATGACCGTTATGATTATCCGGTCCTCACCGCCGCGCATGCGCCGCTGATTTGGCGCTACGACCTTAATCCCAAGACAAATCCATATTTGATGGAACGGATGTTCATTAACACCACGTTTAACGCCGGCGCAATCTTTCACGAGGGCAAATACCTGGTGGTCGCGCGCGTTGAGGGCGCGGACCTCAAGTCCTTTTTCGCCGTCGCCGAGAGCCCCAATGGCATTGATAATTTCCGCTTCTGGGACTATCCCATCCTGATGCCTGAGACGGAAAATCCGGACACCAACGTCTACGACATTCGGCTGGTCAAGCACGAAGACGGATGGATTTACGGCCTCTTCTGCACCGAGCGCAAAAACCCCGAGGCGCCGGAGTGGGAGACCTCTTCGGCAGTTGCACAGTGCGGCATTGCCCGCACCAGGGATCTGAAGAAATGGCAGCGTCTTGCCGACTTTAAATCCAAATCGGCACAGCAGCGGAACGTGGTGCTGCACCCAGAATTCGTCGACGGCAAGTACGCCTTCTATACCCGGCCACAGGATAGTTTTATTCAGACGGGCAAGGGCGGCGGCATCGGCTGGGGTCTTTCGTCCAGCATTGAAAAAGCCGTGGTCGATCAGGAAATCATTATCGACAGCCGCAGATATCACACCATCCAGGAGGTCAAAAACGGCCAGGGCCCCGCGCCGATCAAGACTGAAAAAGGCTGGCTGCATATGGCGCATGGGGTGAAGAATACGGCTGCGGGACTGCGTTACACGCTCTATCTCTTTCTTACAGAACTGGAAAGGCCATGGGTCATTACTCACAAGCCGGCCGGCTACTTTATTGCACCGCAGGGTGAAGAGCGCGTGGGCGACGTCTCCAATGTCGTCTTCAGCAACGGCTGGATCGAGCGCAAGAACGGCGACGTTTATATTTACTACGCTTCATCGGATACGCGGCTACACGTGGCCACCAGCACCGTCAGCAAGTTGCTGGACTACGTGATGAATACGCCGGCCGATCCGTGGCGCACCCACGCCTGCGCTGAACAGCGATACGCTTTGATCGATAAAAATATCGATGCGCTGAAGACGATGAAAATTCGTGCCGGCAAGAGTGCCGCGAAGAAATCGGCTGGCCGCGCAAAGGCGAAGAAGCGCTAGACAGTAGGCTTGACTCGACCTATTTCTGGTTCTGCTTCGCTTGCTTTGCGGCCTCGTCCTGCGCGCGAAGCTGGGCATCGATGCCGTGGCTTGGGTCACGATGGAGAAACCTCCGCGACAAGTCAGGCCAGAACTCGTCGAAGACGGCGGCGATGGTGCCTTCGGCGGTGACCAGCATTCCGTTGCCGAAGGTCTGGCCAATGCCGGAGTTGCTGGAAGGATAGTAAAGATTGGAGATTGCGCCCGAGACAATGTTGCCGGCTACGTTGGAGTAGTTGGGCTCCCACTTACCGGTATTGTCATGCTTGCAGATGAAGCTGGTAGCGGCGGAGTAAAGCAGCCGGCGTTTGATGGATCCGTGGCCCATGCGGAAGAAGCGAGGGTCCTGGTGCAGGATGGAGGGCAGAATGCCGTTGCCGATCATGGTGCCATCGAAGGCGTCGAGGTAAGCAGCGCCGGCCCGCTTTCCAAAGCCTTCGGGCCCCCATCCGAACCCAGTATCTTCGTCCTTGAGTTCTTTAAAGCCGGCGCCCATTAACCCGCCGATAAAAGTCACCGGGTCGATAGAGGAGCGAAAGGCAAGGCGCATTTTCTGTCCCGAGGTCATGGAGACGGCGTCACTGTGATAGGTGACATTGAAGGCGGGCACGACTCCCGCGACGCGTTGCTTCTCCTGCTCCTTGATCTGTTCTTCAGCCTTCTCATACTTGCTTTTTTTCGCATCGGGCTGCTGAGGAACAGATTGAGAGCTCGAACTGTCCTGCGCATTTGTACTCGGGGCCGGCTGCTGAGTGCTCTGGTCTTGCGGGTCAGACGGCGCGTTTGTGGCAACCACAAACTGAGGCTGTGGTGCTTCAGGAAGTTCCGCAGCCGCGATTAACCGCCGGCTCGATCCAGATTCCTGCGAAAGAAGTTGGAGGGGCGGTCCCAGTAAGGCAATGCTCACAAAAAATAGCGCTGAGGTCGAACTGATACCTGAACGCACCCATTCTTCGAATGTGCAGTCGCGGCCCATCTTCAGGGCGGTCTGATCCGCCGACTTTTTTATCCCAGTTGAGCTAGTAGTGTCGCGCATCGAATCTTTCAATTTGAGGTCGATTGTGAAGTGACGATGGCCTGAAATTCAGGTAGTTCCTTGCGAAGATCATACTGGCGAATGAAAACCACCGCGGCTCAGTGAGCTGCATCGGTCTGCGCTGCCTTCAAAGCCACTTTTTCTGCGTGCTTACGCTTGTAGTGACGCGCAATATCCGGCCAGAACTCAATCACTTCGGCGCCCACGATCCCTTCAGCAGAGACGGTCAGTCCATCGGTGATGGTGTCGGTGACTGTGCGCTGTGAAGCTGGGTAGTACACCCTGGCAATGGCAGCGCCAATCAGGTTGCCAATGACATTGGCATAATTCGGCCCCCATTTCCCATTGTCTCGCTTGCACCAGCCGGTGCTTTCGGCCGCCCACAAAGCCCGGCTACCAGCGGAGCCAGTGCCCTTCTGGTAGTAACGTGGATCTTCATGCCAAATGGAGGGCAACACCGCATTGCCGAAGAAATTGCCGATAAAGTAATCGGAATATGCGCCGCCAAATCGCTTGGCGTATCCTTCGGTGCCACCCCCCCAGGCCTGGGGGCTGCCGTCGGCCTGACCGATGCCTGCAACCACGGCCGCCAGTCCGAATGGCCATGGATCAGTGGCGCTCTTGAAGAAGAGCTCGTATTTCTGCCCGGGAGAAAGCGGAGCCGCGTTCTGGTTCTGAGTGGTATTGAAAGCGGCCATCACACCGGCAACCCTGTTATGCTCCTGCTGCTTCAGTTGTTCTTCAGCCAAGTCGTGCTTGCTTTTTTTAGTGCCCGATTGTTGAACACCCGCTTGAGAGCTGGAACTGCCCTGTGCCGCTGGACTTTGGTCCGGAGTGGCTTCCGCTGCGGGGGTGGTATTCGGCGCCTGCGGCTGACCAGATTGGCTTTGAGGAGCCGGGGGCGCTTGAGCCTGGGAAACCTCCAACTGGGAATGCGGCGCTTCAGGAAGCTCCGTGGCTGGAACAACGACTTGGCCTGAGAGAGGCTCCTGTGAAAACACAGGAGAGGACAACATCAGCAGAAAAATGCCGGATAAAATTGTCGCCGCCAGAAAACCAGAACTTAAACGCATTCATTCACCAGTCGTGCAGTTGCCCTCCGTCAGTCTGTTCACCCGTATGGCCAAATCAGATTTAGGGGTTATCTAAGACTAAATCATTCCAGCCATCTGCTGCCGGCCAACACGCCGCTGGAGTACGATTTTTCAACCTGTTTTACACAATGTTCTTCCGGCGAACTCGCACAATCCATAGCCGGTTAATAGTTATTGGATTTTCCCGGAGTTGTCCGTGCAGAGTACTCTTAGATTCGTCAGCGAGGAGATTGCACCAATGCCCCGCCACAATCATTGCCGGTTTCGCTAATTCTGAAGGCTCCTGGTGGGGATGGTGCAACCGCCGGCCGGAATGCGATCTGCTTCTTTACGCCGCAAAATCAATAAACCCGCGCTGCGGATCGGTGGCGATCAGCTTCACCGTTACCCTGTCGCCCACGTCCAGGCCTTTGCCGCCCTGCACCAGCTTTCCGTCCACGTGCGGATTGAGGGTGCGGACGAATGTGCCGTAATTATTCACTCCAGTGACGATAGCTGGAAAGCTCTGGCCGATCCGTGGGCGCAGCACAACGGCTGCGATGCGCTTCTGTATCTCCCGCTCAACCTTGCGCGCGCCGTCTTCCATCAAGGTGCAATGGATAGCAATCGAATTGAGCTGATCTTCAGAGTACGGCTGAGGTCCATGAGCGAGAAATGCCTTCAAAATCCGCTGCGACACCATGTCGGGAAAGCGTCGATTGGGAGCGGTGGAGTGGGTGTAATCCTGCACGGCCAGGCCGAAATGTCCCGGCGAAACCTCGTTGGGCTTCACGAGCACGTATTCGCCGGGTCCCATCAGCTTGATCACGGCCAGCGAAAGATCGGGAAAATGGTCGGGATCCTTCTGCTTCTGTGCCAGTAGAAAATCGTTGAGAGCCTTCGAGTCCGGTTGGGCAGGCAGGGTAGCGCCCAGGCCCTTGGCCACTTCCACGATGCGGTCCCAGCGCTTGGGGGTGCGTACGATGCGTCGAATTGAGGCCACACCATCCTTCTCAAAAGCGCGGGCGACGACGCCGTTGGCTGCCACCATGAACTCCTCAATGAGCGACGTGGCGCGATTTTTCTGTTGGCGCACAATATCTACTGCCTGACCGTCCAACAGGACGGGCTGGGTCTCGATGGTCTCCAGATCGAGCGCTCCATGCTGAAAGCGGCCGCCCACCATGCGCTGAGTCGCCACGTCCTGGAGCTTGAGTTGCGCGGCCAGATCGGCGCTGGCAGCTACCTTGGCAGGCGCGGGGCCACTGCCATCAAGCCAGGCTCCGACTGCGTTGTAAGCCAGCTGTGCCCGGTTGCACACCAGCGCGCGATATGCCTTTCCATCAGATGCGGTACCCATCTGATCCACGGCATACTCGACGACCATCGCCAGGCAATTTTGATTTTCATTCAGCGAGGTAATGCCTTCTGAAAGAACGGCCGGCAGCATGGGGAAAACCTTGACGCCTGTATACACCGAAGTCGTCTCGCTGCTGGCGTGGCCGTCGATCACCGTACCCTTGGCGACGCGCGCATCCACATCGGCAATTGCGACGAGTACGCGAATGCGTCCGTCGGGCAACTGCTCGGCCCACTCGACCTGGTCCAGGTCCTTAGAGGTGTCGTTGTCGATGGATGACCAAAGCAGTTTGCTCAGGTCCTCGATGCCGGGGACTGCGGGCGCGTCCGGATGGGCCTCGATTACGGCTAGTTCAGCATCGGTTCCGGCGGGAAAATCCGGATGGAATCCGTGCTCGATCATGGATGCGTGGGCCGCGGCAACTAGATTGAACTGCACAGGCTGGCTGGAATGCATGAAGAATAGCGCTCCTTGTATGTGAAAAGCCAGCCTATCACGTTCGGAGGGAGCCGGGGGTTTCAACCCCCGGAAAGAGCGCCAATTATGAAGGCCTTCAGGCCTAAGCCGTTGCCTTTTTTTGCCGATTTGAAGCAAGTACAACTGTAGTACTAAGGCGCTGCCAGAACGTTCACCGTCAGGTAGACGCTCTGGCCGACAACGGTATTGTCCACGTAGGCGGTAGCGGTGATCTTGAAGGTCGCCACGCCCAGGGGAGTGCCGCCTGTGGGAACAACAGATCCGCTGACGCTGGTGCATCCGATGCCTACGCCGCACAGGCCCACCAGCAGCAGGAGCAGCACCAGGAAGCGCCGCGTGGAACGGCTTGGCAAGATCCGTGCGCGCCTGCCGAACGGCAGCAGGAAGAATCCAAGCACCGCCAGCGCCGTACCGCCCGCCGCACGAGGCCAGATTGGCTCGCGATGATTCACGGATGCCGAAGGCCCTCCAGAAACGAAGGTCTGAACGGTGAAGGTAACCGTGCCGGGAGGGACAATCTGTTGCGGAGTTGCGGTGCAAGTCATATCGTCCTGCGAGGGCACGGCGCAAATCACCTGAACCTCACCGCCGAACCCGCCCTGCCCGCTGACAACAAACGAAGCAGTTCCCGACTGGCCCTGCACAATATCCAGATTGGTCAGAGGATTCGAGGGCGACGGAGTGATGGTGAAATTCTCAACATCGAGGGTGAGAACATTCGAAGTTTCGCTGTCATAGCCTGCGTCTCCCAGGTAGACAGCAGTGAGCTGGTCATAGCCGCCGGGCAGCGTCTGCGTGGTGACGGACGCCGTCGAGAAATCGGTCGACGGCACGGCAGTCAGAGCCGCCTCCCCGATCACGGTGGTCCCGTCGTAGAAGATGACGTTGCCGGTGGGATTCTGTTCTGCGCCTGCCAGTGGCGGAGTGTCCGGCGTCACCGTTGCCGTCAGAATCACCGCCATTCCTGGAAGCACAGGATTAAAGTTCGCGGCGAGGACCACGGTATCGGGCAGAATGGTAATCACGTTGATGTTCGTCTGGGCATTGGCTGCGGTGTAATTCGCATCGCCCGCATAGACGGCCTGCAGCGTATGAGTGGTCGCGGTAACCGGAACTGTGAAGGTCGCGGTTGTGACGCTGCCGACGGTTGTAACCGGCGACGAACCGAAGTCCACACCATTAATATTCAGCGTCACGGTGCCTGTGGGCGCGACAGTGCTGGCTGGCGGCCCGGACGTGGAAACTCCGAAGGTGACGGTAACAGTAATATTTGTGCCCACCGTCGGAGCCAGGTTGGAAGGCGTAATCGTTAACGTGGTGTTGCTTGGCGCCGTTGTGATGGTAATCGGATTTGAGTTTGTGGATGCGTAGGTGCCAGTTGCATCGTAATACGATGCTGCGACGTTATAGGTGCCCGCGGAAGCAAAAACGCTATCGAGGTTTACCATCCACGTGCCTGTTCCTGAGCCGTCAAGCGTTACCGTCGATGCCGAGGAAAGCGCTGCGGAGGTGGCCATGTTGAAGAAAGTAATGGTGCCGGTAGGCGTGGGACCTGCTTTCACTGGATCCACGGTGGACGTGAGCGTCACCTGGGCCGCCGGGTTGTAGATCGAATTCACCTGCACAGGCGAAATGCCGATGCTCACCGTGACCGCGGCGCCCGTCGCATCCGGAGTGGCCCAATGGTTCACCAGTTCCTGGGCGTTTACAGCACCAAGTCCGGTGGCCAAATCGTATCCAGTGCCTGCGGTATAGCCAATCAGCCCCGTAGCCCCGCATCCGGGACTGCCCGCAACGCACTTCAGTTGCGCGCTTCCCTGCTGCACATCTTCAAAGATCCCGTTCAGCCGGCTAAGCGCATAAAGGTTGGGCGTCAGGTTGCCCTGCGCGCCGTACTTCTGAGCCACAAGGGCCCCGATTCCGGCAAAGATGGCTGAGGCGGCTGAACTGCCTCCGCTTCGCGCCAGGGTGCATCCGCTGGAAGCAGAGGACTCGCCTAAACAGAAGGCCAGCCCGTGATTCACGCCGCTGTCGATGGCTGTGGGTAGGGCCACGTCGGGCAAAAGACGATTGTGGCTTCCCGTTCCGTCGCTTCCCTGCTGAGATTCTTTCGGCATCGGCTGCCAGATTGGCGCGGGATAGACCGTGCTGCTGCCGCCGCCGCCGGCATAGGCTGGATCTGTCGCGCTCAACGGAGACCATGCCGTCATTGCGGAGATTCCCGCCGCCGGGCCGCCCGTGCCAAATGCCGCAACACCTGCTGCTGTGTTCCAGGAGGTCGAGGCCAGCGCGTTCACACCATACCCACTGCTGACCGGTGCATCGCTGCCCGCCAAATGGCAGGCTGAAGGGCCGCTGTCGCCGGTGGCGGCAATCACCGCAATGCCTTCCGCAGCCGCCTGCCGGTAGAGCGCGTTATAGAAAGCCTGGTGCGACTGGCTTAAAGTCGCCTCGCACTCCGAATAGCCCACGGCGACGGTGTGTGCCAGCGCTTGGTCGACGATTGCTGCAAGTGACAAATCCAATCCGTCAGTAGCTGAGGTGGTGGCCGCAGGAACCAGCACGATCCGCGCGCCGGGAGCGGCAGCACCGGCCCAGGAAGCCTCCAGCGTGACCGCAGCCTGGTCGCTGGTAGTTCCAGGGTCCGGCCCATCTGGGGTAACCGTGAGCGGGTACGCTGGCAATTTGAAGGCCGAACGGAAGGCGGCGACGTCCTGGCTGTTCACATTGCTGCGTGCCGCGATGGCGATCGATTCACCTGTGCCGTTCATTCCCGCGGAATGCAGTGCATCCAGGTGCAGAAGCTGCGCGACCAGTTGCGGAGTCAGAGCCTCAGCGTGATTCAACGAGGTTTCCGCTGCCAGCTCAGCCGCGGAGACCACGACGGGCTGCGGCGTTGTTAATGCGGGCGTGGAAAACGCTCCATCGAGCGAAACCAGCCCCTGCATCACCGGCGCAAGCGCCGCGGGAACTGAAATCCCTTGAACCAGCAAAGCTCGCGCTCCGTTGGCCGTATTGATTGAACTGATTTGCGTCTGAAACGCCGTTTCGACCTGGGCGACCGTTCCTGAGAATTCGATCCAGCCGCGGCCCGCCGGCAAGGGAGCGACCTGGAAACCCTGGCTCTCGAGCCACGCAGAAACTGCGGCAACATCGGAGGCGGAGTTTGAGTAAGCGGCGGCAAAAGACGAAGGCGTAAGCCATTGATGATAGCGAGGAGAATAGGAATTTTGGAGGTCTGCAAGTTCTACGGCCAGCGCCTGCTGCTGGTCAGCCGAGGGCGAGAGCAGCAGCAGCATCCGCTCTAACTTCATTCCGGCGGGCGTGGGGCCCTCAGCGTTCAAGTTGAAAGGCGGACGCGATGACGGAATCGCAAGGGCTTCAGAACCGTGCCAATCGCTGGCCAGACGGGAGCTTTGCGCCGGAACTTGAGCTACGGCCAAACGTGAGCTGGCCAGTAGGAGTATTGCGAGCGAAAGATAGAGGCTTTTCTTGTGTGCCATGTTCCTCTTTGTACACAAACCCGGAATGACCTTTACCTCGTTCCTGACAGGCGGAATCGGGTTTGTCCCTTCCCCCGTCGTGGAACAGGTCTGACTCCCGGCCGCTGTTTGGCTGAGGGCTGGCGGATTTGTGGCGCTTCGCCCAGATCGTATAGCGGTGGAGTGTATCTAGCACTAGATTATGCAGCGGCACGGGTACACTTAGCCAGTAATGATTCCCGCAGTGTCTCCAGTTTGGAGGGTACGGGTTGTACAGGCTTCGAGAAAACTCAATTCGGAGGAAGGCGTGGGCTTTACAGGCTGCTGAAAAACTCAATCCGGAGGGAGGCAGGGGCTTTACAAGCTGCGGAAGAACTCTATCCGGAGGGAGGCGGGGGTTTTAACCCCCGCATAACGCCAACATATTCCACGAGGGCTTTAGCCCCGGAGAGAGTTCTTCGCAAATTTACTCAAAAAATCGAGCTTGCCCGCAGCCTCTTTGGCCCCGAAGGAATCGTTTCTTTCAAACCGCCCCACTACCTATTGAATCCCCAGATCGGCAAGCACCTTGGGTTTGGCCTCGTCCTGGGCAAGCAGGTTGTGGCAGGCCGCGCAGTCATTGGTGATGCTCGTCTTGCCGTCCTTGGTTGCGTGGTCGCCATCATGGCAGCGCCAGCAGCCCGGATAGCTCATGTGGCCGATGTGGTTGGGGTGGGTTCCCCAGGTCACCTTCATCGAGGGAAACACGTTCTGGCTATAGAGAATCACCAGTTCCTGTCCCGCGGACTTCACGAGTTCAGCCTTTGCCGGCAGCACCTCAGGATGCTGGGTACGATAAAAGTCCGTCAGCTGCGCAGGAATTTTCGTGCTCGCCTCGGCCTCGGAAGCATAATCGGCTTTCAGCAACTCCAGGCCCTCCTTGTGGACCCAGGGTAGTTCCGCGGAGACCGCTCCATCGGTCATGGCCCGGTTGATCGCGTCTTCCGCGGTAAGAAAGGTATGAGCCGCCCTGTTGTGGCAATCGATGCAATCCATCACCCGCCGCTCGCCCTGGGGAACAGCGCCGTTCAAGGCAGATGCGCCAAACACCGTCTCTGAACCGTCGGCATTCCGCCTCTGCACCCAGGGGATGGTGGTTCGCGTTGGGTCGGTGGCGATGTACTCGATGTGGCCCAGGTGCACGCCGTGAATTCCGGTCAGATGCGAGAGCCCATCCATTCCGCCCAGGTGCAGCACTACCACCGTCTGGGTCTCAGTGTTCTTTTCGTCATCGGCAAAGCTCGATTTGACCAGCAGCTTTTCTCCCACAAACCGGGTAGGCGAGTGGCAGCCCTCGCAGGTATAGCGGGCCGGGCGCAGATTCTGCACCGGCGATGGAATCGGCGTCGGGTAGCGATGAAATGTGACCTCAACCAGTTGCTTGGTGCCGTTCACCTTGGCGGAAAAATACGCAGCCGCACCGGAGCCGATGTGGCAGTCGACGCATGCCACATGAGAATGCGGGGAGATTTTGTAAGCCGTGTACTCCGGGTGCATCACGTGGCACGACTGGCCGCAGAACTGGGGCGAATCCATGTATGCCGCCCCGCGATAGGTGGCAATGGATACCACCAGCAGGTTGGCAATGGTGGCCACCAGAACAATGTCCAGGCCGTGGCGGAAGATGCGGTCATTGAGATCGATCTTGGGAAATTCAGCCGGAATCTCACCGGCTTTCTGGAGTTTCCTGCGGCGGATAAACATGCCCACCGGAATCACCAGCAATCCGCCTATAAACAGAGCTGGCAGAAGCAGAAAGAAGATGATGCCGAGGTAGGGATTGTCGTAAGGCCGGCCGAAGATCTCCATCAGCCAGTTGCCGATCATGGTTGCGCCGGAGGCCGTGGTGACGGCTCCGCCTGCAAGGCTGATGGGGTTGTTGCCGAAGAACAGCGCCGGGCGAATCCAGTTTTCTCGCAGTTTTTGGAACACGAACACTTTCCCCCATTAGTTTGCCCGCCCCGAAGGGCGGGCTTCATAGGCTGCTACTTCTTCAAGGTGCGTAGATACGCAACGACGTTGTCGAGATCCGCGCCCGTAACACTGGCAACCGGCTTCATCGTGCCCGAACCCGCTGTAACAGCGCTCTTCAGTTGGGCGTCGCTCTTCCCCTGCACTGTGGCGCCGCCCAGAGGGTTCACCTTTGCTTTCGGCAGATTGCCTGAGCCGTCGGCGGCGTGGCACATCTGGCACTTGGCCTTGTAGACCGCCTGCCCGGCTGTTGCGGAGGCGGCTTGAGCCGATTGCACTACGCAGGCCATTGAAAGCACTACGGCCGGCAGCATCAGAAATCGAATTGTCTTTGTCATAGTGAGACTCCTTGAATTTTTTCGGTCAGAGTGGCCTAAAAGGCACCGACCGATTGTTTTTGCACCCACATACTTGAACCCCGGTTACTGACAAGAGTCGTAGGGTTTCGAGCTCGGATGACAAACTATATCATCCCCAATCGAAACGGCGCAGCCCCTTTGGATACAGGAACTGCGCCGATGGTTAGAGGGCTATGCCCCGTCAAAATTCGTAATGCACGCCCAATGTCAGGTTGTTCGCGTGGAAGTTTCGCGGTGCGGTCAGTCCGGAAGGCGGTTCGACCAGACCCGTCACGGTACTAGGAATCGCCGGATTATACAGAGATGTGCAAGGAACGACTACTGAAGACGCAGACGTTGAGGTGTTGCAGTATTGCGCGCCGGAAACGCCGCCCTCGCCGTAGCCGTAGTAATTGTATTCCGCTTTCATAATCATGCCCTTGCGCACCGTCCAGGCAAGATTCAAGTAAGGCGTCTCATAACTGGACACGAGCGAGCCGTTGACCGCTCGCGCATCGTTGAAAAACTGGCTGCCGTTCACAGAGCTGACGCGATACCCGATATTGGAGTGAATCTTGTCGATGGGCGACAGGTTGAGAGCCACCGTTCCATACTGCGTTGGAGCATCCATGAAGTCGCGGCCAAACCAGGACCCCAAAACAGGCGCGCCGCCGTGTCCAACATTGTAATTGCAGACGCCATTTGCGTAGACATTACCCGTCTCCGTTGCGGAGGCGGGGACGGAGCCTGGAGCCGGGGCAGCGCCGGGCAAAGTGGCCGTGCCGCCGGTTAGATAGCAGATGTTGGTCGCCGCATACACATCGCTATAGGCATAGTTGAAATCGATCCCGTAGTGCTCATTCGGCATCAGCACCGCGCCCACACTGAAGACACGGCTGTGATCGACATGATCGAGCGGTCCGTAGTACAGGTTCCCGGTGGCCGGGTTGTCGTTCGTGTTGTTATGTCGCTCCAGGTCGTTATAAGCCCCTGAGAGCGTCGCCCAGGGCTTTGGCTTGTACATGGTATGCACTCTGTAGTGCTTCGTTTGCCGTGGACCAACAGGGGTAAACGCATTGTCGTCGTAGAGTATTTCGACCGATCCGTTCACGTCCCAATTGTTCGTCGGACGCACGGCTGCGTTGAAAATTCCGCCGTTTTCTTGAATATTGACCGTTCCGTTTGTCGTCGAGCCTGTGGCTAACGGGGCGTTATGTGGAGTCCCTTGAGCAATGGTGTGATTTCCGTAGCGATAGGTAAGCGAGAGCGTGGTGCGAGGCGTGGCGTCCCAGGTTCCGGTCAGATTATTAACCAGGAAGCTCTGGCCAAAGTAACCGGGCACGGGGACACCGACAGCGCCACTGCCTTCAATTGTCGAGGTGGGCGGAGTGGTGGCGGTGTTAACTACCGTCGTGGTCAACGTTGGGTAGTTGATGGTTTCATCTCCCGCGAGCGCGGGTGTCGCCACAGTGGTCACGCTCGTCATGGTGGTGGTTCCCGGCTGATGAACGCTCGAGTAGGTAACCTGATCGGAGACACTGACCGTCTTGGCGGCCTGCCAGACGAATCCGTAGTCGGCGGCTACCACCTCGCGCTTTGCTGACGCGACACCCGTGTACGCCAGCGCGCGCGTCTTCCCATTCAGGCCCTGGTAACTGTCGTTGTAGTTAGGCAGGCTCATGTTCGCGTTGGTATAGCGGAAATCGCCGTTCATTGATACGTTCTTGATGCTTGTGCTTTGCAGCCGCAAAATCTCCGTGGGGTAAAGAATGCGAGTCGGCTGGGTGCGTGAGTAGTTGGTAACCACAGCGCACGCCGGATTAATGACCGGGAGGTTGCCGATGCTTGGCGCCGAGAGAAGCGGCGTGGTGCCAATGCTGTTTGCCGTGCAGGCGCTGCTGGGATATGGAGTCAAGCTGTCATAGTCGTCTAGCGCCGCTGGCGTTCCGTCCGCCTCCTGCACGTTAAAGTCGCCGGGGGCCAGCGTGAAATAGGAGTCCGCCTTGTAGTGGTCAATCTCCTCTTCAAAGGTCAACAACGTGCCCTTTACTGGCTTCCAGTCGATCGCCCCGGTGAAATCGTCGGTGCTGTTCCGCTGATACTCCTGAAGAATGGCGTTGTACTTGGCAAACCCATAACCGCTCGGGCTCAGGCTCGGGCCCTGAAAGATGTTCTGCGAATACCCTGCCCGAAATGTCACCTTCGAGAGCGGATAAAGCGTAAGGTTTGTGTCCGTCATCCGGCGCACAGTATTGAACAACACAGGCGATTGCCTGACCTGCGGCCACGTAATCAAGCTCGTTGGCGCGCCCAGAAGCGACTGCCCGCCGGGGATATTCGGATTGCCCAGCAGGTCGTAGTCAAAGTACTGGCGGTCGCGGCGGAACAGTCCTGAGAACTCGTAGATCTTGCCCTTGGAAAAGTCCAGCTTGGCAAAGTTGTTCGGGTCGCCGCCGAACCCGGCGCCGATGGCGTTGAGTGAATCGATCAGAGTTCCCTTTTTGCCGGGCAATGCGCGCATCTCAAAGGTCATTCCCTGCACGCGCGGCCCGCTCTGCAAATTGACCAGCGTATCGTACATGGCTTTGCTGCCCGAGATGCCGGCAATGCGCCCGCCTACATCCACGCTCTGATGGATCAAATACCCATCCGGAAGAGTCATCTCTGACTCCGGCTTGGGCAATGGCGCGGCGGGCGTGGGATTCTGGGCGGCAGCGATGCCGCCCATTATCGTCAGCAAAACAGCGAGCCCGACCTTTCCGGCGGTGTGCCGGAGGATTGCCATAGAGGACTGTTGATTAAACAGCCGGAAAGAACAGCCTATCTTCATCATAAAAAGCCTCACTAAAAGGAACGTCGAACTAAAATCAAGATCTTGCACTCGTGCTCAAACCCGTTACCCGATCCGGACCGCGCCGTCCGGCGACTCCGGAAGGTCGCGGCCTCGGTCCTTGACTTCTATCTGAGAAACGCCGGATTGATATTTGACCCATGGATCATGGTGTGGCAGTCGATGCACGGGGTAATCTCCGCCGATCCCGCGCCCATCGAGTGAACCGTGCCGGCGGCCACCGGACTATGGCACTGGTTGCACAACGTGTTGATACTCGGCATATTCAGCAGCCGCGCATTCTGTGACCCGTGCGGCGTGTGGCAACCCAGGCAACCTTCAGCCTTCACTGCGGCGTGCTCGTAAACGAACGGCCCGCGCGTCTCCGTATGGCACTTGGTGCAGATCGCATTCTGATCGGCCGTTGACTTTATGTTGTTGTTTCCGAAGGTGCCGTGAACATCATGACAGTCACTGCACTTGACCAGGCCTTCGTTTACCCGATGGTGGAACGGCATATTGAATGCCGGCTTCACATCGGTGTGGCACTGGAAGCAAAGCGTGGGCTGAGCAGCCTTAAGCAAGGGCTCTTCCTTGCTGCCGTGGATGTCATGACAGCCGATGCAGCTGACGCCGGCCTTGGCATGAGGAGAACGATCGAAGTTGGGGTGTGCTCCTGCGTGGCAGCCCAGGCACGTGGCATCCACGTCCTTGGACGAGGCCTTGGCGGGATCGAAGATCTTGGCGATGTCCCCACCCCCATCCACATGCCCCTTGCCCGCCCCGTGGCAGTTCTCGCAGGTCACCCCGGCGATGTTGCCGTGCATCTCGGTCATCTTGGTGTGCGGGTTGGAGGCGAACTTCTTGGACACCTCGTCGTGACAGGTCGCGCAGGTATCGCTGCCCAAATAATCGCCGGGCGCGGTGTCCTTGACCTGCGCCGTGGCCGGTTTGGCGCCCGCATCTGCTTTGGGCGCCTGAGCTCCTAGTGCGCTAGCGCACAAAATGCCTGCGCCAAGCATCAACATTAAACAGGCTCGCAGTCCCGGCCTCTTGCCCGGAGCCGCATCATTCTGCAATTGCGTAAAAGGCCAATCCCTATGCATGAAATACCACCTTCAATGACCTCGTTCTCACTGCTGGAAAAAGTTGTGCCAATCTTCGGCCTGTGTGGATCATCACTTCATTCGATGAATGCTACCGTCATATTACGCCCTTTACTTGTGATACACATCACGCTCGTTGGAGGGAGCATCAAGAGCATGAATCTCCTCGTCGAAAGTGACTCCGGTCCCTTCAATGAGCACACCATGAATACGACGAACGAGAAAAGCCCTGCTTCACAAAAAAGCTCAAGTGCCTCTTGGAGTTAAAAAGTCGGAACCAGAGGCTCATTCCCACGACAGGAGATCAGCATTGTGGTCTTATCGGCTGTATAAAATCGCTCATTTATCCCTCGAAAATCGATTGAGCCGGATTGGCCGAACAGGCGCCCTCCAGCTTCGACAGAATTCGACGGATTCGAGGAACTTATTACTGTTCGACAGATGGCAGAAATAAACGCAGGAAAGGCGAATATCCAGAGGTTCTGATTTCGGTCTGCATGGCAGAGTTTGCAGTCTCGGCAGGGCAGTATAGACGTGAGGCCCATCACATCCATAGCCGTTGAGCCTCCGGCAAACTTTGAACAGACAAAAGTCACTTTTCCGGGAGTCCAGAGGATTTTCACCCGCTCTAACCCCTGTGGAGTTTCACTCGGGCTCAGCAAGAGGCAGGGATGAACCTGTCTGAAGCGGTAGCGGAAGGGGCAAGATCATGTTGGTAACAGAGATCTCGGCAGAAATCCACCCGCGGAAAAAGCACCCCGCACAGCCGGTTCCGGCGGGCTGCGCTGTCTGCGGCAATCGCCGTCCCGGTTGGTTCTGCTCCTTGGGCAGCGCCGTCTTGGCTGACCTTGAGCTGGCCACCAGCACTATCACCCTGCCCGCCCAGGCCTCGCTCTTTACCCAGGGTGAGGATGCCCGCTGTCTCTATCTGATATGTGGCGGCTACCTCAAGCTCACCGCCGGGCGCCAGGAAGATCGCCAGATGATCGTTCGCGTCGCTGGACCCGGCTCCATGCTCGGCCTTTACGCGGTTCTCTCCCACGGCGTCTATGAGGTCTCCGCCGAGTCGTTGACCAGTGCCCAGCTCCGCCCTGTCGAGCGCGACCGGTTCCTCAGCTTCCTGCGCAGCCACAAGGAGGCGCAGATGCGCGCCGTCCAGTGCATCTGCCAGGAATATCGATTTGCGCTGCAGGATGCCTGCCGCATCGCGCTGGCTGAAACCGTGGCCGCCCGCCTGGGACGGCTGCTCCTCGAGCTGGCACATCAGATCGGCGAGCACATGGATGACGGAAGCTTCCGCTTCCCGCTGCTACTGACCCATGAGGAGATGGCCTCCATGACCTGCACCACGCGCGAAACCGTCACTCGCACCCTGGGCCAGTTCCGCAAGGAAAAATGGATCTCGATCAAGGACTCCATTGTCACAGTCAGCCAGCCCGAGCAGTTGCAATCTCTGCTCTAGGGCTCTTGAGGACTGCATCAGGAACGTCCGCACAAACACGCCATAAACCTGGACTTCATTGAGGATTGCTCAAACGCGCCGGAGGCGCAGTGTTTGTTAGCCCCGCGCTTCAGCGTGGGGAAAGGGGATTTCACAAATTTGTTACGGAGTCCCGTAGGGACGGCGCGAGGACACTATCTATATAGGAACCAATAATATCGATTCTTTCACCGCTCCCTTTCCGACTGCTTCCGGAGTCCAAGGTTTATCATCTTTATAGCGCTGTCATCCTGCTTGGGAGTTCATGGTGCGTATGACCCGATTTGTACTTTGTATTTCTGCTTTTCTTGTGATTTGCTGCTTTGCCGCCGGACAGAATCCGGCCCCAGCTTCGGCCCGGACCAACGTCACCACCGCCGAAAGCCCTGAGATTCGCGAGTTCCAGAAAATTGAGGACTCCTGGGCCGACTCCATCAACCAGCGCGACCAGTACGGCCTCGAGTTGGTGCTATCTCCCTTATTTGTGGATGTATCCGCCTCAGGCGACATTACTACCCGCAATCAGCAAATCGCCTTGATGATCACCGGCGAAGACAAGACCACCCATATCGAACAACGGGTGATCACGGTGCGCATGCTGGGTGACATCGCCGTCGCCAACGGCACCTACACGCTCACCCGAAAGGTGAGTTCGTCTCAGTCGGAAGAAAAGGGCGTATTCACGCACGTCTACGAGCGCGCACACGGCACATGGCTATGCATCAACTCCCAGCGCACGTCGCTGCGCGAAGACTCGAAGTCCAAACAGAAGAAGCAATCCAACGCCGAGATGCCCTTCCACATCCCGCTGCTTTCAAAGTAGCCGATAAAAGCAGTGAGTGGCGGCCACGCGCCGTTTCGCTTCGCTGATTGGGATTCGATCCTCATCGAAGATTGGCAATTATTTTCCATTCAGTCATGCAAGGTTTTGCGCTTAGCCTTGCGGCAACGGGGAAAATCCTTTGATCCGCGCTTTCATTTTGGCAGTTAAATTGCATCCCCCAAAGTGGAATTGAGGGTTTGACGGTCTTACCATCCCCTCGCCTCATCCGCACGATCATCCGAAACCGTCCTGCAGTTCAGTCGCGGACCTTCAGCATCACCAACAGAGGAGACCGTATGAAGCGCCTATTCGCTCTCTGCGCCTTGCTTTCTTTGCCATTCGCGGCGTACGCGTCGACAACGACCTACGACGTGAATATCGCCACCTCAGACTACACTGCTTCGGGGACCATAACGACCGACGGCCATCTTGGAGTCCTCGGCAACGCCGACATTCTCGGCTACGATTTCACTATGTCCGCGGGAGGACCCTCCGAATCGTTCAATACCACCGACGGCTACTACGCCGTCCTTGGAGGCGATCTCACAGCAACCTCCGCTGGACTCTTTTACGATTTCAGCGACTCCTTCAGCTACGCCGGTTTCTCAAACAGCACGAGTACCGACGCGATTTGCTTCGGAGATGTGGGCGGATGCTTCATCGCTAACAGTTTCAGTGGAGTCAGTGTTGAAGTCGACGACACTGTCTATCAGGAGCCGGCGCTCACCGGTGATGTAGAGATCGCCACCACTGCGACGCCAGAGCCTTCCAGCCTGCTTCTCTTCGGCTCCGCAGCGCTGGGACTTGCTCTGCTCTTATGGCGGCGTCGCTTTACCGCTAACGCATCCGCGTACTGCAATCTGAAATAGAGGCAGCGTCTGGCGATGGTCCTCGGTTGAACGCGATGACGATCGCCAGCCGTCAGCAAGCCCGTGCCAGGCGCTCACTGAATTACATCCGGGTCGCCTGCCAGTCGCCGCTGGAGAGACACATTTGGACGGTATCGCCGTCAACCAAAAGTAGATACTTGCCGTCCGGCAGGGAGTTTGCAACCCACAGAATGGAATACCGGCAGTTCTTATATAGCCGCGTACCGGACAAAGCTACCCTCACAGCCGACACAGTGCAAAACGATCTCAACCCGTTGCCATTTAAAACTCCTGACATCCTGACGGGCTCTCGTGTACACGCCATTATTTTCCCTTTCTAAATGAAACGCCAGAGTCGGCTCCTGACGATTCGCAGGGCATCGTCTCAGAACACAGCTCCTTAAGCTAATCGCGCAACCTGGAATCTTGCTGAACTTTGGCACAGCCACAAACCCGCCGGCAGTCCAATTCTGTCGATCGCTTTGGTGTTTCTTGAGTAAGTATCGCGGAAACGAGCCGACGTGGAAATCGACGAAAGTCGGATTTCACGTAAGTCTTTCCGAGTAAGTCCAGTAAGGTAATTCCTACGTCAGCGGTTTGCATAATATATCCCCGCAGAAGCGCACAATCATTTCATAGCGCCTCCAGCGATCCCGGAGGAACCGACAAACGTCCATAAATCCTTTGCTGTCTATATTCTGCAAATAACTTCTTTAGAATCAAGAATTTTACAAAATAGGGTAGGGGGGAGGGGGGGAGGGTCCGTCACACCTGTGCAGCCGCCTCCTGCCCAGCGGAACCAAATACATATCGCTGGCCGGTTAGCTTGCCAGCCGCCTGGCTCCCTGCACTCGAATGGAAACATGCACCAGGCTCAGTGCGGCCGGAGTAACGCCAGGAATGCGGCTGGCCTGGCCAATGGTTACGGGGCGCACCCGCTCCAGCGTTTCCAGCATCTCCCGCGAAAGACCGCTGATGGCTCCGTACTCAATCCACTCTGGAATCGCCACGGCCTCCGCGGCTTTGAGCTTATCGATGGATTTTTTCTGCTGCTCCAGGTACCCGGCGAACTTGATCTCGGTTTCCACCGCGCGGGCTTCATTGCGCAGCACTGCAGTTCCCACTTCAGCGTCCTGGCTGGGATTCGGGTTGATCGCGGCGAGCATATCCGCAAGCAGCGGATCTTCGGCCAAAGTATCGCGCAGGGCCGCAAGCACAGGCCCGATGGTTACTTCGGGCCGCTTGAGCAACTGCGCCCAGGTGAGACCGGCCGTCGCAGTCAGTTCGCCGAACCCGACGGCCGCAAGCCGTTCGGCATCGACTTTACCTGTGGTCAGCAGCTTGGTGAGAGCTTGCATCCTCGCCTGCTTCTGCTCGTACTCCGCCCAGGCCACATCATTGATCAGTCCCAGGCGGCGGCCGTATGGAGTGAGCCGGCGATCGGCGTTATCGATGCGCAAGTGCAGCCGGAACTCTGCCCGCGAGGTAAACATTCGATAGGGCTCATTGGTGCCCTTCGAGATCAGGTCGTCGATAAGGATGCCTGTGTAACCTTCAGTCCGATCCATCGTGAAAGCCGGCTGCCCCTTGAGCCACAGCGCCGCGTTGATTCCGGCCATGATTCCCTGGCAGGCTGCTTCTTCATAGCCGCTTGTGCCATTGATTTGTCCCGCGAGGTAAAGGCCTGTGAAGGCCTTCACGCGCAGGGTGCGGTCCAGTTCGGTCGCGTCCACGCTGTCATACTCGATTGCGTAGCCGGGGCGTAGCATCTCCGCCGCTTCCAGGCCCGGAATCGAACGCACGATCTGCCATTGAACCTCCATGGGCAGCGAGGTCGACATTCCGTTCACGTAGACCTCGTGCGTGTTCAGCCCTTCGGGCTCCAGGAAGAACTGGTGTTGCGTCTTCGATGGAAATTTCACGATCTTGTCTTCGATGGACGGGCAATAGCGCGGCCCAATTCCCTCGATCTGCCCGGAGTACATAGCCGAGCGGTGTACATTCTCGCGAATAACGCGCATGGTCTCAGGCGTAGTGAACGCAATGTGGCAGCTAACCTGTGGCTGGACAATTTTTCTGGTCCTGAAGCTGAAGGGCGTGGGATCCTTATCGCCCGGCTGCTCCTCAAATGCATCCCAGCGGATCGTACGTCCGTCGAGTCGCGGCGGCGTTCCGGTCTTGAGCCGGCAGGTCCTCAAGCCCAGTGCACGCAATGCCTCGCCCAGCAGAACAGAGGCCGGTTCCCCGCTTCGCCCGGCCGGATAGCGCTCCTCGCCGCAGTGGATCAGCCCGTTCAAAAAAGTGCCGGTGGTGATGATCGTGGCCCCGGCCAGCAATTGACGGCCGTCGCGAAGCCTGAGGCCGAGCACACGCCGCCGTGGATGGATGGGCCGTGGCAACCGATCGTGTTCTTCAATAATTTCGGCCGGATCTGGCGCGACGTCCTCGATCACCAGGTTCACAACCTCTGCCTGGCGGATGTGAAGGCCCGGCTGCGACTCCAGCACCTCGCGCATCTTCACGCGGTAGAGCTGTTTGTCGCACTGCGCTCGCGGACTCCAGACAGCCGGTCCACGTGAGGTATTCAGCAGGCGAAATTGAATGCCCACGGCATCGGCCACTTCGCCCATGATGCCGCCCAGAGCGTCCACCTCGCGCACCAGGTGACCCTTGGCCACGCCGCCAATAGCCGGATTGCAGCTCATCTGCGCAATCAGGTCCAAGTTCATGGTGATCAGCGCTGTCTTGAGACCCATGCGCGCCGCAGCCATCGCCGCCTCGCACCCGGCATGTCCTGCGCCTACCACGGCTACATCGTATTTTTCGGTAAAAGCCATTCAAGTCTATTCTACGGATTTATGTCTTCTTGCGCCGATGGGCTTTGCTCCTCTATCCAGGAGAGGTTCTTCTATAATTGATCCGTCTCTTCAAATTGAAGCCGCAAGAAAGGTCAACCGGGCAACATGAATCTCTGCGCATGTGGAAACACGGCTGAGGTTAACGGCACACTTTGCCACCGATGCGCCGCTCTGCAAGTTCTCGAGCTTCGCGCGGGCGCATCGGAACGGGAGATCAAGGCCGCTTATCGCATGCTGGTAAAAGTTTGGCACCCTGACCGTTTCCAGGGCGATAAAGCACTGAAAGATGCCGCGGATGTAAAACTGAAAAGCATCAATACTGCGTATGTGTTTCTCACTTCGGCCCCCTCGATGGGAGATCGACGAGAATGCAAAAAGGCCGCGTCCCCGGATTCAGCTTCTCGAGAGCCGTCCACGAGCGAAAGACCGGCTGCGAACCGGCCACAAGCTGGCAAGGAACCGCCTTTCGTCAGCCCGGCCCGGAGCGCTTCCGCATGGAAATTCCCAATACGAAAAATTCTTTTCAGATTTGCTTTGGTTCTATTGGCGATTCTGATTGGCCGGTATATCTGGATTGCTTTCGAGCTTCAGGAGCTCACCAGTAAGGCCGCGACCGTGTATGGTTACGGCAAAGATAGTGTGTTGGATGTACTCGATACGCCAAAGAAAAGATTTCTGAATGCGGTTGAGCAAGACTTACGGAGATTGGATCCGAGCAGACCCTCCCCTAAAACCATGCAGCAAACGGAAGAGCCCGCATCGGAAACCAATTTACAACCCGAACAGAAAGCGCCGTGGAGCGAGCAAGCCAAGGTTAAGGTCGCGCCTCGTAAGATATATTCCTACATCACGGTCGGCTCTACACAGGAGGAGGTGCTGGCGCTGCTGGGAACTCCGACAGCAGCCTTAGAGAATAAATTCGTCTACGGCCGGTCTGAACTGTACTTCAAAAACGACAACGTAGTCGGCTGGAGAATCGACCCCGTTTCATCCCCGATCAGGGTAAAACTCTGGCCGGAATCTCCAATCGGCACAAGCCAGGATTATTTTACGGTTGGCTCCTCGAAGGACGTTGTGCTGGTGGTTCAAGGAACTCCGACGGCGTTCTCTGCGGATAAATTCGAGTATGGCGGATCTGAAGTTTATTTCCGGAACAATCGCGTCGTCAACTGGAAAAACGATCCTGCTTCCATCCAACTCCGCACAAAGATCGACTAGAGGCTCATCATAACCGAATGCCCGCGAAGATAGAGTATGGGAAACTGTGCTTCATGCGGCCCTCAGCCTTAGTAAGATGGCGGCACCACCGGGTTCCAGATTCACTGCCGAAGCGCTGCCATTGTTGTCGCGCAGGATGGAAGCGCAGAGGCTAAGTCCCAGGCCGGCTATCTCGCCGGCAGCCTGGGAGGGAACAAATGCGTCGAAGACGCGCTGGGGATCGAGAAAGCCGGGCCCGGAATGGGCAATGAGAATCTGCACCAAGCTTCCCTCGCAGGTTGCTTCTAAACGGATGGACCTGGCCTGGCTAGTTCCCGTGGCTGGCGCGAGTCCGGGAATAGAATTCGGATTGTCCACCGCTTCAACGGTAAATTGCAGGCATTGAAGCACGGCCTGACGCAACTGATGTGCATGGCACGCAACCCTGGGCAGCGCCGGAGCGATGCTCAATTGGAGTTCGATGGCGCGATGCAAAAACTCGGGGCGATGGAGCTCTTCCATATCGGCCAGCAATTCAGCCACTGAGACCGACGTCAGCTGGTCGTTTTGAGGATGCGATACGCGAGACAGGCTATCGAGCGTGGACTTCATGCTGCGCGCCTCAGCCAAAATTGCTTCCACGCCTTTCCGATCATGTGCGTCAAGCGAAGACGTCTCTTGCAGCAGCGAGGCATAACCCAGAATTACCGTCAGCGGATTGTTCAATTGTTGGGTGACGTTGCCCGCCAACTGGCCAAGACCGGCAAACTTCTCTGAGTTGATGAGTTTTTCAAGCATCCTGGTCTGGCTGCGCGTGGCTTGCAGGCGGGCGGTAAGCATTTCGATGGGCAGCAGATCGTCGGCGCGCAGCGGGTCATTGGAAATATCCTCAGATTTGCTGTTCCCCGGGCGCATCCCGGCCAGGAGTAACGCACCATCAATAGCCGAACGCCCGATCATGGGCACGGCCAGTGCCGAGGTAAACCGCAGCCGCTTCAGGTCGTCGCCGGGGCTGAGCCAGGGAGTGAGGTCGAGGCTGAGCGTCTGACTGCGCTCAATGGCAGGCAGAGCAGAGCCGGGCGCAAGAAAATCTCCCACCGGAATTCGCGCGGCCAGTTCGTCAAGCGCCGCGCCGGTCGCCGTATCCAGCCCCGCAGAACCGGCAAGTCGATACCGACCCATGCTTTCCAGCAGCAGTGCGGCCTGGGAAAATCGGCTGTGCTCCACCACGGTCTGGCAGACCTCGTTGCCCTGGCGATCAAAGTCATCCACTCGGCGCCGGGAGAGGTTGAGATTGGTATAAGCTTCCAGTTCAAGGCGCGCTCTGCGCTCGCGCTCCCGTGCAATCCTGTTTATGGCCAGTTCATCTTCCAGCACCAGCAGGATCATGCCCATTGCCGCGACGACGCTGCTCATCACCGCGATGTGAATCAACTTCAAGTCGAGATTCGGATCGCCGGCAATTGAAGGGAATATCTCCATTGTGCGAAGCGACCACGCCGTAAACCCGAGCACGCTCAAGACCACTCCCGGCGATATGCGACGGAAGACAAATATCAGCAGCACGGCGGTCAATAGGTGGTTGGCGCACTCGACATAGATAAGCGCACAGGCCGCTCCCTGTGTGAAACAAACCCAGAAAGCCATGCCACCAAGCGCGATGCAGGCGGCAACGCCCAGCCAGACAGGGACGCTCCCTTTGGCAGCGCCCCAGAAGCAGACCGCAAGCAGAGATGCCGCCCCCAGCAAGGGAAAGATCAAAAACAGCGGCCTCTCCGGCGGTATTCCGTTGAAGACGCCGTAGAGCAGTGCCGAGTAGACCACCAGTGGAACAATGTAGGGGACGACGTAAAGAACGTTGAATCGGCCTATACGAAAATGCAATGGAGACAGCGAGCCCATAAACAGCGCGGAACTAACCAGGGTAGAGGTCTGGGCGGCGGCCGCCAGCCAGGGATGATCCCCCGCGTAGAAACTCGACGGCCCTACCGCGTAGGGCATGACCATGGAGACGATGGCAAAAAGGAAACCAAGAAGCCAGAGCAGCGTGCGCGTGTCGCGGTAACGGAGATACAGATACTCGAACGCCGGAAGCAGGAGCATGGTCAGGATGAGCGCGGGGGGGTGGTAATAGTCGGGCATGACAACCGCAAACCTCCTTAAGTTCTCATCAAAGAAAATTGACTTGGTGCTTTCGCAGATATGCCCTTTTATGGTTGACGCGATGGGCAATGCGCCCCAAGCTTAGATTTTGTTACCTCTTCGCTTACATGTATATGCGCCTTATGTTGTAGCTATATGGCGGATAATGAAGGGGCCAGATGACTTAGTCAATGTCCCAAAGTGCTAATTCCATGAGGTATTGAGCCACTGGAATCAATGAGTGTGCAGCCGAAGAATTGCGATTAGCTGCCCATCAATAGAAAAGATACTTCCGCCAGCGGTCGTCGCCTCGGCCGAGCATGCGCATGATCTGCCGGCTGGTGTGCAGGGAGAAAGGACGTGGGTCGCGCAGGAGAATCATGTCGTCGATCTCGTGGAGCATGCGGTTGCCTTTGCGGCGGTTGCAGTCGTGGCAGCAGGCTACGAGATTTTCCCAGGTGGAATTGCCGCCGCGGGAGCGGGGGATCACGTGGTCCAGAGTAAGGTCGCTGGAGGGCAGCGCTTCGCCGCAATATTGGCAGGTGTTGCGGTCGCGGAGCAGAATATTTTTGCGAGAGAGGGCGCGGGTCTGGTAAGGGATGCGGCGGTATTCGAGCAACCGGATGACTGAAGGCATGGCGATGCGGCTGCGCTGGGCGTGAAGTATCAGGCCGTGCTCCTCCTCTGTGCGCGCAATGCCTTTTAGCACGAGCACGAGTGCGCGTCTAGCGCCACATATATTGATGGGCTCATAGGATGCATTGAGGACCAGAACTGGCATCTGCAACATGTGGCTGGGCTGCACAGCCGCGTAGTCTCCGCTATATGCGGCGGCCTTGGCAATGGACTTCTGCTTGCGAGCATGGATCATAGCTTTTCCCAGCGACATCTCTTTTCCCCTCGTCAAAAAGATGGTTGGTCTTGCGATGAATTAGAGCTTGCCGTTTCATAATCCGCGCCCGGAGAATTTCCGGACGGTCTTGCGTCGTTTTCCGTGGCATTTACAGGGATGCTGCGCCGGAACGAACTGATGGTGCGCGCTCTTGCGAGCGTTGCTACCCACACTGATGCGGCGCCGGCCTGGACCAGCGCTTGTGCAGCAGCGCGGGCGGTTGCGCCGGTAGTAAAAATATCGTCGATTACCAGGATGTGCTTCATGTTGACAGCAGCCGGATCGGAGACTGTAAAGGCGCCGCTCACATTCAAGCGCCGCTGGCGGAAGGTAAGCCCGGCCTGGCTTTCAGTGGCGCGCAGTCGCATCAGTGTGCTGGAGGCCAGCGTCAGCTTCCAATCGGGATGAGATCTGCGCAAATATCCGAGTGCGTAAACTGCCAGCGACCGGGCTTGATTGAAGCCTCGCTGGGCGTACTTTGATCTGTGCAGCGGCACGGGAACCACCAGCATCTCGGCCGGAGCGTCCGGAGCAAGTTGAGCGATTGCCTCAGCCAACATCTGGCCCAGTCTGCGGGCGGCCGGATGAAGCCGGTCATACTTGAGTGCGTGAATGGCCGCTTTCATTCGGTCCTGGTAAGGGCCAAAGGCCACCGCCCGCACGAATTGCGGAGGCGCCATGCGGCAGGATCGGCAAAGCGCGGCGCTGGCCGGACTCGAATCCAGCTGCGGCGCGTCCAGTACGTCGCCGCAGCGTGCGCACACTGGGCCGCTCTGGACAGGAAACTCTGCCCAGCAAACATCGCAAATTGGCACGGTAGAAAGCCGCGGCAGAGGGGAGCCGCAGAGAGTACAGAAGGCAGGAAGAAGCGCACAACCCAATGAGTCCATGGGACTTCGAAGCACACGGGCCACTGCGCGCCACCGCGAAGTTTCCGATGGTGGAACTGCAAGCGTGAATGAACTCGAGTCCCTGAGGAAGACACACCTCACATGGAGGAGGCGCAACCAAAATTTGAGCCGCCTTGGCGATAGTATACCCGCACAAGGCTGGATATTCCATGGCATTTCAACGAAGGCTGTATTCAGAGTCAACTTGCATCAGCCCCATTTCGGGGGCTTTGCTGTGGCACGTACTGAAAAATCCGCCGCAGAAAATAGCCGCCAGCCCGGCGAGGATCAAGACAAATCCGGTGACCTCATTCACGCCCCCCGCCGCGAAGAGGACCGATTTTGGCGCTGTCCGGTCCTCAATCGCGGCTGAATTGGGGCGCCTAACAGTGCTGATGGATTCCGGTATATTTATCGTGAACCGGTTTGGTTCTGCGTGGGCTGATTGCGATCTTTATTGATGACGTCGTCATGCACGTTTATAGAGCCCTTGTTCCGATCCGACGTACCAGGGACGTTTTCATTGCCTTTGCGGGGTTCATCTTTGGCCTTGTCCCAGGTATTGCCCTTTTGCTGTTGAGAATCGCCGTCACCCTGTCTACCGGTGCTGCCGCTCACGTTGCCAACATTGCTTGTTCTATCCTTGTCCATAACATTACTTTTGGGAGTATCCATAACATCACCTCTTCGGGTATCGTCACTCACTGTCCCAACGAACCACTGTCTCAAATAGAACGTTACAAACCACGCACGCATGCGTTCACGCACAAATCATTTCTTTTCTTATCGATCGAATATAGGGCCAGATAATCCCAGGGTGATTGGTATTATTTCTCTGGAGAACCGATGGTTTTTTCGCCTGACGATCCGCCCAGGTAGTTCTTATTCTTTCGTAAGTGGCATGCATCTGATCCAGTTCCAAGTCACTCAATCGCTCGATATCGATCATTTGGTTTCGAGCCTTGTCCATAGCCAGTATTAACTCATTGAGTTTGAGATTGATTGCTCGCGAATCGCGATTCTGTGTGTTCTGGATCAGCAAAACCATCAAAAAGGTCGCGATCGCCATCCCCGTACTGATTGCCATAGCCCAGTGGGCTGAGAAATGAAATATTGGGCCAGTGACAGCCCAGATAATAACCACAACACCGGCACAAACAAACGCCCATGTGGAGCCCAACCATCCAGATACTTTTGCGGCGAAACGTCCGAAATGGCCGTGCACGCTCCGGTTATGCGACTCGATAGCTTGTTTGTTCATCTAATTCCGGCCTCCATAGACGATCTGCTCCTCGACCATAACACCTGGTTGATTCACTGTTTGGTATTAGAGAAACAGACACCTGCAGAGGTCGCACACTAAATTTGTCAATTGCATTTTGTGAAAGAGGGTGGACATTTCCCCTGGAAAGATCCACCCAGGCAGCGGATCTTGATATTTAAAACACGCCTGCCAAGTAAGCCTCACTTGATTCGAGCTTTCCTTCCCCCGCGCCGCACTCCGCCATCACGGCAGGAGAGAGCGTTATCACCGGGCAATGCGCGTGGGCCAACACTTTGTAAACCACGCCGTGGCGGGTAATGGCAGCGAACGCCGATGCACCGTGCGCTCCCAGAACGATGAGGTCAGCCATCTGCGCCTTGCACTGGTAGAGCAGTTCCTCTGTCGGATCGCCGGGCACTAAAACGGTTTGCACAGCGATCTTGCCCCGTAACCTAGACGGAACCAGGGCCAACAGATCGGCTTCAAGCTGGTCGAGGCTGTGACCGGCGAGGACTTCGATGCTTTCCTGAGGTCGGATTACATGCTGCAAGATCAAGCGTGCATTGTGCTGGGCGGCCAGTTCAGCGGCAAAGCCGGCTACCAGGTGACTCGCCTCCTGCAGGCTTACGGCGCAGAGAATGTTACTCGTTGCATATTTGCGGTAAGCACCGCTGACCGCCTCCGGGCCCACGATGCAGACCGGCACATTGGCGCTGCGCAACACGGCCTCGGCCACTGAACCCACCAGCAGCTTGCCGATGGGGCCGGGTGAGTGAGTGCCCATGACGATACGGTCTACCTCCCGTTCGCGCAGGAAGGCGAGAATCTGGTCAGCCGGCAATCCGGGGCGCACAACCAGTTCGCAGGGAACACCGGAGTACCGCGCTCTCTGAACCAGCGGCTCAAGCTGCTCTTTTTCAGCTCTGGCAGCGGCGGCATAGTCGTAATAGCGGATGCCGGTAGTCTCCGATGCGGCTACTACCAGGGTGTCGTATGCATGAATGATGATGAGATGAGCGCCAAACTCGACGGCTTGCGCAAGGGCGAATGAAAAGGTTTTTTCGTTGGCGGGAATCTCGGAGGCGTAGAGGATGGTGGAGGGTTTGCTCCACCCTGTCTTGACAACGTGTGCCATGGGGACCTCCTGGTGGTGCGGCAATACTTTGACAGGGTCGGGTTACGATTGCAGTGCTTTAGGGCACATGAACGGGTGATTTTACTCACCTTTAAGAGGCCATTTGCGGCCAGCATGCCGGGTCTTGCCCTGTTGACGACGCGCGCATCGCGATGGTTGCCTGGAGATTATGTGATCTCAATCACAGCCCGACTTGCTCAGGGGTGGTCTTCTGAAGCGGAATCGTGGCGCTCCAGAGCGATCAATCAATTCAAGGTGCTCTGCCTGAATCTTGCAAGACGGGTTTGCTCCAATGGAATATAAACCTTATCGGCAGAGCCTAAGTTTTCTTGAATGATCGGATTATCGCTCGATCCCCGGCGCAGGTCCCGCAGTCCGGACAGTTGCAAAGCGCTTTTGCTGCACACGATTTGGAGGTTGGTTATGGAGCCGATGCACAATATTCCCGCACGCGGGGCGTTAAACTTCGACGAAACGCCGTTCCTGGCGATCTGGGAGGTTACACAATCGTGCGATCTTGCATGTAAACACTGCCGGGCGGCAGCCCAGCCGATCGCCCATCCGGATGAGCTGACGACGACCGAGGGCAAGGCGCTGATCGACCAGATCGCCGCGATGCATGTGCCGATTTTTGTTTTTACCGGCGGCGACCCATTGAAACGAAAGGACGTATTCGAGCTGATCCACTACGCCGCCAGCAAGGGCGTGATGGTGGCGCTCACACCCAGCGCTACGCCGCTGCTGACGCGGGAGGCGATTTTCAAGCTGAAAGAGGCGGGGCTGGTGCGTCTGGGCATTTCGCTCGACGGCTCGACGCCTGAGATTCACGACGCTTTCCGCGGCCTTCCCGGCGCGTGGGCACGAACCATCCAGGCCATTGAGTGGGCCAACGAAGCGGGGATTCCGATCCAGGTACACACCACCATCAGCCGACACAATGCGCACGATCTGGACAATTTATGCGCGCTGTTTGAAAAACTGGCCATCGTAATGTGGAATGTGTTTTTCCTGGTTCCGGTGGGACGCGGGCAGTTGAGTGCCCTGCTCTCGGGCGAGGAGTTCGAGGAAGTCTTCGGAAAGATCTACGAACTGGGCCATCGAGTGAACTTTCAGATCAAGACCACGGAGGCGATGCACTACCGGCGCTACCTGTTGCAGCACAATTTGGAAGAGCGGCGCATGGGGCATGGGCATCCGCACAACGCAGGTGGCGGAAACGCAAAGGGTTATGAGGCAGGCGCGCCGACCAGCGATGCGCAAACGCGCACTGCGAGTTGGGCGACTCGGAGAGTGAACGACGGCAAAGGGTTCCTGTTTGTTTCGCACGTGGGCAATGTGTATCCGAGCGGGTTCCTGCCTATTCATGCCGGCAACGTGAAAGAGACGCCACTCCAGGAGATCTATCGCAACGCGCCTATTTTCAAATCGCTGCGGGATACGAGCAAGCTGGAAGGCAAATGCGGGGCTTGCGAGTACAAGGAAATCTGCGGAGGGTCGCGGGCGCGGGCATACGCAGTTACAGGCGATCCGCTCGCGCAGGAGCCGTGCTGCATCTATCAGCCGCGGAACTGGGACCCGCAGTTGGAGAATGAGGCGCATGCTTTTGCGAGGAACTAGCATCCGGCTGGACGTTTCAGGATTAAAATCACGGGGCAACTGACGTGCGAATTGTGAAATTCAATCCACCTATGGGACATGCCAACAGCAAAATTCATTCAACCTAATAAGCTGAGAAAAGAATGAATTTTGTAGGGTTATACGAATTCGGAATAAAGCGTATAGCTTCGTCCTTGAAGAAAGTAAGGGTATAAGTATAGATATTTGCCTGAAATGACCATTTATGAGTTGAGAAAAACATTCAAAACCGGCGCAAAAGAGAGCGTTTTAGCGCATTTTTGGGCTCTTTTGGTGCAAAACCAGAGCCGTTTTTTGAGGCTCGCGCACATAAATCATGGACATGATTTGGCCGGAGAGCCGGAGGCGGAGGATTTCCGTCTGAAGAAGCTGATCCGAGGCTGTGCAATCATGAATGAAACCTTGGAGGACGCTTCCCTATGAACCAACAGCCGATGCAGCACCCCAATTCACAGCTAGTCGACACATTCACTGATGCGGTTGAGGCTGCTTCATTGATTAAGAAAGAATACGTGGACCCAAGGATAGGTTGGTACAAGGCTCACACGTTCTTTCCCAGGTGGTGTTTTCGTGTAGTGGGCATCACAACGATTCTGCTCAGTGTTTCGCTGCCCGCGGTAGCAGCGAGTGGCTGGCCGAGGAAGGACATGGCACTCTCTGTCATGAGCGTCACTATCGCCGCACTCACAGGTCTAAGTTCGTTCTATCGCTGGGAGAGGACGTGGCGCGGAAACTCCTCTGCACAGATGGCTCTCGAACAACTCTGCGCCAAATGGAAATTGGAGTTGACCAACGCTCGGCTGATTCTTTCACCGGAAGAGCGTGTTAAGCACGTCTACCAAGCTACGGACGATCTACTGGCAAACGCTCGGAGTGTCGTATCCTCTGAGAGTGAAGGATTCTTCAGTGGGCTACAGTTCCCACAACAGAACAGTGGGCCGAAGGGTAGCTAATGCACCCTCCATGCTTGTGCCCGGATTACCGCCAAACCGGAAATTACTACTTGGTTATTGCCAGTTTGGCAACGATTCGACCGAGACTCCGATTCATGTGGATTCGCCGCTCACTCTGACGATCGAATGAATGTGGAGGTCCGGCAGTATTCCACGCCATTCACCGGCCTCGTATTCTCCCTTGAGCAAAGTCCCTTCCGGTTCAAGGACCACACTGGAAGGTGCTGCCGGCAGGCGCATCCGCAAGCGAATCGGGCCGGTTGGTGGAACAACACCAGTGTGGCGGAACTCGCCGGTTACGGGAGCTCCCGCTGAGTTGACCAGGTGAATCAGAGTTTGGTTGTCCTTCTTCCTGAGTATGATTTCCAAATTCTCGTAGTCACCATCAAGGCTGACAATCGGCGCATGCAAGGGGACAAGAAGCCGTCGCACCACTGAACGAATGATAGGGCTGCTGTCGTTTCCATAGGTTGAGAAGATCGGCCCAGGGCATACCAGGACGGACCCTTTTCCGTGATCCAGACGAATGGCCAGTGGCAACATATTTTTTCGCGTATCAACTGTGCGATAAGCAAAAGCAACAACCTCTGGCTGTGCAGCTTCGACCTCAACCCAACTTCCTGTTACCTCAGCAAAACCACTGTCATCGGCAACCAAATAGGTATGGTTCGCCGCTCGGGATGCGACCCGCAAATTGAAGATGCTTGAAAAAAGCCGGGCATTCTCCGCGCCGCATAAAAGCAGGTTCCCACCTTCGCTCACATATCGCGCAAGCGTGTTGGCAACATCGTCTCCCACGTCCTGCCAGTCGGGAACGACAATCAACGGGTACCGTGCGGCGCACTCCGCCGCCTGCCAATCAGGAATGAGATCGACAGAATATCCACAGGTAAGGAGCAAATCGACCGCTCCCGAGGCCGGTGCTTCGGCATTTCCCCAGGAGCCAAAAACCCGGCCGGCCGTGCGGTAAAGTGTACGGCCCGAAAACAGGACGCCGACTTCCGGCAGGCTTTCAGAGCCATGAGACCAGCGTTGGCGCTGACGACAGAATTTCCCCACCTCTGCAGCCTCTTTTACAATGCGATCGTCAATCCAGCCCGCCCGGCTTGGGACGTAGTAAATTTGAAAACCGCCACCTTGCGCCAACACGACGGCTGCTTCCTGCTCCAGTTCCACTGCGGGCTTGGTGGAGTAAAGTCCCAGGTGTCTCGTTCTCTCAAAGCCCCAGGACATTAAATCCCAAGGCTTGCCGCAGCGCGAAAGATAACGCGACTGGATGCGAGCCTGTCTTAGAGCAGCCCAGTCGGCGACGTCGCCGGAAAGGTAATCGAGCTGCACGGCAGGGCGCTCTGGCATGTAGGTCGAGTACATCCAGTTGCTGGTGACCTGGTAGCCCGGCTTGGCTCGGTGCAAGGCATCGACATACCGAGCCACGTATTGGCGAAACTCTTCGCGCTGCACTTCAAGAAACTCATTCCAGCCCTTGTTCTCAGGTTTCCCGGGCAGCGCATCCATTCCGGTTTTCTCGAGGAATCTTTGCTTCGCGGCGAGACAGTAATCGGGATTTACCGCCCAGCAATCCCCATCGACCCACGAACCGTCTAGATCGTATTTGAGCGCGACTTCGACGAGTTCTGGAATCATCAATGCCTGCTCGTACTCGCCGAACAGGCTGGTCTCTTGCGAATTGCGAGTGCCATCTGGAGCGACGCTCGCCCATTCCGGATGGCGCGTAACGGCTAGCCCGTCCAGCACACCGGAAAAGTGATTGTAGAGGGCGACGCCGTGAGCGGCGGTAGCACGACGCCAGATGGCGAGTGAGTCCTGCACAATGCCGGGAGCCGACATTCCAGTTTTGGATGGGAAGCCAAGATAGCCTGGGTGGCCCTTGGAATCATACTGGACGAAATCCGGACGGCAGCTTTCCAGAAGATTGTTGACCATTTCCTCAGTCAAATCTCGCCCGAGATCCTTATCCTCTGCCGTGGGATGCAGATCGAAGTGGAGGCCAAAATAACAGTCTTTTCGAGCAAGCCGCGCTGGCGCAACGGCAACGGCTGAGCGCGAAAGAATGAAAGCGGATGTAGTTGCTAGAAACTCTCTCCGGGACAGCTTCACGATCACACCTCTTGGGCACACCTCTTGAGTTGCCGGTTCAGGCTACCGATTCCGAACAATGCATGAGTGCCTACCAGTGTAAACTTCTTCGCGCGTTACGCTGCCAAAAGTACAGCATCGCCCTTAAGAAGGGCTCTGTCAGTTTCGGTTGAATGCCGGCCGAGCGGAAATTGCTCTTTGAGTGTTGGCTGCTTTTTAACTTTCGCACATGTCAGGTATCCCCAATAAGAGATTGGGTTGCGATGGGCGCAAAACTTCCCAGGGGTAATTGCGTAGAAAGCGGGGAAAAATTGAGGGCGGTTGGCTGGATACTACGGCTTGGAATAGACGTATCCCCGTCACTCCGCCTTGGTTGCACAATCGTTGCGCAGATTGGTCTCTCGCATCAGCCTCAGCCATTCAGCGGTTGAGATTACCTGTCGAGATTGGTAGTGCCTGATCCAAACGTAAGCGTAGCCGAGCAGGATGACGATGCCTGCGCCGATGATTGCATGCTCCATTTATTTAAACCTCACCGACGGTGGCGTGATCTGTCGTCCACCGAGCCATCAGCTTTTCAGAATGTTGTGATCATAGCGCGGGCGCGTTCAGTGCTGATGTGACGCATCTCACTTGATTCGAGCGATGAAAGCTCCCCCAAGTCCAAAATGCGAAACTCGGCACCCAGCGGTCGTCCGGAGTTTTGATATCGGTGTGTTCATTCCAACAGTGTCGTGACTGCCTAGAGTCACCTAGACGAAATGTCGTCATCATTTCTTAGTCACTTTCCATCCACTTGAAGCGACAAATCGGGCCCGTTGCCACCAACTGATTGATCTCAAATGATGAACGGACCTCGCACCCTGCCAGCCCAATTTGGCAGGCCAAATGCATAGCAAGTTGGTGGCGGCAGATACAAAAAAGCAGATAGCTTCCTCTCTTTTCGCCAGTTCTTGAATTGGGGGCGCGCTGTGGAGATGTTCCGGTTAGACTACCTTTCCTGTCTTCTTACTATTATTGCAACGATTCTTGTCGGACAAAAAAGTGGATCGGACTTGCCCTCTCGGGCGTCAACAGCCTGGTCGTTTGCGTGATTGCAGTTCATACGTCGCAGTATGGCTTCATCCCCGCAAACGTGTTCTGCATTCGTATTTACGCCTTCAATCTGAAGTCGTGGCGCAACATGGTAGAACAGTCACACCCGAACCAGACCAGTAAGCTCGCGGAGATCAGGAGGCTGTGCCTGCGCCCCTTTTGTTCGGATTCGATCCTTGGACAAGCACTCGAGGTTAGCCGCGTAGACCAATAGGCTGCGGTCTTCATCAGGTCCTAAAGAGCTTCTGGGTTCCATTCTCGCAACTTTTTCTAACACAAAGGTGGGAGTAGCAATGCCCCTTCTGCCGTGCGTCTTTGTCGGATGACTGGAGGGGATAATCGCTTTGCGATTGAAATTGTTGGTAGCTATACTTGAACTCTTCTTCGCCGTGAATACGCGGCCGCCCGGTCGCAGCAACTCCTTTCCGCTGTTATGATCGGGTAGGGCTGCAATGCACTCTTGAATCTGTGTTGACGCCCTTGTTCCACCTTGTTTGGCTTCGTTTTATGGCAGGGGATGAAGATTGGTTCGAGAACTGGATTCACAGATTCCCGTACGATAATCATCATCCGGTAAGCCTGTGACACTTAAGGTGATATACAGCCCAACGAATCAAATAGATTTCAGAGGCGCGCTATAACTCTTGTCCAGTTTTGCTGATAATCACAAGCTTGGCCGTCAGCGCGCATCGCGGAGGATTGGGCCCTAGAATGAAATTGCGACGAAACTTCCTCACGGCCAGTCAACGAACGATTGTGCTTTTTGTCGTCGTTCTTTCTTTGCTCGCCGCTTCCTCCCTGTGGGAATTGAAGTTTCTAGATAGTGACCGGGTATTCCTCGTCGGAGAAGATCTGTGGGCAGGCGCTCAGAAGCGTGCCACGTTTTGCCTGCTCAGTTATTCAGTTTCAGGGTCCAGTGACGACCTTCAGTGTTTCCGATCTGAAGTGGCAGTCCTTGTAGGGGATATGCAAGCTCGACGAGAGCTGGACACCAAGCGGCAAACGTATTCCACTATCGCCGAAGGTTTCATTGAGGGCAGAAACCGGCCGGCAGACGTTCGAACAGCAATTATTTTCTATAACATTGCTCCGTGGAACGCAGAGTGCGAGAAAGCCATTCAAATATGGCGTGACAGCGACAAGGACACCTTACGACTGGTCGCTATTGCCGACGAACTCGAGCACGCTAGAAATGACGCAGAAAGGAGGACGCTAAGAGAAGAACTCCTCCAGATCGATCTTTCTCTCTCGCAAAGGGAGCGGTCCTTCGCTGAGCACCTGAACAATGGAATGCATTTTCTCGCCCTGGGCCTGTGTTTCGTTCAGGCAGTTTTCGCTATCGCGTTAGTGTTTCTGGCGATCATTGTCTCCCGACGCATGCTGGCGGTGCAGGCGAGTGCAGATAAACAGGTTCGAGCCCTCGCGTTCTATGACTCGCTGACGGGTTTGCCGAATCGCACCCTTTTGCTTGAGCGCTTGGCGACGGCGCTTTCGGCGGCACGCAATCGGGACAGAAAAGTCGCAGTCCTCTTTATCGATCTGGATGAATTCAAGGTCATCAATGATTCGCTGGGCCACTCGGTGGGCGATCTGCTTCTCAAGGAGGTCGCACGAAGATTGCAGGAGTTGATTCGCGATCAGGACACAGTTGCGAGACTTGGCGGCGATGAGTTCCTCGTTGTTCTCGGCAATCTGGAAGGTGAATCGGACGCGAGGCAGATCGCTGAACGAATCCTTAAAGCGGTAGGAGCAAGTTTCGTAAACGACAGTGTGCTTTTGAATGTGACTTGCAGCATCGGAGTCAGCCTGTTTCCGAAGCATGGAGACGATACTGAAACACTGATCAAGTTCGCCGATGCTGCAATGTACACCGCCAAAGAAGCCGGCAGGAATCGAATCCGGTTTTTTGAGGAGGAGATGAACGAGGTTATTGTCCGGCGACTGAGCCTTGAAAACCGTCTACGTTTGGCCCTGGAGCGGCAGGAATTTTATCTTGTGTATCAACCGCAAATGGATATCGCCACCGGATGTATCTCCGGGATTGAAGCTTTGCTGCGATGGGATCACGCCGATTCGACCTCAATGCCGACCGACAAATTCATCCGAGCATGCGAGAAAAGCGGTCTCATCATTCCAATTGGCGAATGGGTCATGAAGACGGCATGCGAGCAGGCCCGGAAATGGCAGGAACAGGGGTTGCCGGCTCTGCCAATCGCGATCAACGTATCAGCGATACAGTTTCGTGAGGATGGCTTCTGCGATTTGATTCGACAAGTACTTCACCAGACGGGGCTTGCCGCTGAGTATCTAGAATTGGAGCTCACCGAAGGACTTCTGCTATCAAACGAGGATGTCGTTTTCGGGGTCCTAAAGGAAATCAGGTCGATGGGAGTCGAACTGACAATCGATGATTTTGGAACGGGATACTCGAGCTTGAGCTACCTGAGGCAGTTTCCGGTGACCAGTCTCAAAATCGACAAGTCATTCATCAAGAACCTTATTGTGAATCGCGACGACGCCTCGATCGTAACTGCGATCATCAGTTTGGCAAGGAGTCTTAATCTGAAGGTGATCGCAGAAGGGGTTGAGACGGCGGAACAGCTTTCGTTCCTTCTTGATCAGCGTTGCGACAGCTTTCAGGGGTACTACCTCAGCAAACCTCTTGTAGCCGAGGAACTGATTCGAAACTTTCCTTCATTTCGGGCTCCCTGGCCTTAGCTCAGATTATCGAACTCTAAAAAATGGGGCCGACTAGGGCGTGGAATCGCGCCTGAACCGGTTGGCGTCAACCGAAGATCATACAGAGGTAAATGGCTGTGCCCGGGCGCCTTGGAGGCCCTGATCCATCGTCTGCCTTCACAGGGCGAGACCGCGAGGTTACGCGCGGTGACGGCGGCGAGCGTGTACGGCGCGGCGCGGCGCAAAGGTCCACTCCCTGATGGGACCGGTGTCTACATGGATGAATTGACCTTTAGGGTAGTACCCCACGCCACCAGCGTCGAGTGAAAGCGCAGCATCTCGCAGCTGCACCGCTGGAATGCCAGGAACCCGGAGATCGAGCGCATTGGCTTCGATATGCTGTGAGTGCTCTGCCGCGTTGGTGGTTCTGCTCTCACGGAGTGCATCGTTCGTCTCCTTTGTCCGGTAGCCGCAAAGGACCTCAATTACACTGCTCGATCGATTCAGCTTGGCAAGCATCGTGTGGAGCAGGTCGAAGGTGCGGGGATCGTAGCTCTTGACCTCATCGTTGTGGCTGTCGCGCAGAAATTCGCTGAGCTTATCGAGAGCCTCGGGGATATATGTGTCGCCCACCCTGTAAATGACGTCGATGATTTCGCCACCCCGCCTCGCGAGCTTGAGCTCATACTTTGGGCCATCCTCAGGCACGTCGCCTTCAGAAATGGAGCCCATCTCAGGCAAGCTTACGTTCGAAAGCATGTGCCTCGTCGCGTGGAGATGAGAATGCCTGTGGTACTCAGCGTTGCGCGCGCTGGCCATGGGACCGACAGCTACGAACACTACTAGAGCGATGAGTGCGCAAACATGACGGGCAGAAGCGAAGCGACGAATGGACGTGGCGAGATGAAGCGGGATAATGGCAGGACTCCTTAGTTCTATTGCCAGCTGCATCCCGTGGCATACCTCAATTTGGCTCGTTGCCACACTACAGCTATTACCCCCAATCCTACTGGAGTCGCGACCTTCCCGTCTAAGGATCGCTAATTCTATGAGTTCGCTGTTAACTATCCGACAATTGACCAATTAATTACGGGCCTTCCGTTACTTAAGTAACTACAACTTTAGTTTTTATCTCTACATATAAATTCACTTGCCTGTGAACAAATTGTCGCGCTAAGTTCCTCTCAAGAGAAACTTTGGGTGACTCACCGACGGGCTGGGGCGCCGGGGTCAAAAAACAGGAGCCTGATATGGTAACCAGTCGATTCCCCATCGGTTGGGTGATATCACGCCTTCACTCAAATGTGCTGAATTTTTCCAGCGTTGTCTTCTGCCTCGCATATCTTGCGAGCGGCACTCCAGCATCGGCCACAAAGGTGGCCACCCCGACCTTCAGCCCGGCGGCTGGAACCTACACCTCGACGCAGATGGTATCCATCAGCGATTCGACCTCCGGCGCAACGATTTACTACACCACCAACGGAAGTACGCCGACGACGGCCTCAGCGATTTACTCCAGTGCAATCACTGTCTCTGAGACGGAGACGCTGAAGGCAATCGGCACACACAGCGGCGATACGAATAGCTCGGTGGGATCGGCCAAGTACACCATCAAGGTAGCTACGCCGACCTTCAGTCCGGGCGCGGGTACTTACACCGCGACACAAACGGTGACGATCAGCGATACCACATCGGGCGCGTCGATTTACTACACCACTAATGGAAGTACGCCGACGACGGCTTCGACGGTTTATTCCGGTGCGATTACTGTGTCAGAAACAGAGACGCTGAAGGCACTGGCAACGCACACGGGCGATACGAACAGCGCGGTGGGTTCGGCGGTTTATACCATCCAGGTAGCTACGCCGACTTTCAGTCCAGGGGGTGGCAGCTATTCCTCGGGACAGACGGTGACCATCAGCGATACGACCTCAGGCGCGAACATTTACTACACCACCAACGGGACAACACCCACGACTGCTTCCACGCATTACACAGCGCCGGTGAGCGTTTCAGTCAGCCAGACACTGGAGGCGATCGCCACGCACAGCGGCGAAACCAACAGCGCTGTGGGTGAGGCTGTTTATACCATCGGTTCGCCGGGCACGCCAATCATGACCGTTCAAAGCAATAGCGGATCGAGCGAAGATAGCGATGCGCTGGCGGTTTCGTTTAACAACAACGTTACCTCAGGGAACGTGATCCTGGTGGCGGAGAGCACATACGACGCGGAGACGCTCGCCACGCCAACGGACACGATCGGCAACACCTTTACTCAGATCGTGACCGCGGGCACTTCAGGAGACTCGGTGGCTGCTGTTTACGCTGCTACCAACAAGAGCTCCGGCGCCGATACCGTGACGTGCAACGACAACGACGCCAGTAACAACCTCCACTGCAATATCTACGAGGTGCAGGGAATTACGACGACGGTGGACCAAACGGGAAATTCCACTGTGACCGGCACGGCGCTGACTGTGTCTACGTCCGCGGCAACCACGAATGCCGTCGATTACATTTTCGTGTTCTTTACCGACAACGCGAATGGAGCAAACATTACGGTTGGGCCGGGTTATGGAGATACCCAACTGTCGAATGACGGTGGCGACAGCGCTTTCTCAGAAGACTCGGTTGTGATTGCCACGGGAGTTCAGACGGCTACGGCGACGTCAAATCTGAGCGACGCCGATGTGAATGTGATTGCGGCCTTGAAGACGACGGGGACACCGACGGTATCCTTGCCGACTTTGAGCCCGTCAACGGGAACGTATATCTATCCGGTGTCGGTGACGATCAGTGATTGGACCAATGGCTCGTTGATCTACTACACAACGAACGGAACAACGGCGACGACCGAGTCGACGCTGTATACCGGACCATTCAATGTATCAGTAACGCAAGCGGTGGAGGCACTTGCCGTGGCGAGCGGCTTTGCCAACAGCGCGGTGGCATCTGCGACTTATACCATTACGCCGCCAGCAGCCACGCCTGGGTTCAGCCCGGTGGCGGGATCGTATTCCTCGGCGCAAAACGTGACGATCAGCGATGCGACCTCAGGCGCGACGATCTACTACACCACCAACGGCTACACGCCGACGACTGCCTCGGCGGTCTATAGTTCGCCGATCAATGTGTCGGTTTGGGAGACGATACAGGCCGTCGCCCTCGCACCCGGGTATTCGCTTAGCGCCACGGGCGTCGCGACATATACCATCGGCGAGGCACAAGCAGCGGGACCAACGTTCAGTCCGGCTGGCGGGGACTATGACACCTCGCAGACGGTAACCCTGAGCGACGCTACCTCGGGCGCGACAATCTACTACACGACGAACGGAAGCACGCCAACAACCGCTTCGACCAGGTACACGAGCGCGATCAGTGTTACCGCGACGGAGACGGTGGAGGCAATCGCAACGGCGAGCGGATATAAACAGAGCGGCGTGTCTTCGGCCGTTTATACCATCAACACGGCGACGGGACAATGCGACGGCATGTCGCTGGGCACATCTGTGGCAGGGACAGCTAACTTGAACGGATTTGTTCCGTTCCAAAACGCGACGAACGGCCTGGTGTCTCAATGGAACACCAACATCGCCAACGCGGCGGTTGATCCGAACAATGCCGCCATTCAAACTACGTCCGGATTTGCGGGTGAATCAACCCATGTGAACTTTGGTTCCTCGCCTGGAGACGGCGGCATACCGTTCATGATTGTCGATTCCGGGACAACACCGAGGGTGCCCATCAACGTGATCGACTACGCAAATAACAGCGATGTCGTTGTGGCACCGTATCCTGCAAACGTTCCGATCGAAGGCGATCTTGCCGCATGCTCGGGCTGGCCGGATACTTACCAGGGCGATGCTCATACCAACGTACTCGACCGCAACGGGTGCTGGGAGTATGAGACCTTCAACACCAACTACTGCAATGGGCTTTACGATGCCTCAGGAGAAGTGATCTGGGACATGGCCAACGGCAACTATCGTCCGTGGGGCTGGACTTCAACGGATGCGGCCGGGTTGTCGGTGATGGCCGGGCTGGTGAAGTACGATGAAGCGGCTTCAGGAACGATCAAACACGCGATTCGCTACACCATGCAGCAGTCCAAGAACGACGCTAACGGCGGGTACTTTGTGGAACCGGCAAGCCACGCCGCAGGCACCGTCTATGGCGCGCCGGTGGTGGAGGGGATGCGGATACGGTTGAATTCGACGTTCGACATCTCCGGCTACTCGGCGATCGACCAGGCGATCCTGACCGCATTCCAACAATACGGAATGATCATGGCAGACAACGGCGGTTACCTGTATATCCAGGGCGCAACCGACTCGCGCTGGGACGACAGCGACTTGGAGAGCCTGGCGGGAATTCCGTCGTCTGACTTCACGGTTATCCAGATGACGCCTGAATACCCCGGCTACGATTCAGTAACTGCTCCAACCGGATCGGCGCCGGTGATCAGCGGCTTTACGGTATCGGATCAGACTGTGTCTGCGGGAACACCGGTCACGTTTACTTACAGCGTGAGCGGAGACTCGTACGACTACATCGATATGATCGGGCCGGTAAAGGCCGGCGGCGGGAGCGTAACCATCAGTCCCACCGCGACCCAGACCTATACGTTGTATTCAGTGAACCAGTATGGAGACAACGGAGCGGGAGAGGGGTACGGCGTGACAACAAGCACCCCGATCACAGTTGTGGTACCTGGATCGACGGTGGTTGCGCCGACGTTTACGCCTTCGGCCGGCACGTATAGCACGGCGACAGCGGTTACGTTTAACTCGACAACGTATCCGTATGCGACGTTCTACTACACGACCGACGGGTCGACGCCCACGTATCCACCGACGGGGACGACGATGGAATACCCGGTGATACCGCCGCCAATGTCGCCACAGAACACCGGAGCTTTGGCGGATATTACCGTCTCCACATCGTCGACGATCAAGGCAATCGCGGTAGCTCCGGGGTATTCGTCACCCAGCGCGGTCAGCTCGGCGACTTATACCATCAACTAACTGCCGCTTTGGCTGAAATAAACTTGAAGGAGCCTGGGCAAATGCCCAGGCTCTCTTTTTTTGCGGGTTGGTGAATTGGTCCCGCTTGCTGGGCGAGCAAGTTGGGAAGTCAGCGGTAATGAAAAGATTTTGCTTGAAGCATTCGTACCGGGATGGAAACTGCTTTAATGATGGGTGAGGCGACTGGATGCGGACGGCGATCATCGGCGGTGGAATTGCGGGACTGGCGGCCGCATTTGAGCTTGAAAAGGCCAGGGCGGCGGGCGCGTGGATGGGTTACACGCTGTTTGAGGCGCAGGGGCGGCTGGGCGGATGTTTGGCATCGGAAATTGTGTGCGGCGCGGTGCTAGAACGGGGACCCGATTCGTTTTTGAGCGAGAAGCCGGCGGCTGCGGAGTTGTGCCGCGAAGTGGGGCTGGGAGACGAGGTCATCCCATCAAATGATGCGGCGCGCAAGACCTGGATCGTAGTGAACAATCGGCTCGTCGCGCTGCCGGATGGACTGATGTTCCTGGTGCCGACAAAGCTGATTCCGACTGCGCTGACTGGGTTGTTCAGCTGGAAAACAAAGATACGGATGGGGATGGAACTGATGCTGCCGCCACGGCCGAGCGGGCTGCCGGATGAGTCGGTAGCCTCACTGGTGGAGAGGCACTTTGGGGTGGAGACGGTGGAGCGGTTGGCCGATCCGCTGCTGAGCGGGATTTTCGGCGGGGACTCGGCACAACTGAGCGCGAGGACGGTGCTGCCGCGGCTGGTGGAGATGGAGAGCGAGTACGGATCGCTGACGAGGGGTATGCTGGCGGCGCACCGGGCGATGCGAGCCAGAGTAGCTGCTGGAAAGAAAGCAGACACCGGCGGAGGCGGCAATGCGAGGCCTGCTGTGCGTGGAGTTTTTTCCACGCTGCGGGGCGGGATGCAGCAGCTCGTGGATGCGCTGACGGCGCGGCTCGATCCTACGCGGGTGCGGTGCGCAACGCCGGTGACGGGCCTCGAGAAGGTGGAGGCGGGCTGGAAGGTACAAGCAGGCGGAAAAGAAGAGTTTTACGAAGCAGTGATCATGACTTCGCCTGCGTGGGCTGCGGGAGAGCTGCTGGGTAAGGTGGACGCGGTGCTGGGCGAGGAATTGAGCGCGATTCCCTACTCTTCTTCAATCACCGTGAACCTGATCTACGACAGAGCTAGGCTGGGGCGGCTGCCGAAGGGATTCGGATTTCTAGTTCCGGCCGTCGAAGGACGCGCGATGCTGGCTTGCACGTTTGCTCATCGCAAGTTTTTGGGCAAGACACCGGAACGCAAGGCGGTGCTGAGGGCTTTTCTAGGAGGAATGAGAAACGAGGCGCTGGCGGCTGAGACGGACGAGACGCTGGTGAGGACGGTTCGGAGGGAGCTGAAGGAGATTCTGGGAGTTCATGCGGTGCCAGAATATACGCAGGTATCGCGCTGGCGGCGGGCTATGGCGCAGTATGCCGTGGGGCACCAGGAGCGGATGGAGCGGATTGCGGCGCGCGTGGCTGAACTGCCGGGGTTGCGGCTGGCAGGGAACGCATACGACGGGATCGGGATTCCGGACTGCATTCGGCTGGGACGGAAGGCGGCTAAGGAGCTGGTGGCGCTAGATTAGTGGGGTTTGTGATGCCGATCGAGTTGAACCTCAGGGGCTACGGCTCATTTATTTTGCGTCTATTTTTTCAACGATCGTCCGCTGATATCAATCTGATAACTAAACAAAATTCCGGTTGTGCCAAAAAGCGCGCAAATAACCTAAAATGCTGCGGAGGGTTTTTCGCCATGACTTCCGCTTTGAAATTGCGTCAACTTGTATTTGTGCTCCTTGTGGCTGCGGGAGCGTTGTTGTTTACCGGCCGTGCGATGGCCCAGGACGGCCCGGCTCAAAAGATGCCCGCGGGGCTGACGGCTGCGTCGGGCACAGTTCTCGAACGGCTCGCTGGTTTAGAGGCGCTGCCGGATGGGGCGTGGAAGATGCATAGCGGCGATCTTGCGCACGGCGAAGCGCTGCATTTGGACGAGAGCTCGTGGCAGCCCATCGCCGTGGGGGATAAGGCCGGCAAGGATGCGGTGTGGTTCAGGCAGACTTACCAGATTCCGGCGACGCTGAACGGGTATGACCTGACCGGGGCGCGGATATGGTTTGAATTTCATGCGCGCGCGAATGGGCCGATTCCGCAGATTCTCTACTTCAATGGACGGCGCGTGGCTATGGGCGACGATCTTGAGCCGGTGGTTCTGTTTGACGATGCGCGGCCGGGCGATAAGGTGACGGTGGCCGTGAAGTTGCTGCATACGGTGGATACCAAGCAATTTCATGGGGCTGCGCTGAAGATCGACTTCCCTGAAAATCGGCCAAATCCCGGGGACTTGCGGCAGGAGTTTTTATCGGCGGCGCTGCTGGTGCCTTCGCTTGCGCCGGGAGACGCAGGGAAAATGGATACGCTGAATGCGGCGATTCAGGCGGTTGATATCGCGGCACTGGACCATGCTGCATCGGGTAGTGCAATCACGAAATCGGAGTCGCAGTTCGAATTCGATACATCGCTCAAGGCGGCGCGCGTCCGGCTTGAGGCGCTGAAGCCGCTGCTGGAGAAGGCGAGCTTTCATCTGACCGGGAACGCGCACATTGACGCCGCGTGGCTTTGGCCGTGGACGGAGACGGTGGACGTGACGAAGCGGACCTTCGGGACCGCGCTGCAACTGATGTATGAGTATCCGGATTACACCTATACGCAATCGGCGGCGGCTTATAACGAGTGGATGGCCGACAAGTATCCGGAGCTGAATGCGGATATCGCGCGGCGCATCAAAGAGGGCCGCTGGGAGATTGTGGGCGGCATGTGGGTTGAGCCGGACCTGAATATGCCGGACGGCGAGAGCCTGGTGCGGCAGTTGCTGGTGGGCAAGCGGTGGTACAAGGATGCTTACGGCGTGGACGTGAGGATTGGGTGGAATCCGGATTCGTTTGGATATACGTGGCAGTTGCCGCAGATCTATAAGAAGAGCGGCGTGGACTACTTTGTTACGCAGAAGATGACGTGGAACGACACGAATCAACTTCCGTTTAAATTGTTCTGGTGGGAGTCGCCGGATGGGTCGAAGGTGCTGACTTATTTTCCGCACGATTATGTGAACCTGGATATGCAGCCGGACCGGCTCTCAGACAATTTGAAGGTGGCGCGCCAGCGCTCGCCGGGCATGCTGGAGATGATGGATCTCTACGGCATCGGCGATCACGGCGGCGGACCTACGCGGGCGATTCTGGACGAGGCTTCGCACTGGGCTGAGCCGGGGCACGTCACTCCGAAGTATGAGTTCGGCACGGCGCAGAGTTTCTTTACTTCGATTGAAAAGCAGATTGCACCAGATAGTCCGACATGGAATTATCAGTCGATTGCCAAGGGATATACGGTGCCGGCGGCTGTGCCGGACAAGGTGGCCATTCCTACCTGGAACAGCGAGATGTATCTCGAATATCATCGCGGCGTTTTTACTACGCAGGCGAATCACAAGCGGAATATGCGCGACGCCGAGGAGCAGGTGCTGAATGCGGAGAAGTGGGCTTCATTGGCATGGCTGGATGGACGCGAGTATCCGGGGAAGGAACTGACTGAGGATTGGAAGAAGGTGCTCTTTAATCAGTTCCACGATCTGGCGGCGGGGTCGGGGATTGGCGTGATCTATAAGGATGCGCAGAAGGATTACGATGTAGTGCGCTGGTCTACGAATGAGATTTCCAGTGGGGCTCTTGAAACTGTCGCGGAACACATTAACACTGAGAGCGATGGGATTCCGGTGCTCGTTTACAACCCGCTGGGATGGGAGCGGTCGGGTACGGTAACAGTGAGGGTTCAAGGCAAGGCGGCCAAACCCCTTGAGGTACCGCTGCTCGTAACGCACGTTCCTGCGCTCGGATATAAGGTCGAGTATATTGGCGGCAAGAGGCATACCGACTACTTCGGTGGCGCTATGCCGGCTGAAAGCGGCAACCTAGTCACGCTCGACACCCGCCGTGTGCATGTGGCCGTAGACAAGACGACCGGATGCATCATGAGCCTCTTTGAGAAGGCGACAAAATCTGAAACGATAGCAAGTGGAGCTTGCGGCAACCAGCTTCAATTCTTCAAAGACCTGCCGAAAGACTACGACGCTTGGAACGTAGACCCAGGCACGCTGGATGCGACGCCAGCTACGATTACCAAGGCGGATTCCGTCGAGGTGATCAAGCCCTTCCTCGGCGCGGAAGCCATACGCATTACATACCACAGGCAAGACTCGAAGTTTGTGCAGACCATCTCCATTCCAGACGAGGCGGACTACATCGATGTCGAGAACGACATCGATTGGCATGAGAAGCATGTGCTGCTGAAGGCGGCGTTTCCGCTGGCGGCTTCGGGACCATTTGCTACTTATGAGATTCCTTATGGGACCATCGAACGGGCTACTACGCGGAATAACTCGTGGGAGAAGGCGCAGTTTGAGGTTCCGGCAATGCGCTGGGCTGATTTGGGCGACGGAAAGCATGGGCTGAGCGTGATCAATAACTCGAAGTATGGGTACGACGCGGTAGGGAATGTGCTGCGGCTTACGCTGCTGCGCTCGCCTGTCGATCCCGATCCCGAGGCCGACCAGGGGCATCACCACTTCCACTACGCGCTCTATCCGCATGCGGGGACGTGGAAGGACGCGCTCACCATTCGGCATGGGTACGAGTACAACTATCCGCTGACGGCGGTGGTGACTACGGCGCATGCGGGGTCGCTGCCGGCGGAGCACTCGTTTGCTTCGGTGGGGCCGGAAAATGTGGTGCTGACGGCGGTGAAGAAGGCAGAAGATGCGAATGGGCTGATTTTCCGCGCTTATGAGTGGGCGGGCAAGGAGACGATGGCGGAGTTTCATGTGCCGGCGGGCGCGACGGGCGCGACGGTGACCAATATGATGGAGACGCCGGAAGGCGCGGCGTTGACGGTTGCCGGCGACGTGGTGAAGGTTCCTATGCATCCTTACGAGATTGTGACCATTCGGGTGGATTATCCGCAGGGCGGGATGAAGCAATAGGGATTGCTCGATTACCAACGAAGGGGCTTCGGAGACGGAACCCCTTTTTTGGTACTCTGGAGCTCTGAGGAGCTTGCACAATGGACATTACTTCCCCCTACTTTGTGATTTCAGTGATTGTGGTTGTGTTTGTGGCGGCGATTCTGTATGGCACCAGCAGCAAGGAAGACGGGCCGCAGGCGCACTGACCCCAGAGCCGATTTTCCGGAACCTTTCCTGACCTGCGGACGTATAACAGGGAACGAGGGCGATTTGCATGATGACGAAAACGACAATTCTGCTGGCGGGACTGGCGCTGGCCGCCGGGCTGACGGGATGCTGGGTGCATGTGGATAAAAACTCCAACGGCGAGGATAAGAACGTCCAGGTGGATACGCCCTTTGGCGGCGTCCATGTAAATACCAACCAGACATCAGCATCGGACCTGGGATTGCCGGTGTACCCGGGTGCGGAGCAGAGGGCAGACGACGACAAGCACAAATCTGCCGATGTTCACCTGGGTTTTGGCGAGTGGGAGCTGCGTGTACGGGCGGTGAGCTATAGCACTTCAGACACGCAGGAGCAGGTGACTGCATTTTACAAAAAGGCTCTGGGCCGCTACGGCGACGTGATAACCTGCCAAGGCAATCAGCCGGTGGGAACCCCGACGAAGACGTCAGAGGGATTGACTTGTTCCGACGACAATGGCAACCATGTGCGCGTTAACCGCGGAGATTATAGTTCCGGCAAAAACGGGCCGGAGTTGAAGGCCGGTTCCAGGCGGCACCAGCATATTGTGGGCTTTGAGGAACCCAAGGACGGCAAGACGCGCTTTGCCCTGGTCGCGCTGGATTTGCCCGCCGGGATGGATAGTAATTCCTCGAAGAGCGACTAGAGCGATACCTCTGAAGTGCGTGAATTACGAGGAAAGCAACCGCAGGTCGTTCGACTCGCTGCGTTCTCTCAGGATGACAATCAAAGCTGGGGGCTGCCGGCTGATGCGAGGTCTGCGGAGGCAAGGGCCTGCCCTGCAACTGCTCGGATTCTGCTACACTGGTCGAAGCGCACTCAGGGGAAAAACGCGCCAGGCCGCGCCCCAACGATACGCTCTGCAACCCAAGTTCGGGGAGTGGCTCAGCCTGGTAGAGCACCTGGTTCGGGACCAGGGGGTCGGAGGTTCAAATCCTCTCTCCCCGACCATTAAAATCAATAACTTACACTGATTTCTGGCCAGGCAAAATTGCCTGGGGTTCCCAAAAGGGTTCCCACACTTTGCTAGTTCCGCCGTCGGGAAGGCCCTTCGACGGAGTAGCGCTTCCTTCCTCCTCTTCATGTTCCTTGTCCGGTTCTGCAAAGACAGCCTCGACCACTCTGCTGACCGCATCCACTCGTTCGTTCCACCAGGTTTTCGAATAGACATCCAAAGTGATGCTGCCCGAGCTCCCTGCGTGGCCCATGTTGTCGCGGGCGACCTCAAGGCGAGCGCCGAAGCGCCGCATCAGGCTGGCATGCATGGTCCGGAAGCTCCGGAAGTCTATGGTCTTTGAAAGCCCCAGTTTCTCTGCAACCGGCTTCACGTGCCTGTGAAGCAGGTTATGCCGATCTAGCGCCTTGCCGGACTTGTTGGCAAAGATCAGGTCGTCCGGCTTACGAAACTTCGTGTTGCTGGCCCACATCCGCTGCACCGCCGCCAGAATGACGCCGTGCTTGTCGAACGGCACCTCGCGCTTGCCGGCATCCGTCTTCACATCGTCGAACTCATTGTCATAAACACGTTCGTCGACGACGATGCGATCGCGAAGGATATCCTTCCACCGAAGGGCAAGAACTTCACCCGGACGCATGGATGCGAAGACGATCAGCGTGATCATCGACTTCGTCGGTTCCTTCACCGTCTCGATCATCCGGCGGATGTCCGCTAGTGAAAGAAGCACCGTTGGCTTCACCGTCCGCTTTCTCGGCAGCTTCACCCCAACCGCCGGATTCCGGTCAAGCATGCTCCACGCAATGCCTTGGTTCAGAGCGGCGCGGAACGTTCCATGTATCAGCCGGATCGACTTCGGGGACAGCCCGGGAGACAACGTGTTGAAATATTCCTGGATATCCATCGTTGTCAGCTTGCGGACTTTACTACTGCCGAATTCAGGCAGCAGATGAGTT
>Ga0187887_10000022_pt1 | contig 154216 bp, 130 predicted proteins | sample June2016WEW_7_10_FD_132977 | JGI IMG/M metagenome (GOLD analysis project Ga0187887, IMG submission 132977) | Peatland microbial communities from SPRUCE experiment site at the Marcell Experimental Forest, Minnesota, USA - June2016WEW_7_10 | ecosystem: Environmental > Terrestrial > Soil >... | reverse complement strand
TCGCAATCACGCGATCCTCGCGAAGGAGCGAAAGTGGAAGCTCTCTCCTGCCTACGATCTCACCCCCTCGGTGCCGGTGAGCATTGAGCACCGCGATCTGGCCATGGAGTGCGGCGATCAGGGCCGCTATGCCAACGCCAAAAACATTCTGTCGCAGCATGCGCGCTTTCTGTTGAGTGAGGAGGAATCGCAGAGGATCGTGAACGACATGAAAGCGCAAGTGCAGGCGAGCTGGTATGAGACCTTGCGCGCAAGTGGGGTCACTGAAAATGATGCCGAAGCGATTCGCGGCGCCTTCGTCTACCCCGGTTTCTCGTTGTAGCGCGATTGGTACTGTATGCCACTACGTTCGGGACGTAGGAGTCGCAGCTTCAAATGCTGTCACCCCGACCAGTTTTAGTCCCCCTGGCGGGAAGCACCGATCCACGCCGGCATCCCCCAGAGGGGGGATAAAGAACTCCAGGGCCCTGATGCACGATCACGTTCTACGACCACTCGCTCGCGCTCGCGCAGCACGCCAACGTACCTAAGGCTCCCTTGGGGACCCGCATGATCATCGCCAACGTTGACGACTATCGCAAACAATGCGAAGCCAGACTTCCCCGATTCCTGTACGACTACATCAGCGGCGGTTCTTTCCAGGAGAACACGCTGCGCGCGAATATTGCGGAGCTACAGGCCACGCTGTTGCGCCAACGTGTAATGGTGGACGAATCGCGTCTCAACTTGTCGATTCAATTGTGGGATCAGGCGATGTCACTGCCGGTCGTCCTCGGCCCCGTCGGCATGGCCGGCATGTACTCGAGCCGCGGCGAAGTCAAAGCGGCGAAGGCCGCGAAGGCAATTGGGGTTCCGTTTACGCTGTCGACTATGGTGGACCCCGAAGATGCCAAGCGCGCCATACAGACAGGTATCGACGGAATCGTGGTGTCAAACCACGGCGGCAGGCAGCTCGATAGCGTGACATCGACCATTCGTGCCCTGCCGAAGGTTGTCGATGCCGTTCAAGGTGGAGTTCCGGTGTTTATGGACGGTGGCATTCGCTCGGGCCTGGACGTGTTGAAAGCGCTGGCGCTTGGTGCCAAGGCATGCTTCGTAGGACGCGCGTGGGCGTATGCATTGGGGGCGGAAGGTGAATCAGGGGTACGAAACATGTTGGACATCCTTAAAGAGGAGCTCCGAGTCGGCATGATTCTGACCGGATGTACCGATGTCAACCGCGCCACTCCAGACTTGTTGCTCAAGGACTGACACACGCCGCAGCGCAGGTCGCCGTGTTCCTGCTCAGTCGGACCCCCATGCGACCTTCACGCCGGAGTCTCTTGGGTATTCACGCAGGAACGCTTCGAACCCGGCCCGTCTCCCTGAGCATGGATCCCACCACCAGTGCCGCAATCAGCACACCGATCCAGAAAAGACCCGCGTGCTCGAAATGCGAGGCTGCGTTGACGGTTTGCGAACCCAGTGTCTTCCCGAACCGCTCGGCGAAAACTGGCCCGATCACCGCGGTGACTCCAAACGTCAGGAAATTGATCGCACCGGTTGCACTTCCCTTGACCTCGTCGGGATTCACCTCTTTGATGATGGTGTACGGAATCATCGCGGCGCCCGAAGCCACACCGAGGATGAACAACGTGAGCCAGCCGGGGAGAAGTGTCGGCAAGTAAAGCAGCTGCACGAAGCCGATCAACATGATCGCGGCACCGCCCAGATAGACGGGCTTCCGGCGACCGAGCTGGTCCGCGAGCCAGCCGAGCAGCGGACAGCCGAACACCCACCCGAGCGGTACCATGGAGATGGCGAATACGGCATCCGTAAACGAGAACAACTTATCGGCCTGGAAAAAGCGAACGCCCCAGACCATGTCCCCTACCGTGGTGGGGACAAACAGCAATCCGGCGGCTAGGCCGCAAAGGTAGGATTGCGGATTCGAGAACACGATTTTGTATGTGGCTAGAACACCGCCACCCGCCTTTCCGCGGGGTATCTGGGGCGATTCCTTCGGCGTGATCCATCTCAAACCCATCGCCACGAGGAGCACCACGATGCCCATGCGGCCCCAGAATTGAGGGACTGAAAGCCCGTCACCGATCCATCGTCCGACTACGATCTGACCTGCCGTGCCGCCGAGCATGCCGACGCACTGCGTGACGCCGATAGCGGTGGCCAGACGCTGCGCCGATAAGCCGTGCGAGGCCAGATACACTGCTCCCGTGAAAGCAAAGGCGGAGCCCGCACCTTGCAGCAACCGACCGAGATATCCCGCCCCTTCCTGTGGGGCCATAAATAAAAGACACCCAAACCCCAAGATTGCCATCCCGAAAGAGACCACGTATTTGGCCCCAAACCGGTCCAGCAGGATGCCGGCAACGAGACTCGCGGTGGAGTAGGTGTAGTAGTACGTACCCAGGATGCCGCTCACACCGAGCGTCGAGACCCCGAAAGTCGCGGCCAATTGCGGGATCATCACCGCCGGGGATGAACGTACGGCGTATTCGAGAAAATAGAATGCCAGAGAGAATGCCCAGGCGACGATAAACGCTTGCGCCGTGTCACTCTGTGATCGAGCCAGATCAGTGGTCACATTCAAGCGGAAGCGTCCTTAGTCGATGTCGGAAAGAGCCATTTCGATGTTCCGGGTCAGCGAACGAGGGCCGTCTTCGCAACGTCCACGATCTCGTTCGCCTGGCCATTCAGAACCGCCTTCATCATCCATAGGCTGAATCCCTTCGCCTGCTCGAGCTTGATCTCCGGCGGCATGACGAGTTCCTGCCGGTCGGTCACCACGTCGATGACGGCAGGCCCCTCGTGAGCAAACGCTGCCGAGATCGCTGATTTCAGTTGGCCTGGGTCCTCCACGCGCACCCCATAAATCCCCATGGATTCGGCCATGCTCGCGAAATTCGGATTGTCGAGCCGCGTGCCTATCGGCAAAAACCCGCCCGCCTTCATCTCGATGTCGACGAAGCCGAGGAGTCCATTATTGAAGATGACAATTTTCATCGGCAGCTTGAAGTGGCGAACGGTGAGCAAATCGCCCATGAGCATGCCGAAGCCGCCATCGCCGGATAGGGAAATCACTTGCCGATCGGGCATCGCGAACTGGGCGCCGATGGCTTGCGGCATGGCGTTGGCCATTGACCCATGCAAAAACGAGCCCAACAGTCGGCGCTTGCCGTTCATTTTGAGATATCTGGCTGCCCATACGATCGGCTCGCCCACATCGCAGGTGAAAATCGCATCTTCACTGGCGAGATCGCTCACGACTTTCGCGACCAGCTGCGGGTGGATCGGTCTGTGTTTGGACAACTCGTTCGCGAGATCGTCGAGGCCCTTCCGGGCTTTGGCATAATGGCGGACAGCCGCACTCAGATGCGAATCGTCGAACCTTCCTGCCACTCGATCGGTCAGCCGCGATAGGACCTCGCGCACGTCCCCAATCACGCCGAGATCGAGCCGGCAGCGTCGGCCGAGATTCTCGCCCCGAATATCGATCTGCGCGATTCGCGCCTTGGTCGGATAGAATTGCCGATAAGGAAAATCGGTACCAAGCATCAACAGCGTGTCGCAACTCTCCATCGCGAGGTAGCCGGAGGACCATCCGACGAACCCCGTCATCCCCACATCGTAAGGATTGTCCCATTCGACGTGTTCTTTGCCGCGATACGCATGCACGATGGGCGCCTTGAGTTTGGCCGCGAGGGCGACCACGGCATCGTGCGCGCCTGCGCAACCCGCGCCGCACAGGAGGGTCGTTCTTTCGCCTCGGTCCAGAAAGTCAACCAGATCATCAATGTCCGCCTCCGCCGCACACACGCGAGGCAATCTCGATACCGGCCTGGCAGAGGGGGCCGCCGGTCCCGCATCCTTCAAAGCGACATCCCCCGAGATCACAATAACGGCAACACCCTGCTTCGCGACGGCCTCGCGAACCGCCGTTTCAACGATTCGCGGTACCTGAACGGGATCGGAGATCAACTCGACGTAGTGGCTGCACTCCTTGAAGAGCGATTGCGGATGGGTTTCCTGAAAATAGCTCGAGCCAATCTCCGTGCTGGGGATATGCGCCGCGATGGCTACGACCGGCACTCGGTTGCGATGGCAATCAAAGAGGCCATTGATCAGGTGCAAATTGCCGGGCCCACAGCTTCCGGCGCACACCGCGAGCTCGCCCGTCAGCTGCGCCTGTGCGCCGGCGGCAAAGGCGGCGACTTCCTCGTGCCTCACGGGAATCCACTGAATTTTATCGCGCACGCGCAATGACTCGGTGATGCCGTTGAGCGAATCGCCCACCAGTCCGTAAATACGGCGCACGTTGGCCGCTTCGAGCGTCTCAACTATTCGGTCCGCAACATTGGCCATCTCAAACCTCCTATTTCGCATCGCCGAGGATTGGTCAGGAGCTCGCAATGTCGGGCATGATTTGTCCCATTTCCATCGCCTGACTGGATGGAACCTCCTGAATGCCCAGGACGATCTCCTCATCGGGCGCCCCGGTTGCGGCTTGCACCAACGCCCACAGGCGTTTGAGCATTTCCCGCTTATATTCCGCGGAGCGCCCGGTCCGGATCAGCAGTGTAAGGGCCGCCGTCGGGGAAGGCCCTCCTGCGGTGAACCCGCTTCGGGTCGGGTACTCATGAAAGACGATATGCACCCAGTTCCTGGGCACTCCGGCGTACTCGGAGTGAAATGCAGTGAGCTTGTCCGCCAAATCTGCCTTGGCAGGACTATCGAGCACGCCGGCTTGCGTCGTGATCGTATACAAAGGCATGGAAACGCCTCCCAACGCCTTAAGCGACGTTGTTCTTCAAAATACGCAGATCGGTGACCGTGTACGCCATGCCAAGCCGATAGCCTCGCCCGATTCGCAACGGCGCGAGCGAATGCATGTCCTCACCGCGCACTTCTGGAATCGTCAACTCCGCCGAGCCCGCCCACACATCGACGATGCTCAGATTGTCGGTGAGCGACATCGTGAGCTCATCGACGGGTGGCCTCGTTTGCCGCCCCGCCGCGAGCTGCGGGAAATACCGACGCATCACCGTTGGGCGATTGAACACCTTCGCAGGATCGGTGACCTTCTCCTCGAGCTGCAGACGCGCCGTCGCCAATCGCTCGCCGTGCGCCGCAACACTGGCGCCGAACCGGCTTCCCTTCGCGAGGGGGGCCGCGGCCGCACTGGGCGCGGAGAAGCTCCGCGTTTGGTAGATGCTGGCAAGCTTCTTCGGGAAGCCTTGCGTCCATCCTCGAGCAATGGCGGCGTCATTGTCGACGAATATGTAGGGACAGTAATTGATGGGAGTGCGCTCGAAGAGCGCCTCGACCAGCACGAAGGCTTCGCGGTACTGGTAGCGCGCGGGATCGGTCACCTCGTCATTTGAACCCGTAAACTGCCAGTCGAGAAACCAAAAGAACGCGCGACCCTGAGACTTCTCATCCGGCGTCACGCCGGGCGGCAACAGCGCCGCAATCGCGGCAGCTTCGGTCCAGTATTCGATGGCGAGGCAGTCGCTCGAGTAATGCCAGGGAGGCGGTGAGGCCAATGCAGACTTGCCCTGCGGCGTGAGAGGAACAGAAAACCCGTGAAGCATGTTGGTTGTCCCCTTGTCGCAGCTGAACGTGCCGTCATCGTGCGCCTCACGCCAAGAGATCTTTATCCCCCAGTTGGGGGAGCAACACGATCTTGGCAAGTCTCTCTGCGATTTGGTAGGTCTCTCCGCGATTCGAGCCCAAGGCGGCTAGGAGCGAATGAACTCCAGAAGATCCGCATTTATCTGCTCCGGGTTGGTCGTGCACATACCGTGCGGATAACCCTTGTAAAGCTTCAAGGTCGCATTCCGGGCCAGTTTTGCGGTCAATACCGCGGAGTCGGTGTAGGGCACGATCTGGTCATCGTCACCGTGCATCACCAGCGTCGGCACCGCGATCTTCTTTAGGTCCTCGGTGAAATCGGTTTGGGAAAAGGCCACGATCCCGTCATAGTGCGCTTTCGCGCCACCCATCATGCCCTGGCGCCACCAATTCTGGATGACACCCTCATTCACTTTCGCGCCCGCACGGTTGTAGCCGTAGAAGGGGCCTGCCGGCAGGTCGCGATAAAATTGCGCCCGGTTGGTGGCGACCTGAGCCTGAAGTCCATCGAACACTTCCTTGGGAAGTCCTCCGGGATTTCTTGCGTTCTTGACCATGAGGGGAGGTACCGCGCCAATGAGCACAGCCTTTGCCACGCGACTTTCGCCATGACGCCCCAGATAGCGCACAACCTCACCGCCGCCCGTCGAGTGGCCCACATGGATGGCATTCTCGAGACTGAGGTAGGCGGTCAACGCCGCGAGGTCATCGGCATAGTGATCCATATCATGGCCGTCGGCGGTTTGGCTCGAGCGGCCGTGACCCCGCCGATCATGAGCGATCACTCGATAGCCGTGTTCCAGGAAGAACAGCATCTGTGCGTCCCAATCGTCGGCCGAGAGCGGCCAACCATGCGAGAACACCATAGGCTGACCACTCCCCCAGTCCTTGAAGAATATCGTGACCCCGTCACTCGTCCTGATCGTGTCTCTTTTCTCCATCGTTCTCATGGTCGTCTCCGATGTGATGCGGGCGGCTGGCGTTACGGCACGCCGTCCATGCTCTCCTAATCGTCGCCGAACTCGCTCTCCCCCAAAGGGGGGACTGTTGGGCATGGATAAAGAGATGACACTGCCTTCTCATGAATGTCGCGATAAATTCTGCAAAACGAGGCGGCACACTCTATCGCTTTGCACCGGCTCGGCCGTGGTGCGCCGCGTCGGCGCTGAGCCTTCTGGATGGCTGCAACGGCGCCCCCTCGCGCAATATTCTAGGCTCGTATTTTCCGTCTTGGATGGTTTGCGCGCTGGTGGGTATCGCGTTGGCGCTTGTCGCCCGCGCGATCTTCAAAGCCTCAGGGCTGCTCGAGGAATTACCCGTCCCCTTCGTCGTCATGCTGGCGATTGCCTGTGCCGGCACCTTCGCGATGTGGCTGATATGGCTGTCTTGAACAATGCCCATGAGTGAAGGCAAGTCGCTTCGGGGAAGAGTGATCGCCGCGACGGCGATCGGACTGGCCATCCTTCTGGGCATTCTCGTCGTCTTCGCGATCGATCGGCGTCCTCGCACTCACGACGCATACATCTTTGCCTACAGCGCACAGATGGCGTCGGAGATCAGTGGACGAATTGTCCAGATCCGCATAACCAACAATCAGGACGTTGCAAAGGGTGCGCCGCTCCTTCTCATTGATCCTGCGCCGTACGAATTTCAACTGCGCGAGGCGCGTGCGCAGGTGGCCGCTCTCAAGGCGCAGATCGCTCTGACGGGACGTCAAGTCACCTCCCAGGGCTCCGGCGTCCAAGCGGCCGAGAGCCAAGTGCAGAAGGCGCGCGACCAGCTGAAGTACGCCCAGGACACGCGCAGGCGCCTTGAGCCGTTGGTGAAACCCGGCTTCGTTACTCAACAGCAGTTGGACGAAGCCAAGACGAACGAAGCCGCTGCCGAAGCCTCGCTTCAGGCACTCACCCGGAGCGCCGACCAGGCCCGCCAAGCAGTGGGCGACACATTGAGCCTCGAAGCTCAATTGGAAGGCGCGGAAGCCGCGGAGGCCAATGCCGCGCGCAACTACGATCTGACCACCCTGCGCGCCCCGTTTGCGGGAAAGGTGGTCGGATTGCAAATTGCCGAAGGCACCTTTGCGGTTGCGGGCCACCCGCTTTTCAGCCTCATCAAATCTGATGCCTGGTATGCCATCGCCGATTTTAGGGAAACCGAATTGCCGCGAATTGCCGTCGGCGACCGAGCAACGGTGTGGACCATGTCCGAGAGCAACAGCGCCTTTACAGGGCGGGTGGAAAGCTTGGGCGCGGGGGTGCAATCGACCGACCAAGGCGGACCCGGCCTTCCTGTCGTCGGCCGCGATCTCAACTGGGTAGTGGTCGCGCAGCGGTTTCCCGTCTGGGTTCGGCTCGATAACCCGCCCCCCTTTGCCATGCACGTGGGATTGACCGCATCCGTCAAGGTGCATCATGACGGCGCTCGCTGAGTCCCAACGATGCCGGGGCTCGCTTTTAGAACTGCTGGCCGTCGAGCTCGCGCCGCGAGAGGGACGATGGGCGGCTGTCGCGCGCATCGCGACCGGGTGTGCCATCGCAGTGGCCATCTCGATGGCATTTCAGATACCCGAGCCGACCTACATGGCCTATATCGTGTTTCTGATCAGTAAAGATGAGAAGAATGCGACCGTGACGTCGGCACTCGGCGCCTTCGTCGCCGCCACCTTCGCAATTCTCCTCACCCTGGGCCTGGAGCTCATCGACACTGCCGAACCGGCGCTGCGATTGCCCCTCATGGCGATGGCGACCTTTGCCGCCATGTTTACCGCGCGCACGTTTGCGCTAGGTCCCATCTCCTACCTGTCCGGCTTTGTCATCGTGTTGCTGCAGACGCTCGTCGATGACGTACCAAGTCCGGAGGCCCTGACACGCGTGACCCTATGGGCATGGGTGGTGATATTCGTACCGATAGCAGTGACGGTCGTCGTCAACTTATTGTTTGGTCAGGGCGCTGCGGCTTTCATGGACCGCACCGTCCGTAAGGTCCTGAAGGAGTTGGAGTCCTCATTGGCGAACGGCGATTACCGCAAATACCTTCCAGAATGGCGCGCACGGCTCCTGCCATTGCTCGAGACCGCGCAACATGCCACCGACAAGAGGCCGCGACCCGGCCGACTCACGGTGCTTGCGATACGTACTCTTCTCGATGCGCTCGTGATCCTGGAGGCCCTGCCCGACAATTTGCCGGATGTTCTGCGAGCGGAGCTGGCAAACCGGTTGCGAGCCTGTAGAATCGCCATCGGATCGGGCGTCGCCCCGGTGATGGACGAATCCCTCGCACCGCCCTCGCCACTCGTCGATGCGGGCGTCGAACAAGCCCCGGCGGTGATCGCCTTGTTCAGCACGCTGTCCCTTCTCTCAGGTGCGATAGGCCGCCCTGGCTCCTCGCCCGACCAAACCAAAGCGCATCACCCGACTCGACGACCCTTCGTCGGGGACGCTTTCAGCAATCCGATGCATTGGCAATTTGCCCTGAAGACCACGATGGCGGTCATGATTTCGTACGCCATCTACACGCTTCTCGACTGGCCCGGGATGCGCACCGCAGTCGTCACGTGCTTTTTTGTCGCGCTCGCAAGCCTCGGCGAGACCGTGCACAAGTTGGTACTCAGGCTATCCGGAGCCATCATAGGCGGGCTGATTGCCGGCCTGTGCATTGTCCTTATCCTCCCGCATCTCACGGATATCGGCCAGCTATGTCTGCTGATTGCCGCCGTGTCGGCGGGCGCCGCCTGGGTAGCGACGAGCAGCGAACTGCTCTCCTACGCCGGCCTGCAGATCGCATTCGCCTTCTTCTTGGGTGTTCTACAAGGCTATGCACCCGCGACCGATCTCACCGTCCTTCGCGACCGAATCGCCGGCATTCTGCTCGGCAATATCGTGGTCACGATTGTATTTAGTTCGTTTTGGCCTCAATCAGCCAGGTCCGGTGTTCGTGCGGCGCTTGCCGAGGCGCTGCACGCGATTGGGGAAGTCATCCGCCGGCCACGCAATGCCGAGGAGGCTCGCATACGCACTGTTCAAGCGCTGGTACGGGCCGATCACATGCGAACCTTGAGCCTTTTCGAGCTGCTAATGCTGCCAAGGCATGCGCGAGCAAGCCTAAATGTTCCCTCCGTCACCAATATCGAACGACTCGCGGGGGCGGCGTTCGTCGTGACGGCTGATGCGATTTCCGCCAATGCCGAAACGGGATCCACTGCCCGGTTGGCCGAATGGGCTGAGTCTGCCGCAGACGACGTATCGCGAGGTCGGGCGGTGCCTCCGAGTCCTGCGCCTACCGCTCTCTCCCCGGCAACCGAGATGCAACCCGACGCACGCTTGAACCTGCGCGCCATCGAACAACTCGAGTCGGAGGTTCAGCATGTCGCTTCGGCAGTGCATTGAAGGCTCGGCAAGCGGATTGGCCATCGTCGCTGGCCTGCTCAGCGCTCATCCGGCGGTCGCGCAGGCGCCGCCGAGCGCCGAGCGACCCTGGGCCATTCCAGAATCGGCCATTCACCGCGCCGAATCCCTGGGCAATGCCAGCTCTTCCGTCCCGCATAAGCAGTACGATCTCGCGGCGCTGGTCGATCTCGCGGAAAGAGAAAATCCAAAAACGCGGGAGGCTTGGGAAGTGGCGCGTGAAGCGGCCGCGGGTATCGGCCTCGCAGAAAGCGCGTATCTCCCACAGCTTTCCTTGCAAGCAATCGGCGGATTTCAGCACACGCCGTTGCCAATGCCCAAAACCCTGGTGCCGGCAGGCTATTTCGTCTCCGATACGCGGGAAGTCATTCCCGCGCTGGCTCTCAAATGGTTGCTTTTCGACTTCGGCCGTCGCGATGCCCAATTGCAAGCCGCGCGCGCAGATTCTTTCGTCGCCAACGTCGACTTTACCGGTGCCCATCAGAAGCTCATCTTCGACGTGTCGCAGACGTATTTTGACTTGGGCGCCGCGCGGGGGAAGCTCCACGCCGCACAGACGGCCTTGAGTACGGCTCTTACCACTCAGGATGCCGCCGTCGCCAAGCAGACCAACGGTCTCGCCACGGTGGTTGCCGTGGCGCAGGCGGAACGACAAACGGCTCAAGCCCGCTATACGCTGGCGGCAGCCGAAGGCGCCGAGAGAACCGCGCGAGCAAATCTCATTGCCGCCCTTGGCGTACCTGCGGCTACGGAAATCGATGTAGTGGATAGCGCAGAGCTGCCGCTACCACCGGCTCCGGCCGACGGCGTGTCCAAGGCGGTCGATCAAGCCCTCGCTCACCGGCCGGATGTCATCGCGGCGCTCGGCAAAGTGGATGCGGCCGAGGCGGCTCTCAAGGGTGAGCGGCGATCCTACTATCCCAAGATCGAGCTCACCGGGCAGGCCTTTCAGAATATTGGTTCGTTGAATTCCGACGGCGGCCCTTATTCGAATATCGACCGGCCCGGACAAAGCCTTCTCCTGTCGTTTAGCGTCCCCCTTTTTGACGGCGGCACGCGACGAAATCGCATCTCCATGGCCGATGCCAAAGAGCGGGAGGCGCAGGAACAACTAGCGGCCGCTCGCGACTCCGCCTCGCAACAAGTGGTGCGCGCCTACAATGGATTGTTGACGAGCCTGGCCGAGTACAATGCCGCCACCGTCTTAAGTCAGGCCGCGCACACGGCCTACGAGGCGGCGCTGCGTTCGTACCGCCAAGGGGTCGGGACCTATACAGATCTTGCCACCGAGGAGAACGCCCTCGTCGAAGGCGATACGCAGGTAGAAGATGCGCGTGCGAATGCGCACACGGCTGCGGCCGCTCTGGCGCTTTCCATGGGCGCGATTGGCATCGCGGGAGTCGATCCCGGATCGACGACCGTCGCGCCTACGACTCCTGACGATCCGCCACCTCGAGAAGGTTCGTATAATCGCGCGCAACCGCAGCTGCCGTGAGCTGAAATGGCGGTGGACCCGAAATGGCCCTTCGGGCATACCATAAGCCGCTGAGCGCGAGTACGCCCCAGCCGCAGCAAACCGCCCACGCCACCGTGGTCCGATGCAGGCCATCCCACGCCGAGACAATCACCGCAATCGATAGGAAGCATGCAAAGATGAGTCCTGCCGCTGCCGAGATGCTCGCGCCCACGGACGCCTTGACGATCTCATCGCGAAACTTGTGTAGATCAGCTCGGGCGAGCGGGCCGTAGTGCGGCGCTCGCTCACGCAAGAACCGAAAAATCGACTTGACTCGGTGAACTCGGCGAAACATATCTAACCCCCTTACTGGTGAATCCCTAGTGGTCCTTCGTACCGGAACCGCCGGCCGCACTGCCGATCGATGCTTGGCACGGAGCGTCGATATCACTCGCCGAGCGAGTCACCGCGGCTGCGATGCCATCGGCGAGCGCCGCGATTTCTCGTTGATACCCCTCGACCATTCCCGCGTAACCGCCGTGGATCTCCTCGTCGGCCCGGAATGTACAGCTCGTAACCCGCGCGCCACCGGGTGGCTGGCCCGCACTCGATAAATTCGCGCTCCAAGACGTCTGGAGTAATGCGTACCGCCCGAGCTGCGCCTCGAGACGCTGCACGTCGATGTCGATCGCCAGCTTTGCAACCGAGGGAGGCAATCCGCTCATCCCGCCCAACCGGCGCAGCAGCTCGACGCGCACCGCCTCCTTGATTTCATCCTTTATCGGGGACGCCCATCGCTCATTCTCGAGAAGTGCGGTCTCGGTTGGCCCGCTGCGAACCATCAGCCCAGAGCGGTTGAGTTGTGGCGGGATATGAACGACTTGCACGTCGATTGCGAGCGTTGCCCCTGCGGCTCGCAAGGGCATGTCGGGCGGCGGAATCAGGGTGTAGTAGCGAATCGGCGCAGATGTGCAGGCAGCGCCGACGCTCACGAGCCACGCAAGAGCAAATCGCGTGTAGTACGCGTTCACGGTTTGACGTCCGAGTACGGCGCCGCAAGGCTCTGGGGCATTTTTTGCGGTCGCCTGCCGCGCAAGAGCGCATCCGGATGACGGTCGAGATAATCGGCCAGTTCGCGCACGGCCTGCAGGGTATTGCGGGTCTCCGACAAGGTGTCCGTGAGCCCTCGTTGCAGGGGCGATTCCGCCTCCAAGGTCCGGTCGGCATCATCGAGCGTGCCATGCAGGGCCGACAGAGTATCCACGGCGCTCGGCAGCAAGCCGGTGTGGAGCTCGTTCAAGGTTCCGTGAAGGTCCTTCAGATCGGCATCCAAGTCCGCCGCAATTCGCTCGAGCGGCAGATCATTCACCTTCTTCACCAGCCGGCCGACGCTCGCTTCGAGTTCCTGAAAAGTGCCATTCACCGTTGGCAGTTCGAGCGGCCGAATCGACGGGTCAAAGTCGACTCGGGGGCTCGCCGGCAGAAAATCCAGCGCGATATAGGGCTTGCCGGTCAGCAGGCTTCCCGATCGCGGCTGTGCACGCAGGCCTCGGTTGATCAAGGTCCCCACGAACGCCGAGAGCTTCTCCTCGCTCTCGGTCTTCCCCTGCGCAGCGAGTGCTTCATATGCTTGACCCATACGGTGGGGATACAGTTTGGCGGTCACAATGACCGGAAACGATTTATCCTGAGGCTCGTAACCCAAGTCCACGGCGACCACAGACCCAATATTTACCCCGACAAATTCGACCGGCGCGCCCACCTCGAGGCCCCGCAGCGCCTGTGCGAACCGCATCCGGACGTAGTGCGGGTCGCCATCGGGCGGCGCCATCGCCTCGGTTTCGTTTTTGTACAGGGTGAATTCACCCGATGTCCCCGTCGCCACCGAAACCGCTGCGGCGGGTCCGTCGTCGAAGGCTAGGCCGCCGGCGAGTACTGCCGCCAACGATTCGGTTTGCACGTTCAGACCATTGGCACCGAGCTTGATGTCGATTCCGCTTGCATTCCAGAAACGAGTTATGGGCTTCACGAAGCCATCGTAAGGCGCCTCGACAAACACGGTCACTTGCGTGCTGCCGTCCGGCAGCAGATTCTCATCGATCACGCGACCGACCTGGAACTGCCGAAAATACACCGGCGCACCAATGGCGAGGGAGCCGGCGCGTGCAGCGTGCAACTGCAGCTCACGACCGCGTGGGCCGTGCGAAAGAGCGGGCGGATTCTCCAACCCAACAAACCGACGCTCACTGAGCTCGGCGGCGCCGACCTTCATGCCGATATACACCCCCGATAGCAACGTATTGAGCCCCGATACCGAGCCAACGCCAAAGCGCGGTCGCACGATCCAGAATTGGGTGTCCGCCTTCAGCAACCTTGCCGCATCTCTGGACAAATCGGCGCTCACCAAGACTGTCTGTTGATCCGCGCTCAGTGCGACAGCCGAAACGCGCCCCACTGTGACGTCCCGATACTTGACCACGGTCTTACCGACTTGGACCCCGTCGCCGCTTAGGAAGCTGATGGCGATACGCGGACCCTGGTTCACCCAATTCCTGTACAGCAGTGAAATGCCGACGGCGGCAGCCACCATGGGCACCACCCACACCAATCGGGGAATCCAACGCCGGTTCCGCACCGCTGGCGTGGGCAGTTCCTCTCCATAAGGTGGCGCGGGCGCCCCGCTCACGCGCGTCGATCCCAGATCAACCGGGGGTCGAAGCTCAACGCCGACAACATGGTCACCACGACGACGGCGCAGAAGAATGCGATGCCGTCGCGCGGTTCGGCGGTGCCCAATACCTGGAATTGCATCAGCGCCGAGGTTAATGCGACGACGATGACATCGAGCATCGACCAATAACCGATGAATTCCACCAATCGGTAGAGTCGCGTCCGTTGATGCTGTTCCCATCGGCTGTTATTGCGTACCGTGAAGAGCAACAGGCCGATCGCAATGAACTTCGTGAACGGCACCGCCACGCTTGCAATGAATATCAGCAGCGCGATGTCCCAGTCCCCCGCTCGCCAGAACTCGAGAATCCCACCGAGAATGGTACTATCGGCCTCGCCCAGCAATCCGCTGGTGTGCATTACGGGCAGCAGGTTCGCGGGGATGTAAAAGACGATCCCTGCAATCAGCCAGGCAAGTGTCATCTCGGTGCTGAGGGGCGAACGATGCTCGATTCGACTGTGGCAGCGCGGACAACGCCGATAGAGCCCGAGGGCCGCACGCGATGTGGCACGACCGCAGATTCGGCACAGGACCAGGCCGAGTTCGAGTGATCGCTTCAACGGCATCATGTCTTGCCCGCCGGGGCAATCGACCACCAAAACGCCGGGTCGCAGCGGCCGAGTAGTGCGAGCACCGCTGTTAAGGCCGCCATCGCCCAGATGCCGGCCCCCGCCGTAATGGGGACCCAATTCACGAGTTTCACGATTGCGACCAATGCGCCAAGCAAGAAGACCTCCGTCATGCTCCAGGGACGCATCCGGTGAAGCAGCCGCATAATCGGCCCAAAGCCGGGCGGCCTGTGCCCGACGCGCGCGAACAGAAGCACCCAGAAGAGGAGTGCTATTTGCACCGCCGGGATGAGGAAGGTCGTGAGTGCGAGCCCCAGTGCAGCAAGGGAAATCCAGCCCTGTTGCAAAGAGCGCACGGCAAACCAGATGTTCGCTCGGGTCTCCACCCCAGCGACGTCGATGCTTAGGATGGGCGTGAGGTTGGCGATGGCGAAAAAGATCGCCGCGGCGCTGACGAGTGCCAATCCACTCTCCACGTCCGCGGCAAAATAGCGCGCAAGCACGGCATCACAACGTCGGCAAATGGCCACATCGCCGCGGTGTAAGGGAATGGCGCGATACACGGTGTCGCAATCGCGACAAATGAGTATCGTGTTCACTGCCGAGGCACCGATTGGGCCCCTCGCTTAGATAAAGTTCTCGCCGATCATTTCGAACACATCACCCGCCTTTCCATGCATAACGGCCTTGATTGAATACATCCCCATCCCATAAACGTTTTCGAGTGCCGCGTGCGGCGGCATCACGAGTTCCATCGGCTCGACCTTGACATTGAGCAACGCCGGGCCGGGCTGTCCGAGCCACTCGGCCACGGCGCCTTCGAGTTCCTCTGCCTCGCTGACGGTCTTGCCCCAGAGGCCCATGGCTTCCGCGACTTTGCCGAAATCCGGATTAATGAGGTCCGTATAGACTGGCAACATTCCTTCGCCCTTCTGCTCGAGCTCAACGAATCCCAATTTACCGTTGTCGTAAACCGCTATTTTGATCGGGAGCTTCTCTTGAATCGTGGTGAGCACATCGCCGAGCAACATACTAAAGCCACCGTCGCCGGCCAAGGCGATGACTTGGCGACCGGGCTGGGCCTGCTGCAATCCGATGGCATTCCCGATCGAGGTCGCCATGGTCCCATGGAGGAGGCTGCCAAACATGCGCCGCTTGCCGTTCGCCTCAACCATTCGCAACATCCATACGAGCGGCGTCCCGTCATCGGCGGTAAACAGAGCATCCTGATTGGCCAGCCGATTGATAATCGACGTCAAATATTGGCCGGGTATTTTTCCGCGATGGCCCGGCGTGGCTCTACCCGTCTGCGCTTTGAGCGCCTTCTGGTGACGTTCCACATAGGTATCGAGGAATGTGGCATCTTCGCGCTGCGCAATGCGCGGCAGCAGCGCCCGAAGCGTGTCCTTGATATTTCCCACCACGCCGAGGTCGACCGGATGGCGACGGCCGACATGGGTTGAATCGATATCGACTTGGATGATCTTTGCGTGGTCCGGGTAGAATTGCCGCCACGCAAAATCGGTACCGAGAAGCAGCAAGGTGTCACAGTTTAAGATGGCGTGATATCCGGACTCCGTCCCAATCACGCCCGTCATGCCCACATTGTTCGGATTGTCGTATTCGATCACGTCCTTGCCGCGCGAGGTATGCGCGACCGGCGCTTTGAGGCGCCTGGCAAGCTCGACGACCTCGTCGTGCGCGCCCACACAACCGGACCCCGCGTATATCGTGATATTGGTGCCCCCCTCCAGCATCGCGGCAATTCGATCCAAATCTTCATCACTCGGCCGTATGACGGGTTTGTTGACGTGGATACTAAACGGGGGCTCGCTGACCGCGTCGGAGTCCGCGATGTCGACAGGAAGAATGAGAACTGCCACCCCCCGCTTGGAGATTGCCGCCTGACACGCCATGACTGTCTTTCGCAGCGCTTGCTCCGGCGTCAAGATCATTTCGCAAAATACGCTGCAGCCCCGAAAGACGTCTTCGAAATCCACTTCTTGAATGAAGTTGAATCCAAGCTCGCGCCGCACCACTTGACTCGCGATCAGGATGACCGGCGCGCGATTTCGGTTCGCCTCATACAGTCCGTTGATGAAATGCAAGCTGCCCGGCCCACAGCTGCCGGCCATGGCCGTCAGGCGGTCCATCAAGAGCGCTTCGGCCTGCGCCGCATAGGCGCCCGCTTCCTCATGGCGCATGTGGACGAACTTGATGTCACTGTGACTCAGACTCGTGGCAAACGTGTTCAACGTGTCCCCCACGATGCCGTAACAATGCTTGACGCCGGCTGATTGCAAGGTCTCGACAACCACTTGCGCTACTTTCTTACTCATTGAAATCTCCGTGCCCTTAGGTAAGGGGGAATTGGATGGCCCGCAAGATTGAGCTTGACGCACGATACGGGGCGGTCCCATCCCCCCAATGGGTGAAAGAATGCGCACGTCGATGGGCTTGCGCTGCAATAGGCTGCTCAAGACGAAATGGCAGGCGTTCTTCTACTCGTTCTCGAGCGGCTTGGTCTTACCGTAGAAGACCTTGTAGACGGCGGCCGAGTAGATCGCGATCAGTGGGAACACAAATAAGCCTGGCCCCCAGAACATGAATCTCAAGCTCGAAGGAGGCGCCGCCGCCTCATCAATCGTCAGTCCAAAGGGAATCATGTACGGCCAGAAGGATGCGAGGAAGGTGCCGAACGCCGCGACAAAAATTAACACCATCATGATGAAGGGGCGGTGATCGCGACGATCACGCTTCCCGAGCAACAGGACGGCGGCCGCAATCATACCAACAGCAGGGAATATCCGGAGGTAGGGACTGTCGGTCCAGCGATCGAGGATTCGAAGATCCAGCCGCAACGAATAGATAAATAGTCCCACGAGAAAAATCACGACGCACAACGTGGTGAGGCGGATTCGGTGGTAGGCCTTGTTCTGCAAGGAACCCTCGCACTTTGCGATGAGCCAGCCAAGTCCAATCAACATGTATCCGGCACAGAGCGCCAGTCCGCAAAGTAGAGAGAACACGCTGAACCAGCCAAAGGTCCCTCCAACATAGCGTCCGTTTTCCATGGGCAGTCCTTGGGCGAGAGCTCCAATCGTCATGCCCTGAACAAAGGCGACGACCAGCGAGCCCATCGAAAAGCCGGTGTCCCAAAGCCACCGGGAGCTTATGGCCTTGTTCCTGAATTCGAACGCCACGCCGCGCAAGATCAATGCACCGAGCATGAGCACCAGCGGTAAATAGAATGCCGACATCAAGGTGGCGTAGGCTCGGGGAAAAGCCCCGAACAGCACCGTGCCCGCGACCACCAGCCAAGTCTCGTTTCCGTCCCATACCGGAGAGATCGCCGCCAGCATTTGCCGACGGTCGCCCTCCTCGCGCGTGAGACCGAACAGAATCCCGACACCCAAGTCAAAACCGTCGAGGAGCACGTATAAGAGAATCGCGAGCGCGAGGATCGCAACCCAAAAGAGCGGGGTCATTCCAGGATCTCCGCGATATTGCCCCGATTGATCGGTCGGTCACTGGCAAGCGCCATCGGTCTTTTCGGATTATCGGTGGTTTCCACCGGCGCCCTCGCCGGTCCGCCCTTGATCAAGCGGTAGATGCAGACTGTGCCAAAAGAGAAGATCAGCACATAGATGCTGCAGAAAAAGGCTAATGACGCGGTCGTCGCACCGACGGTGAGGTCGGGCGACACCGCATCCGCGGTGCGCATCACACCGTACACTGTCCATGGCTGACGGCCGACCTCGGCGGTAAACCATCCCGTTAAGGTCGCAATAAAGGGCAGCGGAAAACTCAAAAAAGTGGACCACAAGAGAATCCGGTGCTGATCCAATCCCAGCGGCAACCGGACGTAGCATCCGAGCCACGCAATTGCCGTCATCAGCAACCCGCAGCCGACCATGATTCGAAACGCAAAAAACGGAATGGCGACGGGAGGTCGATCCGCCTTGGGGAAATCGGTGAGTCCGACCTCTTTGGAATTGGGTGTCATGGTCGCGATCAAGCTACCCAGATAAGGAATTGTCCACTCAAAAGCATTGGTTTCATTCTGCGCGTCAGGAATCGCGATCAAAACTTCGGCCGCCGGCTGCTCATCGTGCCAGCGAGCTTCAATGGCGGCGAACTTCGCAGGCTGTCGATCATGAACGTAGTCGCCGTTCAAATGACCAAAAAACATTTGGAGGGGTACCAAAACAGCGGCAAGACCCAGTCCCATCCGTAACATCACTCGAGCTTCCGACCCATCCATGTTGCGCAGTCGGTACAACGCGCCGGTCGAGGCCACGCAGAACGCGCCCGTCAGATAGGCGGCGAGGAGCATGTGGGGAAAGCGTACCCAAACGACGGGACTAAATAAAATCGCCGGCCAGTCGTTCGGGACATAGGCACCATTGATGAGCTGGTAACCGGTCGGTGCCTGCATCCAGCTGTTATTGACCATGATCCAATACGCGCTGAACGTCGTGCCCAGGGAGACCATGAGCACCGAGAAAAAATAGAATCCCGCGGATACCCGACTACGGCCGTAGATCAAGACCCCAAAGAACGCGGCCTCCAGTGCGAAGGCAGTACAGGATTCATACACCAGAAGTGGCCCTTGAATCGGACCACTCGCCTCCGATAAGCGGCTCCAGTTCATGCCCATCTCAAACGCCAACACGACACCCGAGACGACGCCCAAACCGAAGGCCACCCCAAATATCTTCAACCAGAATTCAAACAGTCGGCGGTACACGGGCTTCTGGGTGACCAAGTGCAGGCCCTCTAAAACGCCGAGCCATGCGGCAAGGCCGATTGTGAAGGAAGGAAAAATGATGTGAAAGGAGACCGTAAAGGCGAATTGCAGTCGAGACAGGAGCAGCGCCGTCAGATTCATGGGCAAGATCCCCTCGGTGTGCCGCTTTTCTCGGCGCCGGCGGCGTGCATTACGGAATCCATCGGTATTCACCTACGCAGCTGGACATGGCGAGCGATTCTGTGGAAGTCCCGCGCCTGTCCCAATCCCCCCAATGGGGGGCTTACTCCTTTCGACGCTCAAGATGCGTCCCCCATTGAGGGGATGGCAAGAGAGTTGTTGCCACCTCACGATCATTCGCGCTGTTCTGACCGTGGCGACCTCCTTGATACAGCGCGGTCATGCCACTCAGGAGGACTGGGATGAGTTCTGCTTCACGCTATAACCGGCGAGATTTTCTGAAGGCAGCTGCGCCAGTTGCTATCGCCGTCACACAGGGAATCGCACCAGCGCATTCCATGGAATCCCAGGATGTGCAGTCGAAATATATGCCCGTTTTCTTCAACGGCGCCGAATGGGCATTTGTCAATGCTGCGGTTGACCGGCTGATTCCGGCCGACGCTCAAGGTCCCGGCGGCGTCGAGGCAGGCGTGCCGGTATTCATCGATCGACAAATGGATATGCCCTACGGACATGGCGCCTACTTTTATATGCAGGGGCCATTTCATACGGATGCGCCCCCGTCACTGGGTTACCAGCTCCAGTACACGCCCCGTGAGATCTACAGATTGGGCATCGCCGCGGCCGACAATGCGTGCAGGCAAGCCAAAGGCCGGGTGTTCTCGGACTTGCCGCATTCCGAACAAGAGCAATTTTTGACGTCGCTGGAGAAGGGCAATGTCACGCTCCAAGGGCCTCCTGCCGCGACGTTTTTCGAACAGTTACTGGCCAATACCCGGGAAGGCTACTTTGCCGACCCCATGTATGGTGGCAATCGCGGCATGGGCGGCTGGAAGATGATCGGATTTCCGGGCGCAAGGGCTGATTTCACCGACTGGATAAATCAACAAGGCCGCGCATACCCGTACGGCCCCACCGCAATCAATGGGTCTCGGTCCTAATGGCCGCTCGCAAGAAGCCGGTGGATGCGGTCATCATCGGTTACGGATGGACCGGCGCCATCATGGCGAAGACGTTGACGGACGCAGGTTTGTCGGTCGTCGCCCTTGAGCGAGGTCCCGCCCGAGATACCGCTCCGGATTTCGAATATCCGCGAATCATCGATGAACTCAAACATGGAATTCGGGGTGATTTGTGGCAGCCGCTCGCCAAGGAGACAGTGACCGTCCGTCATTCGCCCGACGACGTGGCGTCGCCCTACCGAAGGTACGGTTCGTTCGTTCTGGGCACCGGCGTCGGAGGCGCCGGCGTCCACTGGAACGGCATGCTATGGCGCGCATCGCCGGAAGATTTGCGGCTGCGCAACCATATCGAGGAGCGCTACGGCAAGAAATTTATTCCCGGGGACATGACCATTCAGGATTACCCCGTGACGTTCGAAGAACTCGAGCCTCACTTCGATCATTTCGAGAAGGTTTGCGGCGTGACGGGTACGGCGGGCAACCTTCGTGGAACCATCAAGGCGGGCGGCAATCCCTTCGAAGGTGCGAGAAGTGCTGAGTTTCCAAGCGCCCCGCTGCCTCCGATCTACAGTTCGCAACTATTCGCCAAAGCAGCGAGTGAGCTCGGTTACAAGCCATTTCCCTTACCTGCCGCCAATAGCTCGCGCGCCTACACCAATCCGTACGGTGTACGACTGGGGCCTTGCAACATGTGCGGGTTTTGCGAGCGATTCGGCTGCTTCCTGTACTCGAAGGCCACCCCGCAAACGACCATACTTCCCATTCTAGTCAATCGTCCGAATCTCGAGGTGCGAACGAACTCTTACGTCACCCGAATATTGCTGGACAAATCCCGCACCCGGGCGACCGGGGTTCTGTACGTCGATGAGGGCGGCCAAGAGGTGGAACAGCCCGCGGACCTGGTGATCTTGTCCGCATTTCAGCTTCACAACGTACGCCTGTTGCTCATGTCAGGCGTGGGAAAGCCCTATGACCCGGCGACCGGCCAAGGCGTCGTGGGTAAAAACTATGCCTATCAAATGGTGGCAGGCACGGCGGCATTTTTTAAGGAAGACGTCGAGATCAATCCTTTTATCGGCGCGGGCGCGGCCGGGATGATGGCGATCGATGAGTTCAATTCCGACCATTTCGATCATTCCGCGCATGGCTTCATTGGCGGATCCGTCATCTTCGCAGGGGGAACCGGTGGTCGGCCCATCGAGCAGATGCTGATACCGCCCGGTTCCCCGCGATGGGGCGGCGGCTGGAAGGAGGCCGTGAAGAAACATTATCGTCACAGCGCCATTTACATCGCTCAAGGCTCGGTCATGTCGTATCGCAGCCGCTTTCTCGACCTCGATCCCACCTACAAGGACAGCCACGGCCTGCCTCTGCTGCGAATGACGTTCGACTGGCACGACAACGAGTACAAGATGGCGGCGCACTCGGCCGCCCGACTCGAGGAACTCGTCAAGGCGATAAAGCCGGATGGATTCGCCACCGAAATGTTCAAACCCGGCACCCACTACGACACTCGAATCTACCAATCAACGCACACAACCGGGGGCGCGATCATGGGATCGAGCCCCGCCAACAGCGTGATCAATCGATATTCTCAAAGCTGGGACGTCTCCAATCTTTTCGTGATGGGTGCTTCCGCGTTCCCACAGAACATCGGCTATAACCCGACCGGACTGCTTGCGGCGTTGGCATATTTCTCCGCCGATAAGATTCGCGAAAGTTACCTGAAGTCGGCACGCCCCTTGGTGGACGCGTGACCTGGCGACGACTCACCGTTCGATCTCTCGGGGTGGCGCTGCTGGCCGTGGTGCTGCTGGCCGCTATCTCGCAATGGTCGGATTCGACGGCAGGCGAAAAAGCCTCATTCTATTCGGCGGATGCCGCTACCCTTTCCGGAAATATCGACCGACGGCTCATTGCCCAGGGCGAATATCTCGCGAAATTGGGCGATTGCGGTGCCTGTCACAGCACCCCGGGCAATCCGCCGTTTTCCGGAGGTTTGAAGATGGCGCTGCCGATCGGCGCAATTTACACGACGAATATCACCCCGGATAAGACCTACGGAATCGGTCGTCTCACCCTGGCCGATTTTGATCGCGCGTTGCGATTCGGCGTCGCGAATGGACATACTCTCTATCCCGCCATGCCGTTCGCATCGTACGCGATTATTACCCGCGAGGACGTCAAAGCTCTTTATGCGTACTTCGAATTCGGCGTGGCGCCCGCCTCCGTTCCCAATAGGAAGAGCGACATCCTGTTTCCATTGTCGATGCGCTGGCCATTGACCTATTGGCGCTGGGCATTTGCGCCAAGGCCAAAGCCGTTCGACAGCACGGCGTTCGCCGACGCCGCAGTGGCGCGGGGCGCGTATTTCGTGGAAGGGCTTGGTCATTGCGGAGAGTGTCACACCCCACGAGGTGTGGCTCTTCAAGTGAAGGCTCAAAACGCGAGGGACGGCGACGAGTTCCTGCGAGGCGGTCCGGTGGAGAACTGGTACGCCCCCAGTCTTCGCAATGGCGGTCCAGATACGATAGCCGACTGGTCTGAATCGCAAATCGCCGAATTTTTGCAAAGCGGCGCCAATCACTCTGGCATTGCGTTCGGTTCCATGGGTGATGTGATAGTCAATAGCACGCAGTACTTGTCCGCGGAAGATTCCACAGCTGCCGCCAAGTATCTAAAAACACTCCAGGACTCGCCCGCCAAAAGTCGGGCCAGGTTTGCTTACGATGAACGCACGGACCGCGAACTCGCTTCCGGCAATGCGAAGAAGCGGGGCGCCCTTCTCTACTTGGACAACTGCGCCGCCTGTCATCGGCCGGACGGACGCGGCTACGAGGGTGTGTTTCCGAGTCTGGCCGGCAATCCGGTTGTAGAGGCTGACAATCCGTTGTCGCTCATCTCTGTTGTATTGCTGGGCTCGACAACTTCTAGGACGTCAGTGACGCCGGCACAATTTGCAATGCCTGCATTTGCATGGCGTCTAACGGATCAAGAGGCGGCCGATATCATCAGCTTCATTCGAAGCAGTTGGGGCAACGGCGCCCAACCCATCGAAGCGCCGAAGGTCGCTGCGCTGCGCTCCTCCGCTGGCCACTCCACGCCTTCGTCGGACTAGTCGACTCTCCATCCCAGGCGAACAGATCTTTCCTGGATTTTTGTCGCGATGTTAGTTCGCCCGAACAGACGCATGGCGGCATCATCGGGGCAAATGTTACGCGCTTACGGCCCGCTCGCGGACGCTGTGATAGAGGGCTTCCGTCTTTGCGTTGGGCGGTACGCCGAGAAAGCGCCTCAGCAACTCGCGGCAGCGCGTATAGGCCTGCAGGGCCTCGCTGTGATCTCCGAGCTCCTGGTGGCAGAGCATTAAGCCCCGATACAGGCCCTCGTTGAGCGAGTCGAGCTCGATCCCGGATAGGTACAGGTTCGCCGCATCCTCCCACCGCCGCGCGTGCTCACACTCACGCGCTGCATCGCGGATGGCTCGCAGCAGTCGATCGCGCAAGTCTTGACGCGCCTTCGAGACCCAGGACTTTTCCGCCTCGTGCTTCAGAAAATGTCCTTGATAGAGGCGTCGGAGACGGGCGATCCGTTCGATGACATTGGCCTCCGGATCATGAGGACGCTGCAGCTCCTCCTCGAACTCCCACATGTCGACCCACAATTGGTCCCGATTCAGGCTGACCTGGCCGCGCTCCATGCGTACCGCGTCGCGTGAGCCGAGCAGCTGGCGCAGCCTATAGAGTGCGCTTTCGAGTGCGTGATAGCCGGCGTCACCCTCGGAATCCGGCCACAGCGCATCGATCAGCACACCCGCGCTTACTTCGGTTCCACCGAACGCGATCAGGGCCTGCAGCAGCTCCTGCGGTTTGCGTAAGCGCGGAGGGACGGTGACAGGGGTGTCCCCCGTGAGTAGGCGAAAGCGCCCCAACACATGGACTCTGAAACGATCGCGACCGGACATAGGTGTGATCGTCGAAGCGGCTAGCCTCTCTTCGGCGTAAGTTTTCATTCGTGGCCTCTTTCGGCGCCTCGAGTAAAGAAGGTATGTGTCGTCCTGGTATGCATCGTGGAACTGGTTGCCACCAGCGCGCGGCCCCAATTCGAGTGGGTGTTACGGCCATTTCGGAATGGCAGGCGGCCCCTGTTGAGCCGCGAATGGGTTTCGTTCGGGCCAAGGAATACCCACTTAAGGGTGTGAGGACTCACTCATCGGGGAGGCGAGTCCTGGCTCCTTCGATCGCGAATCTCGAGTCGCCTCCAACCAAAGAGGCGTGCATCGACGGACCACGCGCCCGGCCCGATCAGAGCCAGGGCGGCGCCCAGGGTTGCCAGCATGATCCAACACCAGGAATGTCCGTACGAGAAGACATTCCATAGCGCCTCGGCCGCCACCAGCGTTCCCGCCACCGGCGTCCATAGCCCGGCGAGCAGCAGTAGCCCCAGACCAATCGAGAGCGTCTGCAATAGGACTGCTTCCAGCGGCGGTCCGGCCAGCAGCGCCGAGATCCCTTGAACGACCGTTGCCATCCCGGCCGACAGACGCATAAGCAAGAGTCCTACGCCGGGCGGGCCGCGGGCAAACGTGGAGAATAGTCGCCGCATAATCCGCGAAGTTATGGGCCGGCGGCTCGACGCGGAAACCCCCAATAGGCTGATTTCTCGGACTCTTTCGAGTGATCAGAACTGGATGATCCCGCGTTTGAGCCCGATCATGGCGGCGTGGGTCCGGTCCTTGGCGCCCAGTTTGGAAAGGATGTTCCGGACTTGTCCTTTCACCGTGTCCTCGCTGGTCGAGAGCTGCGCCGCGATCTCTTTATTGGCATTGCCCTCGGCAATAAGACGCAAGACACGGACTTCCGTCGGCGTCAGCGCATCGTCGGTGGCATGTTCGGCGAGTTGGAAGGAGACCTCGGCGGACATGGATTTTTTACCGGCTTGCACGGCTCGAATGATGGCGAGGAGTTCCTTGTGCAAACTGTCCTTGAGCAGATACGCCCGCGCACCGGCTTTAAGTGCCCGCAGCGCCTGCACGTCCCCGGCATAGGTGGTCAATACGATGACGCGAGCCTCGGGGAACTCGCCGCGAATCGCGATGATCGCATCGAGTCCGTTCATCTCCGGCATCTGCAAATCCATCAGCGTAATATCCGGACGATGCCGATGAAACTGCTGGATGGCTTCACGCCCATTCGCGGCTTCCGCGATCAGATTCATATCCGCTTGAGTTGCGACGAGGCCCGCGATGCCTTGGCGGATGAGGGGATGATCATCGACCGATAGAATCCGAATTGGGCTTGATTCGCTGCTCATGATTCGCTCTGCGCGCCTTTCCTGGAGAACTTCTCAGCAAGCCACGAACGGCGTGGAGATGCGACGTAAGCGTGGACCGCCGGAACGATGAGTTCGATCTCCGTACCGGATTCCGCCGCAGTCCAGACGGTCAGCTTGCCGCCAATCAACTTGGCACGCTCGCGCATGCCGGGGAGGCCGAAGTGCCCCGTACGCCCCTCTGCCGTTAGGAACGTGGCATCGATCCCCTTGCCGTCGTCTCGGACCCGCAATCGAAGCTGTCTCTCATCATAGCGGAATTCCACTTCGATCTGATGCGCCTTGGCATGTCGGAATGCATTGTGCAGGGCCTCGCTCGCGATCCGATAGATCTCGTCGCGCACGATCGGGTGCAGGTTCCGCGGCGTGCCTTCCACCTCCACCTGCAATCCGACCGAAGCAGCACTGCCTGCTTCGGCCGCGAGCTGCTCTCCCAGAGTGGTGATGGCCTGGGCCAGATCATTGCTCTCGACGGTCGAAGCCCGCAACCCCTGCACGGCCTCCCGTCCCTCGGTGATGGCCTGCGCCGTCTGATCAATCGAGCCCCCAAGGACCTCCTTGGCGTCCGCCGGGCGCGTATCGAATAGCGCATAAGCTGTTTGGAAGCGGAGCAGCAGACCTTGAAAGCTCTGCAGCAAAGTGTCGTGCAACTCCCGCGCGATGCGTGTCCTCTCGCTCACCCGCTCTTCCAGGCGCAGGCTGTATTGTCGTGCCAACTGCCTCAGCCGAAGCTGATACAGCCCTGCGAGCGTTGCCAAAAGGAGGATCACGCATAGCGAACGGAACCAGAGGGCCTGGTAGAAAGCCGGCAGTATCGTAAAGGTCATGTTTGCGGGCTCGCCGGACCAGACGCCGTTCGTATCTGACGCCTCGACGCTGAAATGATAGGAACCCGGGGGAAGGTTGCGATAGGTAACCGGAGTGGCCGCCGTCGCTTCGTGCCAGGCCTTGTCCGTTTCCTGCAGCTTGTAGCGGAATCGGATGGCCTCGGGAGCCGAGAGGCTCACTGCAGCGTAGCTGATCTGCACGCTCGACGTGTGAGCTGGCAACGAGAGACGAGAATCGGGCGCGTAGTCTTTGTCGTCGGTAGACACCGACTGGATGGCGATCGGGGGCGGCAATGTCCGTTTTTCAGAGTAAGCGGCTGGGTCGAGCCACACCACGCCGTTGCGCAACGTGAACCATAGCCGCCCATCGCTGCCCTCGATCGCGGTTGGCAGCGGATGCACCTGGCTGGGAATGCCGGAAAGCCCCTCCCGTCGATCGAAGTGCTCGCCCTTGACCCGATACGCAGAGTCTTTCAGCGCTTGGGAGATTTCCGCCTTGCGGATATGGAAAATCCCTGAAATCGCGTTGAGCCACAAATCTCCCTCGGGCGTTTCTACGATTCCGGAGATTCCGCGCAACCATTGGTCATCCAAGGCGGCGATCTTGTGGAAGCGTCCCTGGTCGAACTGCTCCAGACCAAATTCACCTCCGATCCAAATCTCGGGACCTCGCCCATAGATAGCCGTGATATTGCCCACTTGAAGATCGTCGCCCGGGCGGAATACGCGGACCCGACCGCCATCCAACACCGCCAGCTGGCCGTTCATATTGCCGAACCACACACGGCCAAGGCTATCGGTGAACGCAACCATGATGCGTCCTGTCTTGGGGAGATCGTTGCGACCACCGAAAGGTGTCCAACTGCCATTGGCTAATCGGTATAAACCGCGGCGGCCGAAGGAGACCCACATTCCTCCTTGCTGATCCTCGGCGATCGTCTGCAGGAGTTCTGATTGGTTCACCATCTCCGGGGCAAGGTCCACGCAAATGAAATCTTTTCCGACAAGATGCCAAAGACACCTTTTCCCGGAGAACCAGAACGTCTTGTCAGGTGCGCGGTAGGCGAACGACGATGTCACCTGCGGGAGACGCTGCTCGACTTTGCTGCCCAAAACATGAAAAAGATCCGCTTCGAGGGTATTGCCGCTGTTGAAACTGATCCATACCGCCCCATGGTCATCGGCGACCGCAGCGAAATCACTCCCCAGCGTTTCTTTCGGGAGCTCCTGTCTGATCAACGGGGTGTAGAAGAGTCGATGGATGCCCCTGCTGTCACCAAACCAGATATTTCCTTCCCGGTCCACCAACTCTGCCATCCGATAAGGGTTTATGTCATAGGTTTCGGAACCGGCCGGGGGCGCTGCGTTTGCGTCATTTCCCAGGCCGTCTTTTGGAACGCGCATCACGACGGTCCTGCCCGTGGGTGAAACCCAAACACTGTTATTGCGATCAACCATTCGAAGGTTTTTCGAGGTGATCGGGTAGGCAGCAGGGAGCCTCTCAGCAGAACCTTCACCGGAGCCGGACGCACCCGGGGCTACGGGCGCGGTCAAGACGGTTCGACCCGGCTCCCACGTGAACGCTTCGACTGACAAATTGCTGGCGGCTGTTTTGAAGTGTCTGGCCCCCGGTACCAGGTAGATGAGTTCCTTCGGGGCTCCAAAAGCGCCCACCAAAGCCCACAGTATCCCCTCCGAATCAAATCCAAGCTCCGCAACGACTCCGGCCGGAGCACCCCACTCACCCCCGATATGCCGCCACCCCGAATGATCGAATCTCCATAAACCCCCGGTTGTGGCTGCCCATACGATTCCATCCCGATCCTGAGCAAAATAGCGAGCAGTTCCGGCCTCGCTCGCATAATTTGTCACTCGACCTTTATCGAGGAAACTGAAACCTCCGGTCGTGTAGCCGATCCAGAGGCCACCCGACGGCGGGGCGAACAAGGAATACAGGTTGGTCGAGAGGAGCCGATCGCCAACCGGCGACTTGAAAGGTTCGAATCGCGTTCCATCAAAGCGAAATAACCCTTCGGGGCCGCCCAGCCATAAGAACCCGTCGTTGGTCTGTGCTAAACACACGACGTCTGCAGGGGCTCCGTCTTTGAAGGTCCAGGAGTCGTGCCCTACCTGCACGTTCATTGATGCCGGCGTTTGCGCGAGCGACGCCGGACACCGAAGACCGGTGGCGATCATTGAGACAATAAGCCAGCAGACGAACCCACTCGCGCTTGGGATTCCCCTTCCAGCTCTTTCGGCTGACATCTGCAACCCCGTCGAGTGAAATTGGCAGCCTGCCACCGATCTTGGTGACACCTGGTTTATAGCGATCATACCAGCGAGGCGAAACATGAAGAGGCAGCTAAAGGTCTCCTCGCCCCCCTATTCGGGGGATATATCGAGCTGCCGCGCCGCTGTCAGACTTTGTTCCGGACTGCATATGAGGGCCTATCGATTAAGGCGGGCTAACGGTCACCGAATTGGAGTCACTCTATGCAGTATGCTGATTACAAGTGCTTTCGGTTCAGCTTTGATGCTGGAGTCGCGATCGTCAGCATCAATCACCCGCCGATCAATCTTCTTGACGAAGCTCTGTCCCAGGAATTCGACAAACTCGGCAGGCAACTCGAGACCGATGACAGCATCCGGGTCGTGGTCTTGCAGAGCGCGATTCCTGATTTCTTCATAGCTCACTCTGGATTAGGGCGCGTCGGAACCGCTTCCAAAACAGTATCTCCCACGCGCAGCTTTCGACTTACGCAAATGATAGGCGAGCGATTCAGGAACATGCCTAAGGTAACCATTGCCAAAATCGAGGGACGGGCGCGGGGCGGAGGCAGCGAGATCGCGCTCGCCATGGATATGTGTTTTGCTGCGCTTGGCAAAGCGATCTTCGGCCAACCAGAGGTGGCGGTCGGGCTTGTCCCGGGCGGCGGTTCTACGCAGAGATTGCCACGGCTCATCGGGCGAGGACGCGCCTTGGAGGTGCTCCTGGGTTGCAATGATCTCTCGGCAGCGTTGGCAGAACGTTACGGCTATATCAATCGAGCGTTGCCGGAGGACGAGCTGACGCCATTTGTCGAGAATCTGGCTCACCGCATCGCCTCATTTCCTGCGCATGCCATCGCGCACGCCAAGACGGCCGTGGATGCTGGAGCGTTTGGTTCCATGGCAGAGGGGCTGCTCGTTGAAGCTCATGAGTCCGACTTGAGTGTCGCTAGCGAGGTAACGCAGGCACGCGTGCAGGAAGCATTGAAGGTCGGCGCCGAAACCTATGAAGGCGAGCTGGAAATGGATTACTTGTCGAGGCTCTCCCCGACAAAATAGCCTCGCGAACAAATTTACGGCGAGGTACGTAGCCGCACGCCACCAAAAGGAAACCTATGCGCATCGTCCATTTCGAAAAGGCGGGTGTCTCCGGCATTGCCGCGGACGACGGCTCGGGTTGGCATGGCCTTACCGAGCGCGAAAGCGATTTTCCAGGCACTCTACCCGAACTGATTGCACGGGGTGCGGATCTGTTGCACACAGGTAGAGCCCTTTTGCGCATGCACGCAATCAACCTGGATGGAGTTCGAATACTGCCTCCGGTACCCAACCCGCCGAAAGTCCTCTGTGTCGGCCTCAACTACGATGATCACCTCGAGGAAAGCGGGCTCAAAAGGCCGGTATATCCCGAAATTTTCGCGCGCTTCGCGACGAGTCTGATCGCTCACCGTGAGCCGATCCGGCGGCCACCCGAATCGTCCGCGCTCGACTATGAGGCAGAGCTCGCCGTGGTAATCGGCCGAAGAGGACGCCGCATCCAGCCTGACAGAGCCCTCGATCACGTTGCCGGCTACTCCCTGTTCAACGATGCGACGATTCGCGATTTTCAACTGCGCACGCCGCAATGGACGATGGGCAAGAATTTCGACGCCACAGGGGCGTTCGGCCCCTGGCTGGTGACGCCCGATGCCGTGCCGCCGGGGGCCCAGAGGTTGCGCATTCAGGGCCGTTTGAACGGCAGGGTGATGCAGGATGCGAGTACCGAACAACTCATCTTCGGCGTTTCCGCGCTGATCGAAATGATCAGCGTCGCGATGAGTTTGGAGCCGGGTGATGTGATCATCACCGGAACCCCCGGCGGCGTTGGGGCGGCACGCAAGCCACCTGTTTTCATGCGGCCGGGCGATCTCTTCGAAGTGGAGATCGAGGGGATGGGTGTCTTGAGCAACCCCATCCAAGACGAGTGAAAACAGCGATCCGCCGAATCTCAACGCAGTCCCAAGGACCACTACCTTCTCGTTCTGCAAAAGGTCGGCGGCAGTAGCCACGGGATGCACCTCGAGGCCAAAGCCGCCGTCCATTCCTCACGTTTGCTGGAGCGTCACATGCATACCCGCTGCGAGGAGTAAACGTTAACGCGCTGGCACTCACCGCTGACTCACGGCTTGATCCGGAGCGTGATCACTCACAGTACCGCCGCGACCAGTTTCACGACTAGGAATACAAAAGCTGAGACGATTGCCCATGGGACTACTGCCCATAGATATTTAGCCCGCGCCGTGCTCCTCAAAGCAGTCCCAGAGCGCCGGCCGTCGATACGGCGTGAGCGCGCGTCTGCACGCCGAGCTTGATGAAAATGCTTTTCACGTGGGATTTTACGGTCTCGGGAGCAATCTGCAGCTCTTTTGCGATGCGCTTATTGGATAATCCGCAGCTCATCGAGCGCAGAATGCTGTGTTCGCGAGGACTCAGCGTCTCCGCGACGCGCGAGGCACGAGTGGGCAACGTGCCTCTACGCTGTTGAGCACGGTCCGCGAGAATAGTCCCGATGTAGGGTCTGAGCTCCGGGGGCAGACGGCTGTCCTGCGGGGTAGCGTGGTGAAGGGACCGCAGGAGTTCGGCCACGTGCGCTCCGGCATCGACGAATGTCTGATACACCCCGGCGCGCGCGCCAACCTGAAGCGCTTGAACGAGCATCGCGCGGCCTTCGGCTTGGTCTCCGCATCCGAGCAGAGCGTCGGCCAGGTGAACCGACAACCGCAGCGCCCCGTAGTTGTTTCGCTTTTCGCAGCTCGTCGCATGAAGCTCGCGGAGTATCGTCGCTCCTCGGCGCGCGTCCCCCGTGGCGACCAGTACCTGTGCGCGTGCCAAGGCACGGCTGGCATGCACCGTGTCGTCCGAGGAGCAGTCGCCCGCGAGCGTCTCGATGCGCTCGGCACAGATCGCTGCGTCGCGCGCGCGACCCTCCTTGAGGAGAAGTTGAGTGCGCAGCAGCAAGCTTTCCGCCATCATCCCCGTCCAGTCGCGCGACGCCGCCAGGTCCTCCGACTCCTTCAGGATGAGGAAAGCGAACTGCGTGTCTCCTCGACAGGCGGCGAGACGAGCCAGAACCCTGTATCCTCGCAACGCGCTTTCCTTGTCCCCTGACATTCGGACCGCCGTAAGACTCTCCATGACCAGAGCCTCCAGGCCGGCGCTGTGCCCTTCCTCGTAGAGCAACTCCGCGAGCACGACAGCCGCTCGGGCTGACACCGGTGATTGCTTCCCGAAACGACCCACGGCGCGTTCGTGCGCGCTCCTTGCGAGTCTCGTCGCGACGGCCAGTCGGAGCTGCTCAGCCTCAACGACCGCTTCGAACGCCGCCCCGATGATTGTCGCAAGGCCGTGCGTACCGCGATGAGTCGCCACCGCGTGATTGAGACGAGGCACCGCGTAGTAGCGATCAAAGTCTCGTACCTTCCAGTAGCCGACGCGCAACGCTGTCGTCAGCGCGGGACTCATCCCACGTGACCGGTGACGGCTTTCGAGTACGGCAATCGCGGCGCGCGCCGTGGTGCCGTCCTCGCTCTTCAGCACAAGCAGCACGGCTCTCAGAACCTCTGCAAACTCCCGCGATCGAGGCGCAACCGGGGCAACGGCACGCGCGATCTCATCTTCGAACTGCGCGACGGTCGCCAAGGCATCGTCGATCCGCAGCTCGATGAGGCGCCGCCAAGCACGCACGAGCAGCGTGTTTGGGGACAGCCGCGCGCCTCGCGATGCCGGCGCGCCGAGCCCCGAGCGCGGTCTGCAATTCGGGTTCCCGGCCGGGCCGATGCCGTATAGACCATGAAGTGCGGTACGCCGCAGGCAAGAGTCCCGGTTCGGCGCAATGGAATCATGCTGCTGAACAACGGCGATAGATGCTCGACGCATAGCTTGAATTGAGCCTCCCGAAGACATGGTTTGTTCGTCAGATAGGCAGCTGAAAGACGTTACCGTGTGGTCGCTTCGGAACGAGAGTAAGCCGCAGCGGCTCACGGCAAGCTCACCGGATGGACGCAGGGAGGACTTTTCGGGCACGTCGGGGAACAAGCGCTCCGCGGGCGCCGTTTGCGCCAGTGGATTTGAGATAGATTGGTCGCGGTCCGCCATCTGTTGACCTGTCACGGTGAGTCGACGCGGGACAACATTGCCCTGCGGCGGTTCGAGTTGCGCCTAACCAAAGTTAGGGGTTAGATAGGTAGGAACAGCTAGACGGGAGGGGCGGGATCCCGCGTATGATCGGCAAACAACACGAGCACTCGATAATTCAGGGCAAGCTGTACCCCGCCAACGGGACTAGGAAGCCGTTGCCCCGGCCGAGGCTTGATTCGTCAAACGACGTGCTGGACGGCATTTTTCCGGTCGTTTTCGTGGCCGCACCGGCCGGATACGGCAAGTCCACTCTCATGGCTCGATGGCACGCACGACTCCTGGAGCGCGAGGTGTCTTGCGCCTGGCTGTCCCTGGACGAAGACGACAACGACGCGACTCGCTTCCTAAGTCATCTGATAACAGCCCTACAGAAGGCCGGCGCGCATATCGGCAAGAACGCTGCGGAGGACGTCATCGCCGACTTGGCGAGCGGTTCGAGGTCCCTGCTGGAGGCGATTGCGGGTGACCTCGCGCAGGTTCAACACCGCATCGTACTATTCCTGGATGACCTGCAACTTATCGAGCGGCCTGAGGTTCGCGAAATCATCGATTGGCTGATCAACTACTCGCCCCGATCGCTGCAGTATGTCATCGGCACTCGCCAGGATCCCGGCCTGCGCTTAAGCGGTCTACGGGTACGGAGCCAGTTACTCGAGCTCGGCGCCGAGCAACTGCAATTTGACGCCCGGGAAGCTGCCCAGTTCTACAAAAACCGTCTCGGGCGAGACCTGCCGGTGCCGGATCTGCAGACCTTGCTCACCAAAACGGAAGGCTGGCCGGCGGCGCTCGAGCTCGCGGCGCTGGTGCTCGCCGGGTCGAGCGAACCGACCGCGTTCATCCGCCAGTTCGCGGGCACAGATACCAGCGTGGTTGACTATCTGTGCGACATGGTGCTGTCACAGATGGACGAACGAACTCGAGACATCGTGTTCCGGGTCTCGATGTTCGATCGCATCTGCCCACCGCTCGCTCGAGCCGTCACCGATGCCGACGACGCCGAAGAGGCCTTGTTGGGCCTGCGCACGCGCAACCTCTTTCTGATTCCGCTGGATCGATCCTGGGAGTGGGTACGCTTTCATCATCTGGTGGGTGAATTTTTCCGCGAGACATATCGCCGAACAGCGCCGGAACTGGCCAGGGAGTGCTTGGTGCGGGGAGCACAGTGGCTGCACGCCAACACCTATGTCGAAGAAGCGGTGAATTACATGATCCGGGCTCAGGAGTGGGAACGGGCAGCACATTGGGTCGCCGACAGTGTGGAGGAACTCGTATTTCGTCGTGGGTACCACCAAACGATCTTGCGCTGGATGAACGCGCTGCCAGAGAGTTGCGTCGATCGCCACCCGGTAATTCGTATCCAATATGCCTTTGCGCTCTCGTTTTACCCCCAATATCAGGAATACGAAGCACAGATCTACCGCCTGCAGCAGCTGCTGCGGCATCTCGAGGCGCAACCCCATCAGGACGGCCACCAGATCGACGAGTTACGTTGCGCAGTCGAGATGCAGGTCGCCATGTCGGTTGGCTTGCGCGATGACGGAATGCGAGGTGGCGAATTGGCGGCTGCGTGGCTCGAACGCTGGCCAGATGCCTCGCTGAGGCGCAAGGGGGTGATGGGCAACGTTCTGAGTTTCGGACACAAGACGCGGGGCCACATCGACGGGGGACTGGAGGTGATTGCCGAGACGCGCCAGTGGCTCGAGCAAAGCGAAGGCTACTATGCGCTGAGCTGGACCGCCTACCTCGAGGCCGTGCTGCACCTCAAAGCCGGGAGTTACTTCGACGCGAGGATTGCGTGCACGCGCGGACTCGAGCTCGTCGAGCGAAGGCTCCACGGACATCCCGGGCAGTCCAGCATGCTTCAGGCGCTCCTTGCGGGTATCGCTTACGAATTCGACCAGATCGAGCAGGCTCTCGCACACCTCGAACTGGCGCAGGGCAGCGTGAACGAATACGCCCATGCCGACGCGGTAATTGTGGCCTACTTGACGCAGGCCCGCATCCAGCACCTGCGACACGATGAGAGCGGCGCACTGACCATGCTGAGAGAGGGACAGGAAGTCGGTGAACGGCGCGGCTGGCGCCGCGTGACCCTGTCACTGGCGGCCGAAGAGTGTCGAAGTCTCGCGTGCGCCGGGCGTCACGAGGAGGCGAGGCTCGTTGCCACGCGCTTCGGCTTCCACGAGCTGCCGGCCAGCGGTGGTGCGCCGCCGTTGAGTTCCGAGAAGGCATTGCGTGCCGCTTCGCGTTATCTGCTCAAGCAATCGCCGAGAGCGGTCATAGAGGCGCTGAATGCCGCGATCGCAAGCAGCCAGCAGCGAAAGCTCGCTCACCGTTCGGTGGAATTGCTGATCCTGCGCGCCCTGGCCAAAAAGGAGGACGGAGACTGGTCGAGCGCCTTGGCGGATGTGCGTCAAGCACTCACCATCGCGGCTCCGAGAAATTATGTCCGCGTGTTTCTCGATGAAGCTCGTGAACTGGGCGCACTGATCGACCGACTCGACATGGAGGAACTCCGCGGCTCCGAGGCGGCACCCCTGGCGCGGCGCCTGCAGCGCGCGATGTACACGCCCGACGTCCATGGTGGCGCCCCGATCGGCATGGGCGAAGAGCTAACGAAGCGAGAGCTGTCGATCCTTAAGCGCCTGGAGTCGGGACTGAGCAACAAGGAGATTGCCGAAGCCATTTTCGTCTCTGAAGGCACGCTCAAGTGGCACCTCCACAATGTCTACAGTAAGCTCAACGTCAAGAACCGCGGCGGGGCAACGGCTCGAGCGCGGGTGCTGGGCATTCTATGACTTGCGAGATCCGGATTCGATGCGGCGCCAGCTTTGCTTTGAGCCATAACCTCTCTTCCCCCGAAGAATAGATTCAAAGATTCTCAGAGTAGGCAATGCCCGCAAGATTCCCCTGAGCCGTTGCGATGGGCCGTTTTTCCGATCCGTTTAGGCGTGCGGAGTAGATCGAGCCGGCGAGATCCGTGACGAACATCCGATCGCCGCGCACGTCCAGCGCGATACCGATGCCTTCCATCAAGTGGCCGAGCACGATTTCCTGGTTGAGACGGCCGACGATCGGCGTGCGACTCACGCTGTTGCCGCGCGGAGGATCGCCCCGATCTGTCCAATAGAGGACCCGGTTCTCGAGATCGAGTTCCAGATCAATCGGTTCCGGGAATCCTTCGAACAGTAGGTCGATATCGGTCCGCTTCGCCGCGGTCTGGCCGCGGGGCATAGCGACGCTCGTGCGAAAAATGCGCCCGCGCCCGGGGTCATCCGCACCCTTCTGGGTCCAGTACACCTGGCCGCAAATCGGATCGACCGTGATCCCCACACACCAGTTCGATGGATCGTGGCGATCCCCTTCGCCCTCGCCCGTCTGGATGAGCGTCTCGACCTGCGAGCCATCGAGATTGGCACGCATCACACGCATGCCCTCGCGGTCCGACCAGTAGAGCTTGCCACTCGTCTTCTCGAGATGGAGTTGCTTCGGCGTGAACGTGCCCCCTTCGGGAATGATGAATCGGCGATTCCCGCCGTCGAGATCCGCGCGTTCGATCGAACCGTCATTCCTGTGCGGAATGCCCATGTTCGTCCAGTAGATGTAGCCCGCCGCCGAATCAACCGCGAGGCCATCGGGAAGCCTGCAGCCGGTGACGAGTGTCTTTGGGTCCGAGCCGTCGGGCCTGAGCGAGAAGACGCGGCCGCCGCTCAAGTCGAGTACAAACAAGCGTCCGTCTGAAGAACGGGAGTCGGTCATGTTTCCTCCAGAACGGAATGGCACGGACCCACGCTTCGTCGTTCCCATCACGCACCGCCTTCGGCGGATGCGATGCGTCATCGGGCCTCGATCGAGCGACACTCCCAGTCTTTCCAGGTTTGCAGGATTTGTATTCCCCCCAAACAGGGGATTGGGCGTGACCCGCCTGACAGCGGCCGGCGGCCCTTAGCCTACGTAATGGCTCCTTTCTTGAAGTCACCCCAACGAGCGCTGGCGCAGTTCAGTCCCTGTAGCTGGTCCGAGCCTCGCCGAGCCCATCCTCGAGCGGACCCAGCCAGGGTTCATAATTCCTCCACTGGTCCAGGCCTTCGCGGCTGATGGGCTGTCGCACCTGCTCGGAACTGGCCGTGCGCACGTTACGCTCGGTCTTGTGGAACTCCAGGCAGGCCGGCTCGAAGCGCAGGCCGCAGAAGTCCAGGATGCGGCGCACATTGCCCTCCAGGTTCTCCACCAGGTCTTCGTATTGCACCGTCAGGATCCACCCCGGCAACGCTTCGTTCCAGTGCCGCATGAGCTCGAGATACTTGCGGTAGTAGTGCGCCATGTCCCCGATGCTGTAACTGAACTCCTGGCCGCCCGAGAACAGCTGCTTGAGGTTGCCGAAGCAGCAGGCCATGGGTTCGCGCCGGGCGTCGACGATTTTCGCATTCGGCAGCATCAAGCGGATGAGGCCGATGTCGCGGAAGTTGTCCGGCAGCTTGTCGATGAAGAACGGGCGCTGCGTCCGGCGGTAGATCCGGGTGTCCGCCATGAAGCGTTCGCCGAACTTGCGGAAGTCCTCCGGGTCCAGCTCGGCCAGCACTCCCGGGTAACGCGGGTTCTCCGGGTCTGTGGCGCGGCCGCGCAAGGCCATGACGGTGCGTTGGATATCCGCCAGTTCCTGGGTGCCCTCGACCTCTGAATGCGAAGCCAGGATCTGTTCGATGAGCGTCGAGCCGGAGCGCGTCAGCCCCAGGATGAAGATGGGATCCTGGTCCGCGGCGCCCCAGCCCCTGCGCGCCTCGAAGAATTCCCGTATGCACACTTGCTTCGACAGGCGGACGTGGGCCTCGGCGAGCCTGGGCAGGTAGCGAACTTCCGCGTGCTTGAGCGCATTGCCGCGTTCGTAGTACGACCAGGACTCGGTGTAGTTCTTCTGGTCTTCCAGTGCCTTGCCCAGCGCGAAGCACAGGTGGTAGCGGTCCACAAGGGATGTGGCGGGTGCAGCTTCCGCCGAGCGCATGCGCGCGATGTCGTCTGCGGAAAAGCGGTAGGTCTTGAGGTTCGCCAAGCCCCACCAGGCCTCGCCCGATTCCGGCCACGCGGCGATGGCGGCACGGTAGCCCTGGATCGCCTCCGTCTGGCGCCCCCTGGCTCTCAGGGAGAACGCGATCCACAAGTGCAGCTCTGCGGATTCCCGTCCCGGCTGGGCATCGCCCAGCAGCCGACGATACAGGTTGATCCCGGGCTCATAGTCACCCTGCCTGATGCAGGCCTCTCCGTACTGCCGGAGGTACGCTCTGTTACCCGGATCGAGCTCGAGCAGCCGCTGGATCTCCTGGCGGGACCGCACGTACTGATGTTGATCGAGCAACGCGCGGGCGTAGTCGGCACGCGCCGCGCGGTAGTTGGGGACCCGCTGCACGACTGCTTCCAACAGCAGCTCCGCATCGTCCCGCCACCCGCGCGCGATACAGACGCGCCCCAGCAGTCGCATGGCCTCGATGTGCTCGCCATGCTGCGCCAGGTATATCCGCAGGATGCGCTCGGCAGGGACGAGCTCCCCGTCAGCGAACAGGCTGCCGGCTTGGATGATCTCCGGGGGCAGGTTGCGCAGTGTGACGAGACGATCTGCAATCCTGGCGGCGTTCTCTTCATCCCCCATGCCCTGATACAGGGTGTGCAGCATCTGCCAGCTGGCAGGCAGGGCGGCGTTGAGGTTCACGGCTTGCCAGAAGGCGTCGATGGCTTGCAGGGCATTGTTCAGAGCGGCGTAGCAGTGGCCACGCTCCTCGTACAGGCGACCGTAACCGGGATGAAGCTGCTGCAGCCGCTCCAGCACGCCCAGCGCCTCCTCGAAGCGGCAACCTAAGCGCAAGTTCATGGCCTGCAGGTAAAGCTCACCGCGATTTTGCGGGAATTGCGACAGCAGTTCGGCTGAGGAATTCATGACAACCGGAATGAGTGAGGGGCGAAAGGCCGGACGGTCAGCACTCTGCGACACATAATTCTACAGCACCACCGAGGGCCGGCACTTGTTCCACCCGCAGGCTGCCAGCGCATCCCGAAGAGGAGCCTTACGATGCCGTGATCGCGTCACAAACTCTTCACTGCGACTTAACAATACTGCCCTAGCCTGGCAATCCAGCCGGGTGGACGCACGTCGCTACCCTTCGTTGAATTCAACGCCCGGATCTCCATACCGGGCAAGGGGGATTTTGTGGCAAATGATCGCAAACTGACCGACCGTCGTGAATTTTTGCAGCTGATGGGCCTGGGCTCGGCCGCCGCCCTGCTCGACTCGTCCATCGCCAAGGCGCTGACCATTCCGGCGAACTTCAAGACCGGCACCATCAATGACGTCGAGCACATCGTCATCCTGATGCAGGAGAACAACTCGTTCGACGAGGTATTCGGTACCCTGCGCGGCGTGCGCGGCTTCTCCGACCCGCGCGCGGTCAAGCAGAAGAACGGTAACCCCGTGTTCCTGCAGCCGGCCGCGCCGACGCTCGGCGCTCCCGCCACCGGCTTTGTGGAAAACGGCGTGACCTATGGTTGGCCCGCCAACCAGTACGGTGGTGTGACCGTCGATCTGGTGGTGCCGCCATTCCAGATCAATGCGTCCGCCGCGACCGCGGCGAACGCGCCCTCCGCCACCCTTCCGACCGACAGCTTGAATCTCGTGTACCGTCCGGGCCTGGACCACGGCTGGCCGCTCGGCACCGAAGCTCGAGACGGCGGTGAGTGGGATGGCTGGGTGCCGGCCAAGAACCCCCTGACCATGGCGTACCGCGAGCGCCCGGACGTTCCGTATCACCGCGCGCTAGCCGATGCCTTCACGGTCGGTGACAACTACTACTGCTCGTTCCGTGGTCCGACCAACGTGAACCGCTGCTACCTCTGGACGGGCTGCAACGGCAACATCCCGGGCAACATCCTGCCCAACGGTACCCCGACCGCCCAGGGCACCAACGGCCATGGCGGCGGCATCGTGCTCGGCAACGGTTATGTGAATGGCTATCCGCTGTCGTGGCCGACCTACCCGGAGATGCTCGAGGCCGGCGGCGTCAGCTGGCGCATCTACCAGGATATCGTGGGTGACTCGGTGTCGACCCCGACCGTCATCACCAACGACCAGGGCAGCGGGCCGATTCCGACGAACTCCGCTGGTCAACCGGTCTGCAATGGCAGCTTCGTCGGTACCTACACCGACAACCCGGTGTTGTACTTCCAGCAGTACGCCTCCGCGCCGCAGAGCTCGCCGCTGTTCCAGAAGGCCGCGACGGGCACCGGCCTTGCCTACAACACCCCCGAGCTCACGGCACCCCGCGCTGCGTGGGAGACCTGGGCCGAGGGCTTGTTCGCCCAGTTTCGGAGCGACGTAAAGAACGGCACGCTGCCGCAAGTGTCTTGGCTGGTCGCCCCGTACGGCTATTGCGAGCACCCGGCCGCCCCGAACGGCTACGGTGCCTGGTACATCTCTCAGGTCCTCGATATCCTGACTTCCAACCCGGAGGTGTTCAGCAAGACCGTATTCATCGTCAACTACGACGAGAACGATGGTTCCTTCGACCACCTGCCGGCGCCAGTCCCAGCGATCAGCACGGATGGCTCGGACGGTGCGACGACCGTCACCGCCGCCTACGAACAGGTGCCGGCGGGTTCGGAGGCGGGTTTCCCCGCGCTGCCGCTCGGCTTCGGCTTCCGTGTACCGTTCCTGGCAATCTCGCCCTGGAGCAAGGGCGGCTACGTGAATTCCGAACTGTCGGATCACACTTCGGTCGTCAAGTTCATCGAGAAGCGCTTCGGGGTGCATTGCCCGAACATCACGCCCTGGCGCCGTGCAGTGAGCAGTGATTTGACCTCCTTCTTCAACTTCGCCAACCCCAACGGTCCGACCCCGCAGCTGCCGAACACATCCGCGTGGCTGCCGGAGGAGCTGGCTTCGGGCGGCGGTTCCAGCCTGACTCCGTCATCGGTTTCGCAGATCACCTTGGGCATCCCGAAGCAGGAGCAGGGCGTGCGCCCGGCGCGCGCCCTGCCGTACGATCTGGAGGTCACCGCCGAGGTGAACGCCTCCGCCGGCACGGTGACCCTGACGTTCATCAACACCGGCCGCAAGGCCGCGGTGTTCTCGGTGCGTTCGGTCAACGCCGCGGACGCCGTGCGTGCCTACACCGTAGAATCGGGCAAGTCGCTGTCGGGCACCTGGGACATTTCGTCGGTCTATGGCCTGTCGGTTTACGGCCCGAACGGCTTCCTGCGTCGGTTCAACGGCAGCAACGATAGCTCCGCCGCGGTGCTTGGCGTTACTGCGACGCACGGATTCGGGGGCTGCGGTTCGTTCGTGCTGCAAATCACCAACCTGACCGAGAACCAGGCGAGCGTCAAAGTGACCGACGCCTATACCGGTAAGATCGTCCCGGCGTTCTTCACCCGTCATGGCGAGGAATTTGTGTACGACTGGTCGTTGCAAGAGTTTCAGGGTTGGTATGACCTCGTCATCACAGTCGAGCAGGACCCGACCTTCGAGTATCGCTTCGCGGGCCATATCGAGACCGGCCGCGAGAGCATCTCGGATCCGGCGATGGGTGGCCTTGTCACCCTAAAGGTTCCTGTCTGATCTGAGGCGATGAGCGGGGGGTGCCGCCGCGGCCGCTGGTCCAGCCGCGGCGGGCACCTCCATATGAGGCATTGATGAAGCCCACTGGTTCTGGTGGGCTTTCTTTGCATGCTGCCCGTCTTAAACATCGGGCTGCCGCAACGCAAAACCGGTAACGCTGGCCTCCCGATTCCGATCAATCCAGGACTCGCTTGGAGCGACGCTGTACAAGAATTCCACGGGGATCTAGCATATTCCCGCCGCACAGTTCGTGATCGACGATAGAACTAGGTCCTGGGGGTAACCCGATGACATCGATCAATGAAATGAGAAGCTCAGGTCTTGGCGTGGTGGGAGAGCGGCCGTGGGGAACCCACTTTTGCAGCTTCTACGAGAGCAGAAGGGACCTGCTCGCCATGCTGGTGTCGTACTTCAAAGCCGGCCTGGAAAACAACGAGTTCTGCGTGTGGGTGGTCTCCGAGCCTCTATCCGTGCGAGACGCCTGGGATGGCCTGAGGAACGCCATCCCGGATTTTGAAGACTATGTCTCCAAGCGAAGCATCGAGGTATTCGACGGAAGAGAGTGGTATCTGAAAGGCGGGGTCTTCGATTCAACGCGTGTCATCGCCGCGTGGAACGAGAAAGTCGATCGAGCGTTGGACCGCGGACATGTGGGACTCCGAGGTTCAGGGAACACAGCTTGGCTCCAGAAGAAGGACTGGATGGCTTTCTCAGAATACGAGCAGGTGGTCAATGACAGCGTAGTCGGACGGCCGGCCTTTTTGTTGTGCACGTATTCGCTGGACTCATGCGGCGCGACCGAACTCTTGGATGTGGTGCACACTCATCAGTTCGCGACGGCGATGCGCCGGGGAGAGTGGGAACTGATCGAAACGCCGGAACTGAAGCAGGCCAAGGCAGAAATCAAGAAAATGAATGAGGAACTCGAATTGCGCGTTTCTCAGCGCACCCACCAACTCGAAACTGCCAATCGAAAGCTGAGTCAGGCACAGGCGGCACTGGCACACGTCAATCGGGTGACGAGCTTGGGTGCACTGAGCGCCCAGATCGCCCACGAAGTCAATCAGCCGCTCGGGGCCATAGTGATCAACGCGGAGAGTTGCTTGCTATGGCTTGCGAGGGAACAACCGAATCTCGATGAGGCGAGAGCGGCCGCGGAGCGGATAATCAAAAACGGCCACCGGGCCGGCGACGTCATCCAGAGCATCCGTACCCTGGCGCGGAAATCTGAATCATCGGCGATACACTGGAATTGATGCAATCGGAGCTTCATCAACACGATATCTCACTTGAGACCCGATTTTCACCCGCTGTCGGGTTCATCAAGGGTGACCGGACTCAATTGCAGCAAGTGATAGTGAATCTGGTCGTGAACGCAATAGAGGCAATGAGCGCATCCACCGAGTCGCCGAGGATCCTACGGGTGATTACGGAGCCCGATCCGAATGGCGGCGTGTTGACCAGTGTCGAAGATTCAGGATCGGGGATCGCTGCCGGAGCGTTTGACCGCATTTTTGACCCCATGTTCACGACAAAACCTGATGGCATGGGCCTCGGGCTGTCGATCTGCCGCTCGATCGTCGAAGCTCACGGCGGTCGGTTGTGGGCCATGCCGAATCCAACGGGGGGCAGCATCTTTCAATTCAGCCTACCGCAAACGACGAATGGGGCCTCGGTGGAAGCACATAACTAAGCCTAGCTCAGGGGCCGTCCTCCGCCCCCCGCAAATGTAGAACTCACGACGACGGGCGCCACAGGAGTGGCGCCCGTCATTGCGGACCGACGTTCAGCGAGTCGTCAGGTACCGCCAAACAGATCCGACATCGCCACCACGCCCGCATCGCAGGCGTGGTTCAGGCAGCGCAGACCGAAGGCTCCCTCGAGGGACTTGAGCAGCGAGAAGCTGTCATAAAATTGATCGCTGCGCACGCCGACCGGCCGATTGCTCGGCTCGACGGTGACCACCACGCGATTCTGCAGCTGTATCGGATAGAGCGTCCCCGCGGGGAGCCCGTTCGCCACGCCGCTGTAGTCGCTCTCGTCCCAGACGATCACGATCGCATTGCTCCCCTCGTGCCAGGCGGGCGAGGCGTGGATCGCCTTGACGACGCGATCGAGGGTGGTGTCCGCCTGCAGAGAGAGACCGGGGTTGAGTCCCGCCTGCGTGCCGAACGTATCGCCGCTGTAAGCGGTGCCGCTGATCGTCACGGTGACCCCCTGGTCATATTGACAGAAGGCATCGGCATTCCCCTGCCCGTGCTCGTCGTCGCACTGATTGGGGACGATGTAGGAGAGCGCGGGGAGGTGTCCGGTCGCGAGGTCCGTAAACAGGCCGCCCGCGCCCTCGAAGGGCCGGATGTTCGCGAGGCTGCTGCCGGGGACCAATCCCTCCTGGACGCTGCGGAAGTAGGCGAACGGATCGTGCTTCACCGCGTAGGCATCGAGGAGCGCGCTCGAGGTGAGCGGCGGTAGGTTGGTCGGGGAGAGCGGCTCGCTCGAATCATAGCTCGTCAGGTTCGTCGAGGTGCCGTTGCTGACGTTGACGTTGTCCGCGCCCTCGACGGGCAGATTCTCCTGATAGCTCTTCCAGGTGAGCCCCGCCTCGGCGAGTTGATCGGCGATGGTCTTGCCGGAGATGTCGGAGCTCGCGGGCACCGACTTCACGCCGTCGATCTCGGCGAGAAAATTGAACACCGGCGGGTTGATCTCGTTCCAGCTATCGATGGCGGGAGTGGTCGCATCGGTGCCGGTGCCCGAGATCGGACAGATCACCGGGCTCGTGTCGACCGGTATGGGTGCCACGCCGTTCTGCGTGCTGATATCGGCATTCGGCCGTCCGGTCTGCAGGTTGGTCTTGCAATTCAGGTCGTGCCAATCGGGCGCATTGTCGCTGCGCACGCCGAAATTCGAGCCGCCAACGATCTCGAGATAATTGGTCAGGCTCGGGTGGCCGACCGCGTAATAGTTCGTGCCGACATTGACCTGGTTGTTGCTGATCAACGTATTCAGGTACGGAAACGTGGGATTGCCGACCACCTGCTGATAGGTGTGGTTCTCCATCATGATGACGAAGACGTGATCGTAGTGCGGCACGCCCTTCGGCACCGCACCTTCGTTTGCCAGCACCGGGCTCGCCACGGCGGCGGCCAGTACGGCGGTGATGAGGCCAGACATTTTGTTCATTCGCAGCGCTCCTTGAAATTTTGATTTGATTGTGCGAGAGGCGCTCCCGGGTACTTCGAGGCATCGACCGGGGCGGAGACGCATGCTACCTAGGGACTATGAATGCGCCGTGACCGGCAAATGACAAGGATTTATTGCGCCGACGCGGACTTGGGCTCGACGCGGATCGTTCCCATCATGCCTGCGTCCTCGTGGTCGAGCAGATGACAGTGATAGGGAAAGGTGCCCACGACCGCGGGGTCGCGGAAATCCATGCGCAGCTTGATCGTCGGGTAGTGCGCCATGTGCGGTGTCCAATAGGGCACGTTGATGGTATCGCGCAGGAACGGCTCGTTTACGGCGACCCCCAACCACTCGACGATCTCGAAATGCAGCTGGTGAATGTGGAAGGCGTGCAGCTCGCTCGAGCGGTTTTCGATGATCCAATCCTCGACCTCGCCCTGGTGCACCACGAGATTGGGCTCCGGGCTCGCCGGGTCGAACTGTCGCGGAGTCTGGCCCTCCACGGTGATATAGAACCTCATCGCGCCCTTCGGATCGTTAGGGTCCACCGGTTCCTCCGAGAAAATGAGCTTGCGCGTGCGTGTCGGGGCCACGCTTCCGATCCAGGGCCGCGATGGTGTCGGGACAGGCCCCGACGCCGGGGGCACGGATGCCGCCGGCTCGGGGGCATCGGCACGGGTCACGATCGATACGAGCGGCCGATTGGGATCATTCTCGCCCGCCGGACCCGTATCCACGTAGCGCGTCACCAGTTGCGCCGTGGTTCCCGGCAGAGGCGCATTCACGATGAGCTCGACTCGTCCGCCCGGCGGCACCAGGACTCCGTCGCGCCATTGGAAGGAGCGCTCGGGACTGCCGTTCGCGTTCAGCGGCACGCCATCGACCGCGACCAGACCCATGAACTGCGCGCGCCGCCAGTGGCCCCGGGTCCAGATCATGCCCAGATTCAGGTAGGTGACCGAGGAGGCGTTGAGCACGCGCCAGAGCTGGCGCTCGCCCGGCTTCATCGCAACGGTGGCGGTGGGATAGTCCGGATAGGGTACCGGTACGTAGTTGATCGAAAGATCCCGCGCCGGCCGGCCAAAGCCCGTGCCGGTGTTGGCCGCCTCGCCGTCGTGATCGACGAACGGGGTCGTCGCCGCATCGATCGCGGACGGGATCGCCTCCGGGTGCAGCAAGTCCTGGTCGCGGATCACGAGCACCCGCTCGGGCAATCCCGCGACCTCGGGGATCGCGCGCTCGAGACCCTCCACGATGAGCGCCCCCGACGCCCCACCCGAAACCTGCCGCGCGCTGAAGCCATGGATGTGAGGGTGGTACCAGTACAAGCCTGGCGGCTCATCGAGCGGAATGCGAAATCGGTACTCGAACGCCGCGGTGCCCGGCGCGATCGAGGTCTTGAGCACCTCGTCTTGATGGCATACCGCGGGTACCGTGAGCCCGTGAAAATGCAGATTCGTCGCGACGGGCGACATCTCACCGCTGCGGCAGGGGTCGGTGTTGCGCCCGGCCGAGGCGTGCCGGTGCCCGACACCCGGCGCCAGATCGCCGCCCTCCTGGTCCGTGAGGCGATTCTTGAGCTTGAGGACCAGCCAGTCGCCGGGCTTTAGGCGCAGCGTGGGCGACTCGGATCCATCGCCCAGGCGATAGCAGTATCGCGTCTGGCCGTCGGGCTCCTTCGTATTCTCGAAACTGAGATCGAGTTCGAGGCGCCCGCGTACGCTGCGAAGCTCGCGGGGCTCGGGGATCGGGCTCCCGGCGGCGGGCCGCGGGCAGCGGTCCGGCGCGCCGACTTGGGCGAGATCGGCCGCGCGAGCTGACCCCTCCAGCAGCAGCGCCGAGAGCGAGAGGTGGATGAGGGTGCCCCAGATATACCGCATCGCCAGATGCTTCTCGCTCGATGTTACAGTTCCGTGACACCGCGAGCTGCCGCTAGTCGCGGTAACGGACCAGCGCATCGCCCAACGCCTCTTTCAGCGGACCGAGCCAGGGCTCGTAGTTTCGCCACTGGTGAAGGCCCTCGCGGTAAATCGGCCGGCGAACCTGCTCGGAGCTTGCCGTGCTGACGGCACGCTCCGTGTTGTGGAAATCGATGCAGGCCCCCTCGAAGGGGAGTGTGCAGAATTTAAGAATTCGCCGCACACTCGTCTCGAGGTCTTCCACGACGTCTTCGTAGCAGATCCGCAGCACTCGCCCCGGGAGCACTCGGTCCCAATGACGCATCAATTCGAGGTACGTCCGGTAGTAGCGCGCGATGTCCTCGACGCCGTAGCTGAAGTCCTGTCCACTCGCATACAGCTGCTTGAGATTGCCGACGCAGCACGGCAGCGGTGAGCGGCGCACGTCGATGATCTTCGCGTTGGGCATCATGAGGTGGATCAGCCCGATGTGGCGAAAGTTATTCGGCATCTTGTCGATGAAGAACCCCCTACCCTGTCGATAAGCGCGCGTATCGCTCATGTAGCGCGCGCCGAGCGCGCGAAACTCCTCCGGCGAAAGCTCCGCCAGCACGGCCGGGTAGCGGGGATCGTGCGGATCGGCACCTCGCCCCTGAAGCTCGAGCACCAGCCGCGGAATGTCGTAGAGCTCTTGCGTACCCTCGACCTGCGAGTGAGACGCGAGGATCTGCTCGACCAGCGTCGATCCTGAGCGTGGCAAGCCGACGATGAGAATAGGATCGGGATCCGGGACGCCCGATCCCGCGCGCGACGCGAAGAACTGCGCCGTGCACACTTCGATCTGCTTGCGCGTGTTGGTTTCGGTGAACTCCGGGCGATAACGGCTCTCTGCGCACTTCAGCGCGTTGCCGCGCGCGTAGCATTGCCAGGAGTCCGCGAACTCGCCTCGATCCTCGAGCGCCTTGCCAAGCGCGAAACAAAGATGATATCGATCGACGAATGGGGTGGTCGGATCCGTTTCCTCGGCGCGCATCCGCTCGATATCGTCCCCGGAAAACCGATACGTCTTGAGATTGGCGAGACTCCAGTAGGCATCGCCGAATCCCGGCCGGGACGCCGCGGCAGCGCGATAGGATTCGATCGCTTCGGGACCGCGACCGACGGCCTTCAACGAGTGGCCGAGCAATACCTGGAGTTGCGGCCACGCCGGGGACGCCGCGAGGAGTTCCTGGAACAGGCGAATTGCCTCCTCATGCGCTCCCAAACCGGCGTACGCGCCGGCGCGGAGCAAGAGGTAATCGCGGTTGTGAGGTTCTAGTTCCAGCAGGACGTCGACCTCTTCGCGTGCCCTCGCATGCTTTTGTCTTGCAATCAAGACGCGCGCGTAATCGGCGCGCGCCGCACGGTAATCAGGGACGATCTTGATGACCTTTTCGAGCAACCGTTCTGCGTCATCGAGCGCGTTGCGCTGGTGCGCGATTCGGCCGAGCAGCCGCAGGGCCTCGACGTGATCCCCGGCAGTAAGAAGATAGGCGCGAACGAGGCGCTCCGCTTGAGCGAGATCACCCTCCGAGAACAGGCTTCCCGCCTGCACGAGCTCCGGCGGCAGGAGTTTGAGCGTTGTGAGGTGCTCGGCCGCCATGGCTGCGCTCCTGAGATCGCCCATCAGGCGATACAGACGCTCGAGCATGCTCCAGCTCTCCGGCAGCGCCGGGTTGATGCTCACTGCCCGCCGCAACGCCGCGATGGCGCGGTTCGGATCGTGCAGCGCGACGTAGCAATAGCCTTGCTCCTGATAGAGGCGCCCGAAACCCGGGGACTGCTGACGCAGCTGCTCGAGGGTGTCGAGCGCTTCGGCGACGCGGTCAAGGCATCGCTGATTGACCGCGATCAGGTACATGAGATCACACCTGCGCGGTACCGCAACCGCGAACGCTTCGGCGGCAGCGAGCGCCTCGCTGTGCCGCCCGGCCTGGGTGAGCTCGCAGATACGGCCCATCTCGAGCACATTCGCCGAGGGCGCTGCGGATAAGCCCTGAGGTTCGGGTTCGGGCGAGTTCATCACCCAAGACTAGCACCGCTTCTGCCCGTCGTTAGCCGCAAATTTCTGCGCCAGATTTTCATCCAGCGCCCACGTCTTCGATCAATGACGTAGAACAGCTCGCAAAAACACCCCGTCGGGCCGCCTGACACTAAAGGATGGAGACGATACAACCCGCCTTCGCCGATTCGCAAGCATCGATGAGAACATGGGTGTACGGGCAAGAATGCCCGCGACGAAGGAGCGCACGCGAGCGACGCTCTTACGGCGATAGGGCGGTCCCGCCGCATAAACTAATTCCGCACCCACCAACGCTTTCAGCGTCTGCGCCGTGAAAAATGTCAAATGCGGCTCATCTGGTCCATTCAATGGAACTATGCCCGGGACATCATTCGGTACTTCGATGACAACGATTCCTTCCTTCGAAAGAGCGTTGAGCGCGGCGGTAAGTACCTGCTTTGGATCTGCGAAATGCTCAAGAACATGAGAGAGAATCACGATATCGTACGGACCACCGTTGGATAGATCGGCGCGCCGGATTTCATCGGGGAGAACGATACTTTCATCGAGCTCATCGGTGAACAAGAGCAAATCCGGATACAGCGCTTTAAGGGCGCTCAAGTTGTAGCCGTAGCCGGCGCCCACCTCGAATGCGCGCGCCGGGACTCCCCTGCAATGTTCAGCGGCTAATTCGGCAAGAGCGATCGCTCTCGCGCGGTACCATCGATGGCCTGTCTCACCGATCCCGATTTTCGCGATGGCCCTGTATTCGGTTCGATAATAATGCAGCAGGCGTGCGTCATCGACCTTGGATACATCTGCCTGATGCAACCCGCATTGCGTGCAAGCGTAGACGAACTTGTCGTCGTACACCGCCCGAAATGCAGCAGACTTAAAATCGTATCGCCGCCGCCGCTTCAGCGGACTGCCACAATTGACGCAACTTCCCATGGATTACCTCCGCCGGGAATCGGCGCTTTGTAAAAAGGAAATCCCCCGATGTAATTATTGCCACCTCCCTATTGACGCAGAAAGCCGCGCCAGAGGACGACTCTGGATCACAAAGTGATGAAACGCAAGGACGGTACCGTACGCTCGCGTGCGATCCGCCGTCAGTCCGTCGGATCGTAGACGGCCCCGACGAACAACAGCGCGCCGCTGCGCCGGTCTCATCAAAACTCGAGTTTTCTCCGCGGCAACGCGGCAAATATATCCACATACCCTAGTGGTCGGTGGCAACGACTGGGTGTGGCGCGAAAGTACCCGATCCATGACCTAAGTTACCGCCGAAATTTCGTCATGGCGCGACCGCAAAGCCAATCAAGTGCGGACAGTTTGCTCCAAGCATTTAACTGCAACAGGTCATAGTCTAGCTATCGGAGCCCATCCGCACCTGCAGGACAGTTAGTCCATGAGCAAGCTGGATCTGTTGTTCGATGAAGAAGAATTCGCCGATGCATTTGACTCGGTCGAGGATGATTCGCGTTCGAACGTCAGACCCGACGCGACCGTGTGGCTCGAGGGCGGCGCAACGGCTGCTGGTGCAGGAATGGTGTGGGGTCATGGAGAGATGCACTATCAAGGCAGCGATCATGCCTTCGACATCGTGGGTCTATCGATTGCGGGCCTCTATACCGCGAGCATTTCTGCGACCGGAATCGTGCCCTACCTGAGGAAGCTGTCGGACTTCAGCGGCAGCTACTCGGTGCCGACTAACGGAGCGGCAGTAGCCGGCGGCGGATCAACCGCATATCTCAGGAATGAACGTGGGGTGCTGATCCGATTGGCCGTTACGGATGCCGGACAGCGTCGCAATCTATCGATCATTGATGTGCGGGTGAGGCTCAGGCGACGAAGTTGATTAGGACTTGGTCACTCAAGCCCGGCGCCGACCGGCAACAAGCCTGTCCTCCATAGCGTTCGTCTCTCATCGACCCCATAGTTGCAGCGAACCCGTTGCCGTCGGCTCGGCCAAAAGGGTTTCATAGCTCGCCATGCCGATATGCCCGGCCGGGATCGACTGCGGATGCGCTGCGGTGATGACGATGATCGACGCGCCCGCAGCTTCGGCGGCGGCGATGCCGGCGGGTGCGTCTTCGAACACGAGACAATCCGAGGCATGGAATCCGAGGCGCTTGGCCGAGAGCAGAAAGCCATCGGGAGCGGGCTTGCCATGTTCGACGTCTTCGGCGGTAACGATCACCGCCGGCAGCGGCAAGCCGGCTGCGGCGAGACGCCGCGACGCGAGATCGCTGGGGCGCCCTCGATCGCAACGTTGGGTAGTGCGTGCCTACTTGCCGCGCTTCGCTTCCGGAAGCGCAACCGACAACTCGAGCACCTCGTGACCGTCCTCGAACTCGAGGTTGACCTGGACCGCCGATGGATCCACATTCACATACTTGTGGATCACCTCGAGCAATTCGCGACGCAGCAGCGGTAGGTAGTCCGGGTTTCCGCGCGCGTTGCGCTCCTGCGCGACGATTATGCGCAGCCGCTCCTTGGCGACGTTGGCTGACGACGGTGTTTTGCGAAATAGAGCGAGTAACCCCATGTCAGCCTCCAAACAGGCGGGCGAAGAAGCCTTTCTTGGGCTCATCTACGAAGCGCAAGGGTACCTCTTCGCCGAGCAACCGGGACACGGCGTCCTCGTAGGCGCGCGATGCATCGCTCTCGCCGTTGAGAATGACGGGCACACCGGCATTGGATGCCGACAATACATCGGGCGACTCCGGCACCACCCCGACCACGTCAAGACCTAGAATCTCCTTGACGTCGCCGACGCCCATCATCTCACCGGCAGCCACTCGACGCGGGTTGTAGCGGGTCAGCAGCAGGTGTTCCTTCACCCCGCCGTTGCCCTGTTCGGCGCGCAGCGTCTTGCTGGCCAGCAGGCCCAGGATGCGATCCGAGTCGCGCACCGAGGAGACTTCCGGGTTGACCACGACGACTGCGCGATCCGCAAAATACATCGCAAGATGCGCGCCTTTTTCGATGCCGGCGGGTGAATCGCAGACGATGTACTCAAAGCCCTCGGCCACGAGCGCGTCGAGCACGCCGCGTACGCCCTCGCTGGTGAGGGCATCCTTGTCGCGAGTCTGTGATGCAGCCAGCACGTACAGCGTGTCGAGGCGTTTGTCCTTGATCAGCGCCTGCTTGAGAGCGCAGTCGCCCTGGATGACGTTCACGAAGTCGTAAACGACACGCCGCTCGCAGCCCATGATCAGATCGAGGTTGCGCAGTCCGATGTCGAAGTCGACCACGGCGACACGCTTGCCGCGCCTAGCCAGTCCACACGCAATGCTCGCGGAAGTGGTGGTCTTGCCAACCCCCCCTTTACCCGAGGTTACGACGATAATCTCTGCCAATGCGGGAATCTCCTATGAAATGTCTCGAGCGGCTGACCTTGCGCTCGAGTGAGCGCAGTTTTCAGCAGTCGGACGACGATGGTTGATAATGTCCGCGACGGCCCGTCTCAGGTGCCGACGCGCGCGAAATGCAGGTCCTCGCCGGCCAGCCAGGCCTGCACGGGTTTGCCGGCAAGGTCGGCGGGAATCGTTTCGAAGACGCGAAACACGCCGGCGATCGACACCAGCTCGGCGTAAAATTCCTGACAGAACACCCGCGCGGTCAACTGGCCGCGCGCCCCGGCCAGCGCGCGTCCGCGAAGCGAGCCGTAAATATGGACGCAGCCGTCCGCCATGACCTCCGCCCCGGCACCGATCCCGGCCGTGACGACCAGATCGCGATTGCGCGCGTAGATACGCTGCCCGGAACGCACGGTCTGATGCTGAATCAGGGTGGCGAGGCTCGACTCCGCAGGCTCCGCCAACGCAGCCGCTTCTGCTGCCGGTGCCGGTACTGCCGGTGCCAGTGTTGCCGCAGGCGCTGCCGGTGCCGGCGCCGCCGGGGTGGGCTGAGCGGCCGATATCGGGGAGCGCGCCGCCCGAAAGCCCGAAAGAATTGGCAGGTTGAGGGCGTTCGAGACCGTGTCGATCTCCGCGGAGTCTCCGGCCAGTCCGATCGCCAGCATGCCGGCGCGGCGAATCGCATCGATCACGGTGCGAACTTCGGCGACGCCAGGCGTATTCTCGAGCGCGCTGAGATCGAGGCATATGCCCGTTCGCCGAAAGAAATGCGGCGCGGTAGCAATGCGCCCGGTCAACTCGTCCAGGATGGTGCCCGGATCCGCGGTACGAATGCGCACCAGCACCAGACCCATTTGTCCATAGCGAATCTCCACTGCCATCGGCTGCGGCGCGTTGGTCGGGGTGTCAATATTGAGTTCCAAGTTCGTTGTCAAATCAATCCTCATGCACTCGACGACCGCATGCGCCGGACCGGCGCTCGCAGCGGACCGGAATTGGATGGGCAGTGTACTGGTAACTTTCGCCGAATCAACCACGTCGCAATTTGCACGACATCCGCGGGGCCGGACGCAGGTATACGATCACTGGTCGATCCGACGCGGCGTACAGTTTTCGCGCAACTCGAGACGCGCCGCCTGGTCGGCCTAAACGCAACTGACCATTATCTCGCCGCTCGCGCGCGCTCATTGCCTATGACCACGACATAGCGAGCTGGCTTTCGCGACCGATTGTGAAACGTGATGGGAACATTGAGCAGCATCGCGAGGCAATCATCCTGCTTCAGGCGATAAGCGACGCTACCGATGGTTACATCGAGAATCCCTTGTTGCACCCAGATCTGCTGTGCCAGCGGCGCGACCCGCGAACCAGAGGCATAGGCGATTCTCGCCTTGGCCGGCAAAACCACCTCAACGATTTTAAGCGGCGAGGGATAGTTCTCTGGGGAAATATTTCGCCTGACGTAGCCCGATTCCGGGTCTCGCCAGGGCATATGGTCTTCGCGCCGAGCAACCGGATTTGGCGGTGCACCCGGATCGTCGAACAACGCTGCTAAGGATACGCCCAGTCCCGTGGCGACCTTTTCCAAGACCACCGCGGTCGGACTGCTCTCCCCGCGCTCTATCAATGACAGCATCGAGCGACTCACCGCGCATTGGGCCGCAAGGGCGTCCAAGGTCAGCTCCTGCTCGGTCCTGAGGCAGCGCACGCGGGCAGCAATACGGAGATTTATGTTGGATGTCTGGGCAGTTGTGACCGCTTCTTTATATATGGACATATTTTCCAGTATACTGGAATTGCGACAATTACGCTTTCTGAATCCGGGCGGGAGGCCAGCATGCCGTCGACTGCGTGGAAGATCCGACAAGAGGACCTCTCCAGCGACTTAGCGCGCGATCTTGTACGTTTGCATCTCGTCGGCATGCATGCCCACTCTCCTCCCGGTAGCGTGTTCGCACTCGATTTTTCAGGTTTAATGGCCCCTGAAGTGACTGTTTGGGCCGCGTGGCAGGCCGACAAAATCGCGGGAATCGGGGCGTTGAAGGATCTCGGCGGCAGCACCGGCGAACTGAAATCGATGCGCACGCATCCCGAGTTCTTGCGCCGCGGCGTGGCCGCCGCACTGCTGGAGCACATTATCGGCGTGGCTAGGGTCAAGGGGATGAAACGCCTCAGCCTTGAAACCGGCAGGGGCGTGTATTTTGAGCCGGCTCTGTCGCTTTACAGACGCCGCGGATTCGTTGACGGCGACGAATTCGCCGACTACAAGCGAACCACCTTCAATCAGTTTCTCCACCTGACTTTGTAGCTTGGCCGCGGTGTGTGATTGCCGTGCCACGGTGATGACGCGATTCGGCGCCCGCGCACTGTACGAGAAGATTCTCGATACGGTTTTGCTGAGACAAAGCGAACATTGCAAGCATGGCCACCGCGGCCGGCCAGAGGTTTAGCGAGGAGCCGAAGGCCAAGAAAACCACACCGAGTAGCGCAACGGCTATGAGCGTCGCGGTATAGCCGGCGCTGAGGTTCCTACGGGAGCGCCAGCGGTTGAATTCAACGATGCCGCCAGCAACGAGGAAGGTGAGTGCCGCAATGACGATTACAGGTCCCATGGCTCTTTCTGCTGCGACGCACCTGCCGATTTTTGCTCGTGGCTCAATCAGACCGGGCCTTGTACTAGAACTGCTCCCAGTCGCTGTCGCCGCCACCCGCAGCGGCTGCCTTCTTGCGCACCGGCTGCTCGGACTTCTTCGCCCAAGCCCGCGTCGGGGAGCGGCGTTCCACGGCAGGCGCAGGCGGACGGGCCGGGTTGCCGGCTGCAGGCGCTTCGCCCACCTGGAAACGCGCCATCAATTCGGTCAGCTTCGTAGACTGCTCGGTCATCGCTTGGGCGGATGCCGCGGCCTGCTCGACCAGTGCAGCATTTTGCTGCGTCATTTCATCCATTGACATGACGGCCTGGTTCACTTGCTCGATGCCCGCCGATTGTTCAAGGCTGGAGGTGGCGATCTCGCCGACCACATCCGTCACCTTCTTGACGCCGGCTACGATGTCCCGAAGGACCTTCCCGGATGCATCCACGAGTTTCGCGCCGTCATCGACCTTGGCCACGGATTCCTGAATCAAGCCCTTGATTTCCTTGGCCGCTGCCGCGCTGCGCGACGCGAGATTGCGAACCTCCGATGCCACGACCGCGAATCCACGGCCCTGTTCGCCGGCGCGGGCCGCCTCGACGGCCGCGTTCAATGCCAGGAGGTTGGTCTGGAAGGCAATATCGTCGACGACGCCGATGATGTCGGCGATCTTCTTCGACGATGAGTAGATCTCGCTCATTGCTACGACCGCCGTCTGGACCACGGCGCCGCCTTGCTCGGCCTGATCGCGGGCGGCAAGCGCCAGCTGACTGGCCTGCGCTGCGTTGTCCGCATTGCTCTTGACGGCCGAGGTCATCTCCTCCATCGACGACGCGGTCTCCTCCAGGTTGGACGCCTGCTGCTCGGTGCGCTGGCTGAGATCCGTGTTGCCGCGCGAGATCTCCCGCGCGCCCGCTCCGACTTCGGCGGCCGCAGTCGAAATGCTGCGCAACACCTCCGCCATGTTGCCGACGAGGCGATTCATTCCCGAGGCGAGGGTCTTGAAGAACCCATCTTTTCCCTCTTCTTTGATGCGCACCATCATATTGCCGTCGATGGCGCCGGCCACGGTCGCCTGTACCTCCTCTTCTATCGCCGCTTCCTGCGTGCGATCAACCCACTGCACCACCGTGCCCAGCCGTTTGCCGTCCTTGTCGGACACCGGATTGACGATGAGGCGCATGCTCGCCTCACCCATCTTAAAGTCCAAGGAAGCGGCGGCTCTCAGCTCGGCCAGGAAGTTGGGCCGGTCCGGGGGCGCGCAGTTGAAGGAATCGAAAGAGCTGCCGAGGATCCGCTCCGGGTCGAACTGCGGAACGTGCCTGCGAACTTCCGTCGCCCGGAGCCGGAAAATGGTCATGGCATATTCGTTCGTATAGATGATCTTGCCGCCGGCGTCCGCCAGCATCACGCCCACCGACACTTGGTCCAGGGCGACTCTTATCCTGGCGTTTTCGGCGGCCGCAACCTGATCGGCTTCGGCTTGACGACGCTCGATCTCGACGCGTTGACGGTCTTGTTCGATGCGGTCGACCAGGCTCTTTTGCATCTTCTCGACGCTCGCGCTCAGGCTGGTGGTGTCGCCGGGACGCAGCACGATGTGGCTCGAGAAATCCCCCGCGGCTACCTTGTTTGCGACGGCTGCGACCTCCTGCGGTTCGCCGCCCAATTGACGCTTGAGTTGACTCACCGATAGAAATGCGACCACTCCGGCAACGGCCACCGCGACGAGCGACAGGATCAGCAATAACGTGCGCGTGCGCTTGTAGTCCGGATCGACGAGATCCGCGCGACTCTTGATCTGCGCGCGCTCGAGATCCGCGAACTTCTTGAGCTGGTCGACGTACACGAGCTGCGCCGGTATGGCTTCATCGAGAAGCACCTTCTTCGCCGATGGGATCACCCCTGCGGACACCAGAGCCAGGAATGCGCTCTTGAGCGTCTTATAGTTGGCTCGCGCTACGCTCACGTCCTGCAATGCCGCTTTTTCTTCGGGCGAATCCGCACTGGCGGCCAAGATTTCCGAGTACCGCTGATGGTCGGCCGCGGCCTTCTCGATTTCTTCGACCTCCGCCTTGATCTTTTCGGGGTCCTCGAGAATCAACACGTTGCTCGTGTGCCGAACGGATTGCTGCAAGCTGAACATCCAGGCGTTCGCCGCCTCGACCTTGGGCAGCGTCTCGGCGGTGATGGCGTGCACGGTTGTCTTGAAGTTTGCGAGTCGTGTGATGCTCAGCGCGATGGCAGCGGAGAACACCACGATGACGGCCGTAAATGCGAGCAAAAGCCGCGTGCCGATAGTATTGCGCAATTTCACGTAGTACCTCATTCGCTGGAAAAGATCGGCCTGGTTGCCTCGAGGGCTATCGGCGCGGGCAGTGGATCCTTTAGCAGCCCGGTGGGAGCGGAGATCGGATGCCCGCAGCAGTATCGCTCTGCAATCCGGCCTTTTGGGGGGCGCCCCCCGCAGGCCCGGCGTCCCCTCACCGTCCGGCGGTTTCCCTGCATTCCCGTGAACTGAGACGTAGGTCCGGATACGGCGCTCGCCCACTCAAGTCTGCGGTCGGTCCGCCGTTAGTCAATCCTTAGGGGCGAAAGGCATCGCCCAGGCCAAGGAGCGCACGCAGTGACTGCCGATGATCACAAACCCACCTCGTTACCCATGAGCGGACCCCGTCAGTTGCTGACCTTCTCACTGGGTACGGAACAGTATGGAGTCGACATCCTCCGAGTCCAGGAAATCCGCGGCTGGGCGCCGGTCACCCGGATTCCGAAGCTGCCGCCGCACGTCCTCGGGGTGCTGAATCTGCGCGGCACGATCGTCCCCATCATCGATCTGCGCGTTCGCTTCAGCCTGCCGTCCGCCGAGTTCACCGCGCTCACGGTAATCGTGGTGCTGTCGGTCGAGTGCGCGGACGGAACCCGCGAATTCGGTGCGGTGGTGGACGGGGTCTCCGATGTGGTCGACATATCGGCCGATCAGTTGAAGAAGACGCCGAACCTCGGCAACACGGCGACGGCCGAGTTCATCCAGGGTCTGGCCGTCGTCGGAGGACAAATGATCATCCTCCTTAACATCGACGAATTGATACGCCGCGATATCGAGCAGGTCGCCGCGGCCGACCTGTCGAGCGTCGCCTGAGCGGCGCTGCGCTAATCAGTTCCTCCTTCATGGGATCGCAATCGAAATTGCTGGATCGGGCGGTGAAGTCGCCGCGGCCGCGCGCGGCCCCGGGATTCGACCGCATCCAGCGTTACTGGGATGCCCACGTGCAGCACTGGTCCGCCAAGATCCTTCCCGGGGAATATTACGTGACCCGGAACGTGGAGGCCGTGAGCACGGTGCTCGGGTCTTGCATCTGCGCGTGCCTTCGCGACGTCGAGACCGGGGTCGGCGGCATGAACCACTTCATGCTGCCCAAGGATCAGTCGACGGGCAGCGACAGCTGGAACTCGGGCGACGGAACTCCCTCGACTCGCTACGGGGTCTATGCCATGGAGAGCTTGATCAATGAAACATTGAAGCTCGGCGCCCGTCGTGAGCGGCTCGAGATGAAACTGTTCGGCGGCGGACAAATTCTGCCGTCGATGAGCGATATCGGCCCGCGCAACATCGAATTCGCGCGCGGCTTTGCCGCCCTCGAGAAGCTCGATGTCGTGGCCGAGGACGTGGGCGGGACGACACCGCGCTACGTGATCTACTTCCCTGCGACCGGGCGGGTGCTCCTCAAGCGGCTGAGGCCGATCGAGTCGAGCGAAATCGCCCAGAGCGACGTGCTCTACCGCCAACGGCTCGTGGAGCAACCGGCGGCCACGGACGATGTCGAGCTGTTCGATTGACGGAAACTCATGAGTACACACCGCATACGCGTATTGATCGTGGACGATTCGGCGCTGATCCGTCGCCTGCTGACGGACATGCTATCGAGCGATCCGGCCATCGAGGTCCTCGGCACCGCGGGGGATGCCTACGCTGCCCGCGAGAAGATCAAGGCACTGAATCCGGACGTGCTCACGCTCGACGTCGAGATGCCGAAGATGGACGGGATCACTTTCCTGAGAAATCTCATGCGCTTGCGGCCGATGCCGGTGGTCATGGTGTCGAGCCTCACCGAGCAGGGCGCGTCGATCACGCTCGATGCGCTCGCCATCGGAGCGGTCGATTTCCTGACCAAGCCCAAGATCGACGTGGCAGCCACATTCAGCCGATATCGCGAGGAGCTGATCGCAAAGATCAAGGGCGCGGCGAAGGCGCGTCCGCGTCCGTTCCGCGAGCTCGCCGTGGTGCCCGAGCGCCAAGGAGTCGATGCGATCCTGCCCCGGAGCACCCCGCGGCCGTTCCGGACCACGGATCGCATCATCGCGATGGGCGCATCGACCGGCGGCACCGAGGCCATCAAGGAGGTCCTTATGGGCTGTGAGCCGGATACTCCGGGAATCGTCATCACGCAGCACATTCCGAAGGCGTTCAGCGCGGCCTTCGCCCGCCGCATGAACAGCTGCTGCCGGATGACGGTTTCGGAAGCGCAGGACGGACAACAGGTGCTGCGCGGACACGTCTACATCGCGCCGGGCGACCGCCACCTGATGCTGTCGCGCGACGGCGCGCGCTATATCTGCTCCCTCGATGACGGCACCGAGGTGAACCGGCACAAGCCTTCCGTCGATGTGTTGTTCCGGTCGGTGGCCCAGGCGGCCGGCAGCAATGCCTTCGGCGTAATCCTCACCGGCATGGGCCACGACGGAGCGCTCGGCCTCAAGGAGATGCGCGAGGCCGGCGCGCACACCATCGCCCAGGATGAGGCGAGCAGCGTCGTGTGGGGTATGCCCGGCAGGGCCGTCGAACTCGGCGCGGCCGTCGAAGTGCTGCCGCTCGAGGCCATCAGCCGAGCATTGCATCAACGAATTGCGGATCCGATGCCCCACGGGCAGGCGGACCGACATCACGAGCCAAGGACTCATTCATGACAAAGCACATTCTCACGGTCGACGATTCGGCCTCCATGCGGCAAATGGTGGGTTTCGCTCTGCGGCACGCCGGCTACGAGGTGACTGAAGCCGCGGATGGCCTGGATGCCCTCAATTATGCACGCAGCAACACGGTCGATCTGGTGTTGACCGACGTGAACATGCCCAACATGGACGGCATCACCCTGGTGCGGGAGCTGCGTCAGCTCGAGCGCTACAAATTCGTGCCGATGCTGATGCTCACCACCGAGGCGGGGCAGGACAAGAAGATGAAGGGCAAGGAGGCGGGAGCCACCGGCTGGCTGGTCAAGCCCTTCAATCCCGAGAAACTGCTGTCCACCATCGCAAGGGTGCTCTAGAAGATGTCCATGGATTTCGAAATGGCCGAGATCCTCAAGGTGTTCTTCGAAGAGAGCTTCGAGGGGATCAGCGCGATGGAATCGGGACTGCTGTCGCTCGAGGCAGTATCCGACCGCGAGCAGATCAATACGATCTTTCGCGCCGCGCACTCCATTAAGGGAGGAGCGGGAACTTTCGGTTTCATGGAGATCTCCGAGTTCACCCACTCGGTCGAGGCCCTGCTCGATGAGATGCGCAACGGCGGCCGCGGAATAAACGCCGAGATCGTGCAGGTATTGCTTCAGTCGGTCGATGTGATGCGCGACATGCTGTCCCGCGCGCAATCCGAGCAGCCCATCGCCAACGAGCACGCCCAGACTATCACGGCGCAGCTGGCGCGCATCCTCGCCGGGACCCCGCCGGCGAGCGCGGAACCTGCGCCCCCCGCCGCCGCCCCGCCGCCGGACGCTGTTCCAAAGGTTGCGACGCCGTCGTCCGAGACTGCGCACTGGCGCGTCGGATTTCTTCCTCATCCGACCCTGTTCGAGACCTGCAACGACCCGCTGAGGATTTTCAAGCAGCTCGAGCCTCTGGGCAAAGTCACCGTAGCGGCCAACACCGCATCGATACCGTCGCTCGTGGAGCTGGACCCGACCCAGTGCCATCTCGCCTGGACCATCACCATCGACGGACCGGTCACGCAACCGCAGATTGCCGAGATCTTCGATTGGGTCGACGCGAACTCCACCATCACCTACGAGCGCATCGACGCGCAGACCGGCTTCGCCGCCGAGACCGTCACGGCGCCCTCCGCCGCCGCACCGGCGGAGCCGGCCGTACCGCCCGCGAGCGCCGCCCCGCCCCCCCGCGCCGCGGCCCCCGCCGAAGCGCCAACGAGCTCCGCCCGACAGGGCGCGGAATCCAGCTCCATCCGAGTCGCAACCGAGAAAGTCGACGCGTTGATCAATCTGGTCGGCGAGCTGGTGATCACTCAGTCGATGCTTGGCCGCTTCTCGGAAGGATTCGAGCCGCACGATGTCGAGTCGCTGCGCCGCTGCCTCGGCCATCTGGCGCGCAATACGCGCGAGCTGCAGGAAAGCGTCCTGAAGATCCGCATGCTGCCGATCAGTTTCTCGTTCAACCGCTTTCCGCGCCTGGTGCACGAGCTGTCCCGAAAGCTCGGCAAGCGGGTCGACCTGCGCCTCTGCGGGGAGGGCACCGAGCTCGACAAGACCGTGCTCGAGAAGATCGCGGATCCGCTGGTGCATCTGGTACGCAACTCCCTCGACCACGGCCTCGAGGGTCCGGAGGCGCGCCTCGCGGCGGGAAAGAGCGAGACAGGTGTGCTCGAGCTCAATGCCTACCATGAGGGCGGCAGCGTGATCATCGAAGTCAAGGACGACGGCGCAGGCCTGAACCAGGCAAAGATCCTCGCCAAGGCGCGCGAGCGCGGGGTCGTGGGCATGGACGCGAGCCTGACCGAAGAGCAGATCTACAACCTGATCTTCCTGCCGGGATTCTCCACCGCCGAGTCGGTGAGCGATGTATCCGGTCGCGGCGTCGGGATGGACGTGGTCCGGCGCAACATCATGGATCTGGGGGGCCACGTGCAGATCTCGAGCACTCCCGGTCGCGGCAGCACCATCCGCATTCGCCTGCCTCTTACCCTGGCCATCCTCGAGGGGCAAATGTTGCGGGTGGGACGCGAGACCTACGTGGTTTCGCTGGTCTCAATGATCGAGACCGTGCGACCCAAGGCCGAGCACATCCACACCGTCGGTGGCCGCGACGAGCTGTTCAAGCATCGGGACGAATACCTCCCGGTCATCCGCCTGCACGAGCTTTTCGAGATCGAGCCCGACAGCCGGGACATTACGCGCGGGCTGTTGGTGGTCGCCGAGTCGGACGGTCGCCGGGTCGCGTTGCTGGCGGATGAGCTCTTGGCCCAGCAGCAAGTCGTCATCAAGAGCCTCGACGCGAATTTCAAGCAGGTGGCGGGGCTCGCAGGAGCGACCATCAACGGCAACGGGAGCGTTGCGTTGATTCTGGACGTGCCGGGGCTGATCGATCAGTTTCTCGCCCGAATGCCGCCGCCGCAGGAGCGTGCCGCATGAGCCCGCCCAGCATGCAGCAATACGTGAGCTTCACACTCGGCACGGAACACTACGGGGCCGAGATCAATCTAATCCATGAGCTCAAGGGCTGGGATACCGTCACCCGGATTCCTTACACGCCAAAATACCTGCTGGGCGTCCTGAATCTGCGGGGCGCCATCGTGCCGATCATCGATCTGCGCATCCGCTTCGGCCTGAATCAGGTTCCTTACGACTCCTCTACGGTCATCGTGGTCGTTCGTGTTCCGGCCGAGCGTGGCGAAAGGACCGCCGGGGTGGTCGTCGACGCCGTTAACGAGGTGCTTCACGTTCCCACCGCCGACATAAAGCCCGCGCCCGTGCTGACCGGCGCCGTCGCACAGACCTTCATCAACGGCATCGCGCAGGTGGGAGAGCGGCTCGTAATGCTGCTCGATATCGGAATGCTGGTAAGTGCCAGCATCGCGGCGGCCTGATCAGGAGAATGATGTTGAACACCGTTGCGAAGGAGCGAGTTTCCTCGGCTGCCGACTCCGGCGAGCTCATGCTCGACGCTTCACTCGAGATCGGAAATGTCACGGAGGCCCGCCGGCGACTGCTCGAAGCGCTGGTCGGATTTCGGCGATTTTCGCTCGATATACACCGGCTGACCGCGGTCGACACGGCCGGAGTGCAGCTCCTGGTAGCCCTCGCCCAGGAGTGCAAACGCCGCGGCATCGAGTTCTCCTGCCGCGGCGAATCGCCGGTGCTCGCACCGGCGCTCCACTCCCTAGGCCTGGCCGGCGCTCTCGAACAAGGCGGCCAATGAGCGCCGACATCGACGCCACTCACGAGCTGGCCCGCGTGCTGGAGGCGCTGGGATCGCAGCTATCGGACTCCGTGCAGGAGTCCGCCCGGGAATGGGCGGAGGTCGGTGCAGCCTTCGACCGGCTGTCGGCCGCCAACACACGACTTGGCGCGCTGCGCGAAGCCTCGCCGACGGCAATCCACGGCGAGACCGAGGAGATCCGCGCGTCGCTCGGTGCCGCCGTGGTCGCCTTGCAGCATCACGATCGGCTGGCGCAACGCCTGGGGCACATTCGTTCGGGAATCGACGACTTGCGAGACCTTCTGACCAGCGGCGTCGAACGATCGAGCTCGGAATGGAGGATGCGCCTCCAGGCGGTCGAGCGGATGCAACACGACGCGCATGCGCGCCTGGTCGCAGTCGACTCGGTGCCGCGCGGCAGCGTGGAGCTTTTCTGATGATGACCCCTGCCACTACTTCCAGCGTCCAGGCACGCGAGCGGGAATTCGAGCTGCTCGATGCCGATTTCAATGCGCTGCGCGAGATCATCAAGATCAAGGCAGGCATCCATCTGTCGGCCGCCAAAAAGGAGTTGGTGTACGGCCGCATCTCACGGCGGCTGCGTCACCTGAAGCTTCGCACCTTTGCCGAGTATCGGCGCCTGCTCGAATCGAACGAGGCGGAGTTGGTCGAATTCTGCAACGCGATGACCACCAACTTGACGTCGTTTTTTCGCGAGTCTCATCACTTCGACTATCTGCGCGAGCATATCCTCGAGCCCCGCCTGCGCGACCCAGGCGCATCGCGGCGCATACGGATCTGGTCGGCGGCATGTTCGTCCGGCGAGGAGCCGTATTCGATCGCCATGGTGGTGCGCGAGACCTTGCAGGACCTGCGTAAATGGGACGTGCGCATTCTCGCGACCGACATCGACACCGACATTCTGGCGCGTGCATCGGCAGGCGTGTACCCGGAGGACCGCCTCAAATCGCTCAGCCGGCAGCGGATGCAGATGCACTTCTCGGCCACACCGGGCCAGCCGGGACATTTCAGCGTCGCTCCCGAACTCGCCTCCATGATCACCTTCAAGCAGCTCAACTTGACGCGCGATCTGCCGATGAATGGACCGCTGGATGCGATTTTTTGCCGCAACGTGATCATCTACTTCGACAAGGGCACGCAGCAGGTTCTGTTTGCCAAAATCGCGGTCTTGCAGCGCAGCGACGACGTTCTTTTCCTCGGACACTCGGAGAGTCTATTCAAGGTGTCCGATGAGTATGAGCTGCTCGGCAAAACTATCTATCGACGGGTGTGACGCGAGATTCATTACTGACAAGACGGCTGGAGAGGAATTTCATGAAGATCATGATCGTAGATGATTCGACGGCGATGCGCATGATCGTGCGTAAAACGCTGCGCCAGGCGGGTTTCGAAGGGCATGAGATCGCGGAAGCCGACGACGGCGCCAAGGCGCTCGCCGCGATCACTGCGGCTCCTCCCGATCTGGTGCTCTCGGACTGGAACATGCCCAACATGACGGGGCTCGAGCTGCTGGAGAATCTCGCCAAAGCCGGAAGCAAGGTCAAGTTCGGGTTCATCACGACCGAAGCGACCCCCGACATGCGCACCCGCGCCGCCACCGCGGGCGCGAAGTTCTTGATTTCGAAGCCGTTCACGGCCGAGTCCTTCAAGGAAGCGCTCGCCCCCCATATCAAATGACCCGGGACACCCCATGAGCACTTACCCAATCCCGAGCGCGGCCCAGGTCAAGGATCTGCTCGGCATGCTGTTCGACGGCATGGCCGTGAAGCCCGCATCGAAGCTCGATATGTCCGCAGCGTCCACGAGTTACGTCGGCGTGTACATCTCGGACGGAGGCGAGCCGGTCGCGCTCTGCGCCTGCAGTCTGGATTTCGCCGCAGCCGCCGGCGCCGCGCTCTCGATCCTGCCGCCGAATGCAGTCAAGGATGCCGTCAAAGCCAAAACACTGCCGGCGCCCATGCAAGACAATTTGCGCGAGCTCATGAACATCTGCACCAGGCTCCTCATCAAGGACGGCAGCCCGCATCTGCGATTGCAGGAAGTGCATCCCGCCAAATCGCTGCCGGCCCCCGCCGCGGCGATCGCCGTTGCCGCCACCGGACGGGCGGACTTCGAGGTCGCTCTCGGCCGTTACGGCAGCGGCGTCCTGAGCGTGATGGCGATGTAATCTCGCCTCAGCCTCAGGCGCAATTCGCCAGATCTTCCTCGTCCGGCGGCGAGGCAACGGGCGCGAATAAATCCTCATCCGACGCAATCTGCCGGCCCATCCAGGCGATTTTCTCCCACTCGCCTTCATTCAGGCTTGCGCGCTCGTGGGCGATTTTCTGAACGATGTCGAGAAATCCCTGGCGGTTGGTCGCGGCGGCGGCGTAGTACGTTTCCAACAGCTTCATTCGCAGGTCCCGACGTTGCGGCTCTCGTTCCACGGCGCTCTTCAAGGCGTCCACGAGACTGGTGCGGCGTTCCTTAAACCCGACGTTTTCGTGCAGCGCGCTTGGCATCAGAACGTGCTGCACCGTCGCGTCAAGATCGAGCAAGTTGTAATCGAGCTTGGTCGCAGTGACGCCTGCCGCAGTCGCAGTCATGGCATTACCGGAGGCGCGAAGCTCCTGCGTCGCAGACTCGGAGATACCCACCATGCGCGCCGTTTCGACCGGCATCGTCTGGGCGCTGGGATCATCAACGCAAAGCTTCACTGTGGCTGGAAGGCTCGCCGTCTCGTCCGTGTCGCGCAGATTGCAGGTGTCGTCGAGGCTGGCGCCGCCTTGCAACAGATACGAGACTTCCAAAGCTTCGATATCGATGACCTCACCGGGATTGACCGCCTCGTTGGGCTCGGTCTCGATACTGGCGCGCCGGCGGGTCGATGCGTCAGCGACCCATTGCCGCCCACCGGCCTCTGCATGCAACGGTGTTGCGGATAGTGCATCGTGCGTTTCATACGGATCATCGTGCGGTTCCACGCGGGCCGGCGTACCGGGCGCCGCCGCCTCGGACACGTCGGCTTGCCCGGCCACCTGAACGGGCGCGAAATTTTCCGGTTCGGGCTCGGCGGGCGAGCGCCGCGACTCAGGCGCGCGACGCCGGCGCCAAGCGTAGACGCCGAAGGCGGCGGACGCGAACGCGAGGACGGCCGCGATGTTCGAGCCAAGCCCTCGTCCTGATTGGGCCTGCGGAGCAGCGACCGCCGCCGGGGCTTTCTCAGCCGGCGCCTTCTCGGCCGGGGCCTTCTCGGTAAGGGTTAATCGCGCCTGCGCGCGGACCAAAGCATCGTGCTCGCGGTCGAGCTGATCCCGCAACTCGTTCAGCCCTGTCTCCAGTTGCTGGATTCTGCCATCGAGTGCCGTCTCGGCAGGGGCGGCTGATTCGGCGGCCGGTGCGACGGATTTAGTTGGGGCCGCCCCTAGGGTCGATGCGTGCCACGCTTGCATCTGGGCTTGAACTTCGTGATTGGCATCGGCGACGGAAATGGCCGAGACCTCGGTGGCTGACGGGATCGTCAATACCGCTCCGCGGCGCAGCCGGTTGATGTTGCCCTGGAAGGCGTTCGGGTTCGCGCGGAAAATGGCAACCATCATTCTCTTCAGATCGCCATCGGAACGCGAGCCGACACGCCAAGCGACTCCGCGCAGTGTCGCTTTCGCGCCGACTCTCATGGTCTTGTGCGCAGCCGGCTCGCCGGCCGCTGCGCTTACTTTTTCCGAGGCCGGGGCAGCCTCCACCGCCGGCTTCGAGGTCTCGATGATCGCTTTGGAGACCGCCGGCCGTGCACTGAGCGGCGCGGCGTAACTCGCGGGTGCATCCACCACGGCTTCGGCGACAGGCGTGGCCGAGGGGAATCCAGGCGGGTCGAGCAGCAGCGTGTATTGGCGAATCAATTCGCCTCCGCGCCACCGTAGATCAACCAATATGTCGAGCATTGGCTCGGTGCAGGCGTCCGTCGACCGAATCGCAAGGACCGCCCGTCCGCTGCTGTCGCGAGAGATTTTGAACGCGACGGTGGACAAGAACGCGGGGCGGTCGACGCCCAAGTGCTGAAAGGCTTCCCGGTTGGCGATCGAGGCGCTGATCCCCGCCAGGTCCTCCGCCGTCGCTCCGACAATATCGATATTGGCCGCGAGCGGCTCGTTGAGAGCGGACTCCAGATGAATCTCACCCAAGCCGAGCGCCTGGGCCGCGCCCGGCAGGGCAAGAGCCATCATCAACGTTAACGCGGTCTTCCGATGCAACATTTTCTGCTCCAAATCCTCTGCTCCAAACAATCCGGAATCCAGCCAAAGGTCAATCTATTCGATGGAAGGAGATGGTCGATACGGGCGAGTGCCAAGACTTCGACGCAGTTCACGCATGCTTATACAGCAAACAATCTTTTTCTTAGTGGACGCGGTGCACAGCGGCGGCCCCGGCGCGTCGCACCATCCCAGCCGCGATATGTCATTGCGGACAAGGTTCGGAAAGGTGTAATCGACTTGGCAATTTACCTTTCGCAATATCGGATGCCCGTCACACAAGCACCCGAAATCCCTGCATTACCGCTCCGATCGTCGAGGGATTTTGGTCACGTACGGCTCGGGGTCAGATCCTGCTCGTGTGGCTGCGCGTGGTCGCGTCGAGGAAGCAGGAGCGGAGTGGCCAGCAAGAGGAGACCGGCGACCGCGATCGCCGTGCGAGGGCCGATGATGCTGCCGAGCAGGCCCCACAGAGCAGTGAGGGCGGCGATGGTGACATTGCTGGTGACCGACCATGCAGATAGGGTGCGGGCGATTCGGTCGGTCTCCGTCTGGTCGAGCCGATAGGTGGCGAGCACGGGATTGAACACGCCCGCGCAGGTGACCAAGCCCAACTGAACGGCCATGACGAGCACCATCCCGGCAATACCGGGATGAATGAAGGCCAACCCGACCGACCAGCACGCGCGCAGTGCGCCGGCAGTGAGCATCACTTTGTGTTGCCCGAACCGAGCGACGAGTGGGCGCGCCAGTCGTGAGCCAATGAGCCCGCCGACGCACGGTACTCCGAACGCGAGCCCGTACTGCCAGGGTTTGAATCCAAGCTGGCCTAGCATGAGGACGGCGATCAGGGGCAAGGTCGCCATGATCAGGCCGTTGACCAGCGCCGTATTGAGGAACAGGGAACGCAACGTTGGGTGAGCCAGTATATACCGCCACCCTTCGAGTAGGTCGCCGAGTCGAAGCTGGGGTGTATCGGCTCGTGCGGGGAGCGGCTCCTCCCCGCGGATCGCGCCGATGCCAATCGCCGAGCATAGGTAGCTCACCGCATCAACCACCACGGTGGTCACCGGGCCGAACATCGAGATCGCCGCCCCTCCGAGCGGCGGCCCGAGGGAAATGGCCGTCCAGGTCGTGGCCTCGAACCGGCTGTTCGCGACGAGCAGGTCCTCCGGGTGCACGAGCGCTTTCAGGTATGCGCCGCTCGCTGCCTTGAAGGCAATATCGGCTGCGGCGCCGATAACCGACACGATCAGAAGCTGCGCGAAACTGAGCCAGCCGAGCGCGAACGCGGCCGGGACACTCATCACCGCCGCGAACCGAACCAGGTCCGTCACAACCATCACCGGCCGCTTGCGGCGAAACTCCACCCAAGGACCGAGCAAAACCGCTACCGCCGCTCCAACGACCCTGCCCGCGGCTGCCAGCGCCGACACCTCGGCCGGCCCGGAGTGCAGCACGATAATGGCGATCAAGGCAAAGGCGTCGAACGCGAGGCACGTCCCGAACGTGCTGACCGCAAACGCCGCCCAGAGCCAACCGAACTGCCGCCCCAGCGAGCGCATAGCCACCATATCCGAACGGGCACCGCGGAGTGGATTGCCGGGGCTACGTGCGGCCGAGTCTCTGCTGCACTTCGGACAGGAACTGGAGATGAGCCTCGGCGCTCGAGAATCCCTTGGCCATCGTGTCGATCGCGACGTGAGTGCAACCCCACTCACGGCACCACTCGATGCGAGCGGCGACCGCCTGAGGGGTCTCGTCGAAGCGTCCGACCACCATCTCCTTGCCGAACTGCGCCGGCTCCCGGCCCGCCTCGCGCAAGTATTTCTCCACCTGTGTCCACGCTTCCTCGACCTGCTCCTGGGAACCGAAAAAAATAAAGCCGTCGCCGAGTCGCGCAGCACGCCGAAAGGCGGGCTCCGAGAAGCCTCCGAACCAGATTGGGATGCGGCGAGTGGGACGAGGATTGATGCAGGCACGGTCGATGTGATCGAACTGGCCTTGGAACGTCACCAGGGGTTCGCTCCAGAGTTTGCGCAGGAGCTGCACCTGCTCCTCCTGACGCCTGCCGCGGGTGTTGAAGCTCTGCCCCAGGGCCTGGTACTCGACGTAGTTCCAACCGATGCCGACGCCGAGACGGCAGCGCCCGCCGGAGAGCAGGTCGACATCGGCCACCTGCCTCGCAACGAGCGCCGTCTGGCGCTGCGGCAGAATCAGAATGCCCGTCACCAGCTCGATCCGCCGGGTGAGCGCGGCGAGGTGAGCGAACATCACGAGCGGGTCGTGGAAGGGGTCCTTCTCCGTGTACGGTCCCGTGAGCTTGGGCTCGCGGCCCTCGTGCGTGGCGCCGAGGACATGGTCGTATGCAAGGAGATAATCGAAGCCCAGGGACTCCACGCTGATCCCAATCCGGCGAACCGCCTCCGGGTCGCCGCGAAGTTCGATTTGTGGGTAGACAGCGCCGATTTTCATGAGTGCTCCGTATTTTGGCATCGATGCCCGTTGCTCGAATTTTAGCTCAACGCGGCGGGCCAAAAGCCGGTGTAGGCATCTATGCCGGGTCTTCCCCCATCAACATTGGCCCCGATCCCTGATCCGACACCCGATCGCCCGGATTGCGCAGGTGGCACACCTTTAGCGACAAGCACCCACAACCGATGCAGCTATCGAGTTGACCGCGAAGTCTCTGCAACAATGCGATCCGTCGGTCCAATTCTTGCCGCCACGCCACCGATAATCGCTTCCAATCCTTGGCGGTGGGCGTACGACCACCCGGCAAGGAATCAATGGCCTGTTTGATCATGGTCAACGGCAGGCCCAGGCGCTGCGCGACTTTGATGATCGCCACCCGCCGGAGAACATCTCGACTGTAACGGCGCTGATTGCCGGTGCTCCGCCAGCTCTTGACTAAGCCCTTCGCTTCGTAGAAGTGGATGGTCGATACGGCGACACCGCTTCGTTCAGCCACTTGGCCGGCTGAGAGCGGCCGATCGATTTCTTCCCGAGTCATTCTTGCCACAGGCATCACTTGACCTCAAGTCCAGTTGAGGTTGTACGCTGGCCATCACCCTGAATCAAGGTCGACATGCTCAGCACGATAGCCCTGCTTTCCAGTTCGCGCCGCCTCGGCAATACCGGTCGACTGATGGATCGTATCGCGCTGGAGATGGATATCGAGGTGGTCGATCTCACGAGCCTCCGCTTGTCATCGTATGACTACGACCACCTGAACAGGAATGATGACTTCGAGCCTCTCATGAAACATGTGTTGACCCACGATCAGATCATCTTTGCCACGCCCATTTATTGGTATGCAGTAAGCCCCGCGATGAAGATATTTCTCGATCGGTTATCCGACCTCCTTGAACTCCCGGACCTTCTTTCTGAAGGTCGCCGGTTGAGGGGAAAAAATGCGTACGTGGTCTGCACTTCGATCTGCGATGAACCTTCGGCGGAATTCATGGGTGCGTTTCGCGAAACCTTCAATTATCTCGGCATGCACTTCGGTGGCGTGGCGCATGTCAATTGCCGAGATGGATATTTGCCGGCCATTCACGATTCGCAGGCAATGGCATTTGCGGCCCTGGCTGGGCGGTGACATTCCGGGTGTTCTACGAAAGGATGAGCGCGCGCCTGTGCGGCAGCGCATTCGCCTCGCAAAACCTCGATTCGCCGTCGGACTGCCGCTTGATCAATGAACTATGAGATATACCGGATCCGATGCAATCCCGTTAGCGACCACTTCCAACACGCTAAGTCCCTTTTCCTGCGTGGCTGGTACGTCGAAACGGGTCGAAACCAGCTCGCTGGAGGCAACCGCCATACTGCTGTGATCATGTGTGCGGCTGTAGAAGACGTGAGAGGTCTCCAGGTTGGTGATGCGGACCAGGGGAAAATTGGTGGCGGCTTGCACATCATCGCCATAAGCCGCTCCCTGAGTCACGCCGTTGAAGCGGATGCCGAAGATTTGGTATGAGCCGCCTCTGCTGACCTCAAGCGGCGAGAAATAGACCACCGGCGCAATACTCCGCTCGAACTCCCGATCGCTTTGGGTGTTGCTGGGATTATAGAGCTCGATGTCGTAAGAGAAGTCCGTGAAAAGAATCTGCCCCGTAGGTAGCACCAGCATGTTTCCATAATAGGAACCATCGATCGGCGCGTTCGGAGGACCGGGAACCTGATTCAGATTCCTGCCATCCCACTCGAAGAAGAAGGAGGGCGTATCGCCGAAGCCCGGGCTGGCCATCATCAGCACTTTGTCGTTCGGTTCCCAAGATGCCGGCCCGTCGGCGATGTTGAGATCCCCGACCCCATCGACTGTGGGAAACACCGGTCCCGGCGTCCATTGTCGAGTGTGCGAGTTATAGATCGCCGTGTTGCCCGTGCCCGTCGCACACGTATTGGAACCGGCGTAAAACACGGTGCCATCCGCCCGCAGTACCGCCGGCCCCACCTCGAAAGTTGCGTCCGCCTCGCCGCCGCAACCCGGTGCCGCGGCCGAATCCCACAACTGAACGATGGTGCTTCCGGCGCTGCTCCAGGCGCCCGTTTGTGGGTTGTACAGCTCGGAGTTTGTGCCAGTGGGGATATATGACGGAAAGTAGGGCGGGATCGGAACGTAGGCGTCGACGGTCAAGACATCCCCATTCGGCAGCAGATTCCAACCTTCCTCGTTATTGGTGTCGTATTTGTTGCGGCCCGTCGGAGTCCAGGTCAATGTTTTGGGGTCCAGCAATGCGGCCTGCGGTGTACAGCAGTCGGCCTGCATATAAGTTCCGTTGGCCAGCACCACACTCGACGCATCGCCGATGGTCTGTCCGTACACTCCGGGGACGATCTCTTCGACGTCGAAGAACGGAGGCGTCTCAACGGGCGTCCAGGAATTGGCGATCGGATCGTAGATCGCGCCCAGAGCCGTCCATACCGGGATGAAGAAATTGTATTCCCCGCCCATGATGATGAGTCTGCCGTCCGGCAGGACGGCTGAGGAGTGATAAAGCGGGCTATAGTCCGCGGGCAACGACGCAATTTCCGTCCAGGTGCCGTTCGCATAACTACCGTACTTATCGGGAGTCAAGCGCCACCAGTCCTGGGCACCGGCGTCTTGCACCAACACGGTACCATCCGTCATGAGAATGGGATTGCCGGCACCCCCATCCGCGCCGAGCAGGAATCCCGGTTGCTGGATCACGGGTGTCCACGGCGAACCCGAATTGCTACTGGGCTGGGCATTGGATCGAACCTGAGCTTGTGGCATCGCTCTGTGCTGCGGCGGCAGCGGCGTGAGGCGCGGCAGATGCTGAGCTTGTTGGGCGTAGACCGAGGACATCATCAGCGCGGCGGCAACCGCGATCGTTCGTGAGACCATGCCTTTCTTGTGCAGCATCGGGATCTCCTGAGTTTTTATGAGAGCCGAGCATCCGAGACCGAACATCCCGGTCATCCCAAAGTGGAACCGACCTCCGCGACTCCGCGCAGCCGTTTCAAGGTGAGTTAGTGATCAGTGAGCGTCATCCTCCGGGGTACCTTCTTCGTTGCCGTCCGGTGCTTGACCGGAGGCCAAATCTTATTCTCGCCTGTTCGAGCATAGTACCGGGAAGCGTCAAGCGCAACGCCATCTCCGCGAGCGCCCGCCACCGCCCAATCGTATTGCAGTGCAATTTTCGCGTGGCGGCTTGGTCCATCCCGGACGCGGCAGCGATCGCTCGAAGCGGCCCCAACCGTGCACTCGAACGCAGTCTCGCGCGTCAGCCTGAATCAGGCCGGGAGAACGGAGTGACTTCGCTAGTCCAACCATAGGGGTCCGGCGCCCGCCTCTCCTGAATGGCGAGTAGCCGCTCCCGCAGAACGCGCGCGCGTTCATCGACCTTGGCCGGCCGAAACTCACGGCCATCGGCGTCACCGATGACGCTGATCGGGCAGACGATGGCGGCAGTACCGCAGGCGAACACCTCGCTGCACTCGCCGCTCGACAGCTGCCGCAGCAGCTCCGCGATCGGCATCGCTCTCTCGACCACCCGCCAGCCCGAATCACGCGCAAGCACGATCAGGGAGTCACGGGTCACTCCCGGCAGGATCGAATCGTTGAGCACCGGCGTGTGCAATTCGTCGCCGATCACGGCGAATAAATTCATCCCGGACAGCTCTTCGATGTTCTCGCGCTGCCTCGGATCGAGCCACAGCGCCACCGTGTAACCGCGTTTCACCGCCCGCGTCGAGGCAAACAATGACGCTGCGTAATTCGCACCGGCCTTTACGGTTCCGAGTCCACCGAAAGCCGCCCTGACTTGCTCCCGCTCGATCAGCACCTTCATGGGGCCGGCGGCATAAGCCTCGGACGGATTGGCGATGACCATGAAGCGGGCGGTGTTCGAGGCGCGAACCGCATAGCCTGGCTCGGTACCGAACAGGAATGGCCGAACATACAACGACTGACCGCTCTTGTCGGGTACGAAAGGTGTGCAGGCGCCGACCACCGCATTGATCCCTTCGAGAAACAATTGCTCCGGCACCGCGGTCATTGCGATACGTTCGGCGGATCGCCGGAAGCGCGCATAGTTGTCCCCCGCTCGAAACAAATTCGCGACCGAACGGCCCACCCGATAGGCTTTCATGCCTTCGAACGCTTGTTCTGCGAAATGCAGGGCGCGGGCGCCGGGAAGTATCTCGATCGGTCCGTAGGGCAGGAGCTCGCCCTGGTTCCAGCGCCCGTTCTCGAAGGTTGCGCTGAACATTGCGGGCGCAGTCACCAGACCGAACCCGAGGGTTTCCGGCAAGCGAAATTCCGCCACGGATTTCCAGACGTCGCCGCGAATTATGTAATTGGCCATCGGTCCTCAATGCTCCACGCTAGAATCAACACCTCAAATCGACTGCAGGAGCCCGCCATCGCAAGCGATGGCCTGACCGGTGATATAGCCGGCTTGATCGGATGCGAGAAACGCCGCCAGCGCGGCGAAGTCCTGTGAACGGCCCAATCTGCGCGCCGGGATTTGCGCGGCCAGCTTGGCCTCGTCGAGATGAAGTTCCTCGAGCCGTTCGGTCAGAGTATATCCGGGCATCAGGGCATTGACGGTCACCTGATCGCCGGCAACTTCCTTGCTGAGCGCATTGACGAGGCCATGCAGGCCCGCGCGCAGCGAGTTGGAGAGCGTCAGGTTCGGCACCGGCTCACGCGCGGCGATCGAGGTGACCGCGATCACTCGCCCCGAGCGTCGCGCCCGCATGCCGGGAAGCGCGGCGCGAATGGCCCCCACACTGCTCATCCACAATTGTTCGAATGCCGTGTGCCATGCGAGGTCGGACAAGTCGGCAAATTGGCCTGAAGGCGGACCGCCGGTGTTGACGATGAGCACATCCAACCCGTCCATCTGCCTCTGCGCCTTGCGCACGAGGCCTTCGGCAGCGCCCGGTGTCGACAGGTCGCAGACCAGCCCCTCCACGCCGAGCTCCGCGGCGGTCGAGGCAACGCGCTCTGCATCGCGCGCGCAGATGGCGACGCGCGCGCCCTCGGCAACGAGCGCCTGGGCAATCGCCTTGCCGAGTCCGCGCGAGCCGCCCAGCACGAGCGCTCGACGCCCTTGCAATCCAAGATCCATCTCAGCGCCTCAGGTAGGCGTCGGTGCCGGTCAACCAGTCCTCGCGCGGCGGACTGAATATGTCCACGTCGAGTGTGTCCTCGAGCGCCAGCGCTCGATGCGGCACGTGGGAGGGGATGACAACCACCTCACCCGCATTCGCGGTAAGCTCCCGCTCGCCGTTCTCACCGAACCAAAAGTGCAGCGCGCCCTCGAGTATGTAAGTGAGCTGCTCGTTGTGGTGAGAGTGCAGAGGCACATCGTCCCCTTTTTTCAAGTAGACGTGTGCAATCATCATCCGTTCGCCGGTGATGAGGCGCCGGGTGATCGTGCCCTTCAGCGGCTCCGCCGGAATCTGGTCCCAGCGATGATGTGTAACGCTGCTAAAATCCGGAGTGCTCATTTCCGATGCCCTCGTCGTGCGGGAAGAGTTGTGCCTGTCGTCACAAGATTCAGAGAAACGCTGGATCTACCGCGACATCTAGCGCGGTCACGAGACGGTTGGTCTCGTTCGCAAGACCGACGATGGCCAATAGCTCGGAGTACTGCGCCTCCGTCATACCTAATTTCCGCGCGGCGGCCCCGTGGGAGGCAATGCAATAGCGGCAACCGTTCGACGCGCTGACCGCCACGTACAGGAGTTCCTTGGTCAAGGGAGGCAGCGTCCCCGGACCCATGACCTCCTTGATATTGGCCCAGATGCGCCTCAAGGTCGGCGGATCGTGGGCCAGCACCTTCCAGAAGTTGTTGACCCAATCGGTCTTGCGCGTCGCCATGATGTCGTCATAGACAGCGCGCACCTCCGCGCTGGCGTCCGCGTATTCGATGGGCTCGCGTTTCAGGGCCATGGAGATCTGCCGACAATGCGGTGCGCGCCCGCCAATGCCTGTGCGACCGTCGAAAAGTTGCTATGCATTCGTTTAAGACCCCTGACTCCACGCTCGCCCGCCGCCGCGCATACCCGCTATCGAAAGCCCGCGGGCTGATGGAAGCTAGCATTCCGGTAACATGTTGTAAACTAGGAATTAACCTGTTTAAAGGTATCTTTAACATTACGAAGAAGTAGAGTTAAAATTTCCTGAGGTGCCAACTGGATTTGGGTTCAGGCTGACAAGAGACTCTTCTCGATGACCCGCGGCCCCATTGCCGAAAAAGGGAATTACGTGGATCGCGCGCCGCGCACCGAGGGCACCGGCAATTTGGGCGAGAAGGCGTACCAGCAAATCCGTACCGAGATCCTCTTCCATCAACTGCCGCCGGGCAGCCGGATCTCGGAGGCATCGCTCACCCAGCGGTTCAATCTTCGGCAAGCCGCCGTTCGTTCGGCGCTGCAGCGCCTCATGCAGGAACGTCTGGTCGAAAAAGCGGACGAACGCAACCTACGCGTCGCTCCATTGACACTCAAGGACGTGCAGGACATCTATGGAGTTCGGATAATACTGGAGCCAAGGGCCGCAGAACTCGCGGCCGCTGCCGGTCTCCCGGCGCCGGCTCTCGAGCGGCTGCGGAGGATTTCTCAGAGCAGTTACGAGCTGACCAGCCATGCCCAACTGGTGGAATTTCTCTCTGCGAACCGCGAGTTCAATCTGACCATCGCGTCTGCTGCCGGCAACTTGCGCCTCCTCGCCACCATCACCGGTCTGCAAGACCTGACCCTGCGCGTTCTCTACTTGGGCATCCGCAGCCTCAACGTATCCGCCTGGTTCCAGTCCATGCACTCACAGATTGCCGATGCGCTCGCCGCGCGCGACGGCGCCCTCGCGAGCAGATTGTGGATCACCGACCTGCATTACGGCGTACGGATCATTTCTGAGGCGCTGATGACGTTGCCCGAAGTGAGCAGCGTGAACTTGGGCAGCGCGGCTCCCTTGCCAAAATAGCCACTCGAGCACACTGACGAGCGAATTTTTCTCGCACGTCGTTCGAGTTGCCGGAAGCATCGGCCCGTCGAATCAACTCGGTCTAGCGTTGTCGATTTCGTCAGCTATACTGCCGCGCTGCCGGGGGAGACCGGCATATAGGGAGTCTCATGATCAATAAATTCAGGTTTATTGCAGCCTTTGGCTGCGTATCGGTTTTGGGAGTGCTCGCCGAATCGGCGATCGCCCAGCAATCTGCTTCCGACTCGGGGCAGCTCGAGGACATCGTCGTTACCGCCTCGAAGCGCGAGACGACGATCGAGACCACCTCGATCAGCATCACGGCGGTCTCGGGCGCCGACATCGTCAACCGCGGGTTCACGGATCTCGCGTCCCTCATGCAGACCGTGCCCGGCGTGTCGATGCGCACGAGCGGCCCCGGGATGACCGAGTTCGAGATGCGCGGCGTCGCCTCGAACGGCGGCAACTCCCCGACCGTCGGGTTCTATTTCGACGATACGCCGCTCACCGCTGCGGCAGCCACCAACGAGGGCAAGATCGTCATCTCGCCCGACCTCTATGATCTCAACCGCGTGGAGGTGCTGCGCGGCCCGCAGGGCACGTTGTACGGCTCGGGCTCCATGGGCGGCACCATCAAGGTGGTGCCCAATGCGCCGAACCCCGACCTGTTCGAGGCCTCGGGGGAGATGAAATTCGCCGACACCGATCACGGCGGCTTCGACCACGGCGAGAACGCCATGGTGAACCTGCCGTTCTGGAACGACATGGCGGCGGTACGCATCGTCGGCTCCTACAGCTACGACGCGGGCTGGATCGATCGGGTCGTGATCGCGCCCGGGCAGTTCCCGTTGCCGACCGGTCTGGTGACCACCCCGAGCGGCAGCTATTACACGACGCGCGGCAATGTGCTGGCCGCTCCCATCGCCGACGAATACCACGACGTGAACGATGTCGAGAAGACGGCGGTGCGCATCGCGGCCGTGTTCAAGCCCATCGACGGGCTCACCATCACGCCGACTTACTTCTATCAGAAGCTGCGCTCCGGCGGGCTGCCGTACATCGACAGCAATCCCGGGACGGACGCCTTCTATCAGCCGTTCAACACGCCCGAAAACTACAGCGACGAATTCAAGCTCGAGTCCCTGAGCGTCAAGTACCGCACCGACGTCTTCGAGATCAGCTCGGCGACGGCCTACTGGTCGCGGCACGAGCCGCTCGTCCAGGACGCCGCAGAGTCGTGGACGACGGCCCTCATGCCCGACGGCATCGGGATCACGGGCTATGGTCCCGGCGGGGGCAATCTCGGCCAGGCCTACGCCGAGGAGGACAATCAGTCTCACCAGACGACCGAGGAACTGCGCATCTCCTCGGTGGGCGATGGCCCCTTCAAGTGGCTCGCCGGCTATTTCTATTCGGACTTCGAATCGCCCTGGGACATCACCTTTCCCTCGCAGAGCGGCGTGACCAATCCGAACATCGGCACCAACGACCTCTTCAGCTACTACACGCCGTTCAAGATCCTGCAGCAGTCGGAATTCGGCGAGGTGACCTACAACATCACCGATCCCTTTTCGATCACGTTGGGTGCGCGCCATTATCACTACGACGCGCCGGTGTACCTCGACCAATACGGCGGCATCACCCCGACGGTGGTCGCCTCGACCTCCGAGAGCGCCCAGGGCGTGACGCCGAAGGCGACGCTGTCCTATCAGTTCGACAAGGACCTGCTCGTCTATGCGACGGCGGCAAAGGGCTTCCGTCCCGGCGGCGGCACGGGGCCGGTGCCGACCTCGGGCCCGGAGTCCTGCGAGGCGCAGCTCCAGCTCGAGTACAACTCCCACGGCGGGTACGTCCCCGGCCCCCTCGCGTTCAACTCCGACAGCGTCTGGAGCTACGAGCTCGGCGAGAAATGGCGCTCGTCCGACAATCGCATCACCGTCAATGCGGCCGGCTACTTCGAGAGCTGGATCGGCGTGCAGCAGGTCAATCCGCTCAGTTGCGGTTACGTCTATACGGCGAATGCCGGAGACGCCCATGTGTACGGCAGCGAACTCGAGGTGAACGCGATCGTCGTGCATGATCTCGAGGCCTCCACCAGCCTCTCGTACTCGCACTCGACCCTGGTGAGCTCGAACCTCGTCGACTCCCCCTTCCAACCGGGAGCCGAGATCCAGCAGGTACCGAAGTTCACCGGGACGGTGGCCATGTCCTACCGGCACGAACTCACCGATGACCTCGCCTACACGGCGCGCGCCGAGTCGACCTACGTGGGTGCCCGCACCGACGCGACTTTCTACATCAACAACCTGCCGGGCTACGACCTCACCAACATTCGGACGGGTGTCGAGGGCGGGCACTGGTCGGCAGTGCTGTTCATCAACAACGTCGCCGACAAGCGCGCGTTGCTCAACAATATCACCCAGGACGCGAACAACCTGGCGGACTTCAACCGCATCGCGGTGAGCCAGCCGCGCACCGCGGGTGTCGACCTCAACTATAAATTCAGGTAGTTGCGCAGCCCCGCCGCCGAGTCCTTGCTCGGCGGCGGGCGCTTCGAGTCCTCATGAGGGGCGGCCGCCCCGCTTCTTCATCGGCCGCCGGTCGGCCGATACCTCAAAGACCTTTGGAAGGGATCTCGCGCACCGGCAGCGGCACGTTGCAGAGATCGATTTGGTCGGGGCTGAACTTGAACCACGGCTCATGCCGTTCGCGCCGCTGATCGAGCACCGCCCGGAAGGTCCCGCTGTTCGTGCGCAGCACCTCGATCGGCGTGCGCTCCGCTTTCGGCACGTCGGCGGCGAGGCGCACCGAGCGGATGGGGACCGGAGCCTCCGATGCCGCATAGAAGCCCATCTCGCCGCTGCCGCGCGGCAGGCTCGAGAGGAGCTCGACGCCTTTGAGGATGCGTCCCACGAGCGCGACGTTACGATCGAGCTGGCGCGGCGCGTGACCGATCACCGCGTACATCTCGGTGCCGTCGCTCTCGGGCGGATCGTCGCGTCCGGCGCCCACCATGCCGTAGCAGTGCGCGAGCCATACGGTATTCGAGTGCGGATCGCGCGCGGCGGGAAAGCCGTCGAGGAATCCGACCTGCGGCGCATAGATGTCGCGATCGGGCAGCGGCTCGAAGCGCGCGCCGGCGCCGGCCGCTGCGGTGAATTCCACCGCAGCGCCGACGCCGGCCGGCACCGGGCGATGGTGGCCGGGATCGTCCCATTGGACGACGTAGTTGTCCTGCACGCGCACGATCGCGAGGCCGTCGAAATAATGCGCCCGGGCGAGCGCGCGGAGATTGGCAACGTGCTGAGGCGCCACGCGCGAGGCGAGCTCGATGACGACCCGTCCGCGCGCGAGGTCCAGGTACAAGAGGTCCTCGGGGTCGGGCGCGCGCCAGTCCGCGGCGGGTGAGTCCGCGAGCAGATCGGCGACGGTCACGGGCTTCGCCGCGGAGCCGCCCGCAAGGGCGAGCCCGAGCGCGGCGAGCACGAATCCGGCGAGCGGCGCGGAGCGATTCTCGGCGCCCGCGACGCGGGCCGTCATTGGGCGCTTCCGTGCGCCGCCGGTGCGCCGGCGGACTCGGCCGCCGCCGCCTTCTCCACGCCCTTGAGCATCCGATCGAGCGCGGCGCGGTCGAGATACCGGCCCGCGAGCACGACCGCGCGGATCTTCTTCGTGTTGGCGATGTCATCGAGCGGGTTGGCATCGAGCAGCACGAGATCCGCAAGCTTGCCGCGCTCGACCGTTCCCATATCGTCGAGACGGTTCAAGAACTTGGCCGGATTGAGGGTCGCCGTCTGCAGCGCCTGCAGGGGCGTCAGGCCGGCCTTCACGAACAGGCCCAGCTCCTGGTGCAGGCTGAATCCCGGGAAGATGTGCACACCCGCCGCCGTGTCCGTGCCGGCGAGGAACGGCACCCCGGCCCGGAACATGGCGAGCGTCATGTCGAGCTCCATCTGCACGAACTTCTTGCGCACCGGGAGGGGATCGGTGTCCATATCCTTGAGGATGTCCTTCACGAACATGGGCCAGGTGTGGTCCTTCCAGGATGCCGGAGCGTACTTGGTGAGCGGATCGTGCGACAGATCGATGTCATCGACCAGCCATTGGCCGCGCTCCCACACGAGTGTCGGCACCTGCCAGGTCTGATTCTTCGCCATGAGCGCGATGAGCGCCTTCGCGCGGGCCGGATCGTAGTTCGCGACATTGAGGCCGAGGCTCTTCGGCCCCTTGATGAGCTGATCCTCGATGGTCGTGCACCCCTCGAAGATGCCGGTGAAATGCTCGATGCTCTTCTGGCCCGCATTCGAGGCCTCCGAGGCGCGTATCGCATCGGGCACATGGCCGACGAAGATGATGCCGAGCTTTTTCGCCTCATCGGCCGCCGCAAAGTATCCGTCGCGCGGAACGAGCGACTGGATCTTGATGAAATCGACGCCCTGCTGCGTGAGATAATCGACCCAGCGTCGCCCATCCGCGGCGTTCGCCACGGGGGCGGAGCTCGGAAAGCGCGGCACGGGGCCGTCGAGCATGGGACCGGCGATGATCATCCGCGGTCCGATGAGCCGCCCGGCGGCGATTTGCGCGCGCCACACCTTGAGCACGTCGAGATCGCCGCCCATGTCGCGCACGCCCGTGATGCCGTTCGCGACGAAGAGCGGCGGCACCACTTTCTCATTGCGCGGCAGCCAGTCCCCGAAAACCTCGTGGACGTGCATGTCCCAGAGACCGGGGATGAGGTATTTGCCGGAGCCGTCGACGAGCCGCGCGCCGGCGGGCGCATGCACGGCGTCGCTCCTGCCGAGATCGACAATGCGCTGATCGTTCACGATCACGGTCATATCGGACTGCGGCGGCCCGCCCGTCGTGTCGATGACGGTGACGTGCGTGATGGCCAGTGGGGAAGACGCAGCTGCCGCCGCTCCGGCGAACGCGGCGGCGAGCGCCCCGCACAGCACTGCCAATGCTCTCATGTCGAACTCCTCAAGGTCACAGATGGATCGCAGCCAAGACTCCCCAGGATAATGGCGCGCACGGAAAAAGTACACGCGCACCTCGTTCGCTGCACGCGAGGTTTCAATGTCGGGCGGTCAGCACTTTGCGCACGGCGGCGCGGGCAATTGCATTTTCTTCGGGAAGTCCGATGGATATCCTCGCCCACCGATCGTACGGCGGAAATGCCCGGCCGATGTCCACGCCTTCCCGCAGCAGCGACGCCGCAAAGTCGGCGTGCGGAATCCCCGTTTCGAAGAACACGAAGTTGCCCGACGAGGCCGAGGCGTTCACTTTCAACTCTCTCAATAGTTGGGACCACGCGCCGCGCTCACGCGCGACTTTATCGGCAACGCCGGAGATGTAATTCACATCCTTGATGCTGGCCACCGCGGCGGCCACCGCCAATCGGTTGAATAGATGCGGGTTGTTCAACCCCTGCTTGTCGAGTGTTTGGCCAATGGCTTTGGGCAGCAAGCCGTACCCGATATCGAGCCCCGCCAATCCGTACGCCTTCGCGAATGTCCTGAATACAATCACATTCTTACCGGCGCCGACCAAAGGAGCCAACGTGCGCTGCGCGTAGGAATCCGCAAATTCCAAGTAAGCCTCATCAACGATGACAAGCGTTCGATCCGACACCGTGAGGACGAAACTCTGCAGCTCCTCCGCATCATGGACCGTACCCGTGGGATTGTGCGGATTCACCAAATACACCGCGCGCGTGCGCCGATTTATTTTCGAGGCAATCGTGGGTAAGTCGTTTCGCATTTCGCGATTGAGCGGTACCGGGATGCCCACCCCGCCGACGGCGGACGCCGAGTCGATGAGCGCCGTGTAGCCGGGATCGGAGTAGATGAACTCTGCGCCCGGACCGCCTTGTAAACTCAAGTACGTGCCGAGCGGCTCCAGAATTTCGCCCAGGATGATTTGCTCCTGGGATACGCCCTCCTTCGCCGCGATGGCACCCAAGAGCTCGCCGAAGCCCAGATCCGTGTATCGGCAAAGATTGGCGAACTCCAGACGGAGAGCGGCGACGACCGACGAAGCGGGACCAAAAGGGTTCTCATTGAGCGACAAGCGGACCAGCCCGGCGCCTGCGGCGGGCGATACCGCGGCCTGAGCCGGTTCTGCGAAAAGGCGCCGCGCAGCGACTGTTGCGGCCGACACGAGACCGAGTGCTTTTAGCCAATCGCGACGGTCGAATCGGGACATAAGCGCATCGTGGGGTTGTGCACACGGACGACAATGAGGAGACGAACTCGTATCGACTGCGGGATTAGCATACCAAGGACGATCGGGCTGCGCGATCTCCTGCTACCATTCCTGCGCACCATGTATGTCTCTGGATCCTAAAGGGTGATGTTCGTGTTGAAGCCGCGCTTCCTTCTCGGGTTCCTCGCCGCTTGCCTCGCGGCGCAGTCGCACGCGCAGGTCGTGCGGGTCGGCAGCAAGAATTTCACCGAACAATTCATCGTCGCTGAAGTTTATGCCCAGGCATTGGAAAACGCCGGCATCAAGGCGCAGACGCGCACCAATTTGGGCGCCACGCTGATCGCCCATGCCGCCCTGCTGAACGGCGATATCGATCTGTATCCCGAATACACCGGTACGGCGATGGCGCACGTGGTCAAAGGTGATCTGTCCGGGTCCGCCGAGCAAACCTATGAGACGGTCAAGAGCTACTACGAAAAGAACTTGCATCTGACCCTTCTGCAGCCCACGCATATCAACAACGGCTACGCCATCGTCGTGCTGCCCGAGACCGCGGTGAAATACAAACTCAGGACGCTGAGCGATCTCGGCCCGGCGTCGAGAAATTTGAGTTTCGGGGCCGAGGGGAGTTTCGCGGATCGAAGTGATGGCTTGCCCGGCATGAGCCGGGTTTACGGAATTCACTTCAAGGATTTCCGCAATCTGGCCAAGCTCGGCCTTCGCTATGGCGCACTCACGTCGAAGAACATCGATGTCTCGTTTGGTTTCACCACGGACTGGCAGATCGCGGCGGACAGACTCGTGGTGCTCGACGATGACAAGCACCTGTTTCCGCCGTACTTCCTCGTGCCCGTGATACGACAGGATACATTGGCAAGAAATCCGAAGATTGCCGACGTTCTGAATAGGGTCAGCCCGCTACTGACCAATGAGAACATGCGTGCCATGAATGCCGCCGTCGAGCGCGACAAAGAGGAGCCGAAGGACGTCGCGACCCAATTCTTGAAGGAAAAAGGCATCTTGAGATGACGCCGGGAGAAGACCGCCTTTGACCTGGACCCCAAAGCACATTCCGGAACTACTGGCGGCGTTGTGGCAACACCTGGCGCTCTGCCTGTCCTCGGTTTTCATCGGCACGGTCATCGCCTTGATCCTCGGAATCGTGTGCGCGCGGCGGCCGAAGCTTTACGCATTCGTCCTGACCGTCACCGACATCATTTTCGTGATCCCCAGTCTCGCGCTGTTCGCGATGCTCATTCCGCTGCTGGGGCTTGGCGCGAAGCCGGCGATCGTCGGTCTCTCTTCCTATACCCTGCTCATTCTGCTGCGCAACGTCGTCACGGGTCTTCGCGGTGTCCCGGGCGATGTTCTCGACGCAGCCGACGGCATGGGCTACGGCTCATGGCAGCGACTCGTCCGCATCGAGCTTCCGCTCGCGCTGCCGCTGATCGTCGCGGGTGTCCGCATTGCGGTGGTGACGGTCATCGGCATCGCGACGGTGGCCGCTTTCATCGATGCCGGCGGTCTTGGCGCCATCATTCTCATGGGGATCGATCAAAACTATACGGAGAAAATTCTTGTCGGCGGCGTGCTCACCGCCTCGTTGGCGACGTTTTTCGACGTCGTACTCAGCAATGCCGAAAGGGCGTTGCTGCGGCGGCAAAGGACCGGCCGATGAGCGAGGCACTGACCTGGATGATGCATCATCGGCCGGAGTTCTATCGTGCGCTCGGCCAGCATCTGTTGATGTGCGGGGTTTCAATGGCGATCGCCCTGGCGATGGGCCTGTCGCTTGCCATTCTCATCGTCAATCGACGCGGGCTCGCCTTCGGCGTAATCAACGGCGTGAGTGCCATGCGCGCCCTGCCGAGCCTCGCGATTCTTGCCATTATGATGCCGTTGCTCGGCATCGGCCTGCGGCCCTCCATCGTGGCGCTCACCGTGCTTGCCCTGCCGCCCATCCTCTTGAACGCATACGTCGGCTTGCGCGATGTCGACCCGGATGCCGTGGAGGCGGCCATCGGCATGGGCATGAGCCGTGGACAGGTGCTGCGAAGGATCCGTATTTGGCTTGCGGCACCTGCCATGTTCGCGGGCGCCCGCACGGCCTCGGTGCAGGTTCTCGCCGGCGCGACGCTCGCTCCCTTCATAGGCGGCGGCGGGCTCGGCGACTTCATCGTGACGGGTATCAGCATCATGGATACGTCACGAATGCTGGTCGGAGCGGTACCCATCGCGCTGTTGGCCCTGGGGGTCGAATTGATGCTCAGTCTCACCGAAAGGCTGTTGTTTGCCGAAAGAGCCGGGAAGTGATTACTCTCGAACACGTCACCAAACAGTATCCGGGCACCGAAGTCGCCGCGGTCGACGATCTCAGTTTGCACATACCCGAAGGTATGACGGTCGCGCTGATCGGCCCTTCCGGGTGCGGCAAAACGACCACCATGCGTATGATCAACCGGCTGGTCGACCCGACGAGCGGCAAGGTCCTCGTCAATGGCGAGGATGTGACCCAGGTGGATCCCGTGCTCCTGCGCCGCCACATCGGCTATGTCATTCAGCAGGTCGGCCTGTTTCCGCATATGACCATCGCGCAAAATATCGCCGCCGTGCCGAAGTTGCTCCGATGGGATAAGGCACGGATCGCCCGGCGCACGGAAGAACTCCTGCATCTCGTCGGCCTCGATCCGGGGCAGATGCTCGAACGCCATCCGGCTCAACTTTCCGGGGGTCAACGCCAGCGCGTGGGAGTGGCGCGTGCGCTTGCCGCCGATCCGCCGGTGCTGCTGATGGACGAACCATTCGGGGCGCTCGACCCGATCGCACGGAGCCTCCTTCAAGCGGAATTTCGCCAAATCCTTCGGCGCGTGCGCAAGACCGTGGTTCTGGTCACGCACGATCTCGATGAGGCCACCCGCCTGGGCGATCGCATCGCCATCATGAAAAGCGGCCGGATCGTGCAATACGACACCCCGAACGTGGTTCTGTCGCATCCGGCCGATGCCTTCGTCGAGCACTTCGTCGGCGTCGATCGTGCTCTGGTACGCCTCAGCCTGTTCACGGCCGGCGATGCAATGACCGCCGAGCTTCCGCCGCGGAAGACCGGTGTCGTCGGTATTGACAGCAATCTGCGGGACGCGCTGGCCTTGATGGTTGCCGCCAACAGCGACGTGCTCGGCGTCGTCGATGAGTTCGGCGCCTTGAAAGGCCGCCTGACGCGGGAGGCGATCTTTTCGATATGATGCATATCGGCGTGTCATTGAGCCCGTTCGGACACCATCCGGCAGCTTGGCGTCAAAGCGGCGGCATGCACCGCGCGCTTGGCGTCGGCAACTTCGCGCGGCAGGCACAAAAGGCTCAAGACGGTGCGCTCGATTTCGTGTTTCTCGCCGACGCTCAAGCGCAACGTCCGCAGACGGAGCTGCCGCCGCAGACGGTACCCTTCGAACCGACGACTTTGGTCGCTGCATTGGCCACGCTGGCCAGACAGATCGGTTTTGTGGCGACGGCGGCGACCGGTCAGCACGAACTTTACAATCTCGCCCGGCGCTTTGCCTCGCTCGACCTCATCAGCCAAGGCCGGGTCGGCTGGAATCTCGTCGCGTCGGGACCCACGACCGCTTGGAATACGGAATATGTTGCCGTCGTCAGCGCTCTCTGGGATAGCTGGGATGACGGCGCGTTTGTCTATGACAAAACGGCGGGTCGGTTTTTCATGCCGGAAAAAATGCACGTCCTCGATCATCGGGGCGAGCATTTCACCGTCCGGGGACCTCTGAACGTCAATCCTTCGCCGCAGGGCAAACCGATCATCGCACAGGCTCTGACGGTGGAGACCATCGCCATGGCGGCGCGCTCGGCGGAGGTAATGTTCGTGACGGCTGCCTCTCGCGAGGAGGGAGCCGCACGGGTCGCCGAGGTGCGGCGACTTCTGGATATGCAGGGCCGAAAGCGCTCGGATGTGCGGGCGTTGGCGAACATCATTCCCTGGATCGGCGCAACGAGAGCAGAGGCACTGGACAGGTTCGAAGAACTCAACGCCCTGTCGTTGCCGGGATCGGCGCAGACGCCGCAAGGACGCGATGTGATCGGAACCGCGTCCGATATTGCCGATGCTTTGCAGGATTCCTTCGAGCGGGATGAGTTCGACGGGTTTACGATCCTGCCGCCGGTTGCGCCCGGCGAGCTCGATGCCTTCGTCGATTTCGTCGTGCCGGAATTGCGGCGGCGTGGCCTGTTGCGTGCCCGTTATGAGGGAACCACGTTGCGCGATCATCTCGGCCTCGATCGTTCGCGGCGGCCGGCAACGACATGAAGGGTGACGCCCCCAAGATGAAGCTGGGTGCCTTCTTGATGGCGGGCGGGCATCATATTGCCGCCTGGCGTCACCCCGAGTCCTATGCACGCGCCGGTGTGGACCTCGAGCACTTCATCGCGCTGACGCAGTTGGCCGAACGGGCGCAAATGGACATGGTGTTCTTCGAGGATGCGGCCGCCCTCCGGGAGCGCGATCCTCGCCTCGCCTCCCAGGCTGCCCGATCGACCAGCTTCGAGCCGCTCAGCCTGTTGGCCGCGCTGGCCGTGAACACCTCGCGCATCGGCCTGGTCGCCACGGCGTCCACGACCTACAACGAGCCCTATGGGTTGGCGCGAACCTTCGCCTCTCTGGATCAGTTGAGCGGCGGACGGGCCGGCTGGAATCTGGTGACATCAGCCAGCGAGTTGGAGGCTGAGAATTTTGTATCGAGCGGATTGCGTCCCCACGCGGAGCGCTATGCGCGAGCCGAGGAGTTTGCAAACGTTGCCCTCGCCCTGTGGGACGGCGTCGATGCGGGCGCGTACCTCGTCGATGGCAAGAGCGGTGTCTACGCCGATCCGGCAAAACTTCACCCGGTGCACCACCATGGGACGCATTTCACGGTACAGGGTCTGCTGGACAGTCAGCGATCGCCCCAGAGAAGACCTTTGATGGTACAGGCGGGCGCCTCCGACGTCGGTAAGGATCTGGCGGCGCGAACCGCCGATGTGGTGTTCTCGGCGGCCCAGACATTGACTGAAGCGCAGGCGTTCTACGCGGACTTGAAGTCGCGTCTTCGCAAATTCGGCCGGACGCCGGACGATCTGAAGATCATGCCCGGTGTGTCGCCGATTGTCGGAGCGACCACGCGCGAGGCGCGCGCCAAATACGATGCCCTGCAGGATCTCATCCCGGACGAAGTGGGCGTGGCACTGCTCGCAAGCTATCTGAGCATCAAGAACCTCTCGGCCTATCCGCTCGACGGGCCATTGCCCGACATGCCGCCAACAGCCGGCATTCAGAGCCGACAACAGTTGATCATCGATCTCGGGCGGCGCGAGAACCTGTCCATCCGGCAATTGGCACGCCATTTTGCCGGGGCGCGTGGTCACTGGCAGTTGATCGGCACGCCTTCGTACATCGCTGATGAGATGGAGGCGCGCTTTCGCGGCTCGGGCGCCGACGGCTTCAACATCATGCCGCCGCTGTTTCCGGGCGGGCTCGAGGATTTTGTCACGCTCGTCATCCCGGAACTCCGTCGCCGTGGACTTTTCCGGGAGGAATATGAGGGAGCGACACTTCGTGAGAATCTCGGGCTCGTCCGTTAATGCAGCGCCAGCGAGTCCCGTCGCCACGCAACGTCCTGCCACCGGCCGAAGTCCCGCAAAAGCTCGGGACTGCCCGCCTGCCGCACCAACGCAAGATCATCGAGCCGCAGCTCCTCGAAGCTGCGCCGGAACCGCCCGCGCTCCTTGACTTCTCGCGCGATGAGCAGCCGCCTGGCGCCCGGCACGTAGCCCGCAAAATCCACATAGCCTTCCTCCGGATTGTCGAGCCCGGGCGGGAGCACATCGATCGACCAGCTTCCGGCCCTTTCATGAAATACCCAGAGCTCGCGCCAGCTTTCGAGCGGCTGCACCGCGAGCACCAGCGCCGGACCTCGAGAGATGGTCTGTATCGATGCCATCCTCACCATTCCGTAGGTGCAGCGCCGGATGATCGGGGCGGCATTCGGCCGATGCGCATCCTCCAGGGCGACACACGTTTGGCCGGGATCTCCCGGCGTCGCGCGCAGAGCCAGCCCGATCTCACGGGCTGGCGGTCCCGGCTGTGGCGCGGGCGACGCTCCGGCCCAGCGGATGGCGCTCACCCGCAGCACGGCGTCCACGTACTCCGGCCGCCGGTCATCTCCCAGATCATCCGGATGCACGGCGAGCAGCTCCGCGAATGCACGCTCCGCCGCCTCGCCGGCGGGCTCACCGCGGCGGCTTTGGTCATAGGCAACCGAGGCCCAAGCCCCGGCACGCCGCGCACGCAGGCGGCTTCGCGTCATCATGCTCAATTCATCGTCTTTGACCTCATCGAGCAGCCGGGTGCGTTCAGTGTCGAGAGCTGCGCGCGGGACGGGGCCCAAATCCGGATCGATGCAGTCGGGTCGCGTGAGCCCTAGAACTGCGCGTGCGCGCTGCTCCGGCTGCGCCTCGGGGAGCGCCAGAACGCGATGAAACAATTCACCGTCGTAGCAGACTCGCATTCGACCATTGCGCTCGAGATTGCGCATGCGTACGCCGAACTGCTCTACGACCTCCAACTGTGGGGCGACATCGGCGAGAGGGTCCGTGCCGCCTGAAGCCCGGTCGGCGAGCCGCTCGGCCATTTGGGCGATGGCGTCGAAGGGCTCGGCAGTCAGGGCGCGCGGCGGCACGGCCTTCAGATACGCCGCACCGTAACTGATACCGAGTGCTTCGGATCCCGGGCTCTCGCGCAGGAAGCGCAACACGGCGAGCAGGCCGGGGGCCGCGTTCTCGGAAAGCTCGACCGGCCGCGCCGCGTCTCCTCGCAGAAATCCGCCGCGCTCGCGACGATAGTCGTAGACCTTCAGGTAGCCGGCCTGCTCGCCGCGGATCTCGAGCACATCTCCTTGCCATAGCTGCGTGAGCGCGACCGCGCCCGAGCGCGGCGCGGCGCGCAGCGCGGCGTGGTCCTGGACCACGATGGCGAGTGTCGCGGTGAGGGCGAGAATCACCGCGGTGCTCCCACCTGGGAGGGCACGGTGGCTGCCTCGTCGACCGGGTTCACCGGGCTCTGATCGCCGAGGAGGCTAGAGCCAATGAATTTACCCGCTGCGGGAAGCGGTGCGATGATCACCTGCACCTTGTCGGATAGCTTGTCCGCCAAGGTCTTCTGGATCAGAAGCGGATACCGCGCCACCAGAGCGCCCTCGCGCTCCATCTGGCCGGCACTCGCCTTGCCCACGAGATCCAGTCGATAGGCCTCCGCATCCGCGAGCTTTTGCCGCGAATCGGCTTCGCCCTTGGCCTCGATGCGGCGCGCCTCGGCGGCGCCCTCAGCGGTGCGAATACGCGCCACTTTGTCGGCTTCAGCCTCGAGCTGCCGTTGCTCGATCTGCTTCTGCTTGAAGGGCAGGATATGCTTCATGGTCTCCTCCTGCGCGCGCGCCGCGATGACCTGCTCCTCGCCGGCGGCCTCCGCGGCCGTTTGCCGCCGCACCTTGTCGGCCTCGGCCTCGAGCTGCTGCTGTTTGACCTGCGCCTCCTTGAGCTGCAGGGTGTAATGAATCTTTTCGGTCTCGAGCTCCTCCGAGAGAAGCCCCTCCATGCCGGCTCGATAATCGGGAGGCAGATCCACTTTCCCCATATCGACATCGCGCAGCACCAGCCCCATGGCGGTGAATTTTGGCTTGAGCTCTGCGATGAGCTCCCGCTGGATCTCCGTGCGCCGTTGCGAAAAGATTTCGCGCACCGAGTAGCGGGCAAAGGTGGGATAGACGATTCCCTGCACCGCGGGCGCGACGAGATCCGCACTGATGTCGTCGGGAAACTCCCTCGACATCTGCGCGAGGCGGGCACGGTCGACGGTCCATCGAACCGCGAGATCGACGCCTATCGACAGCCCCTCGACCGACTGAAACGGGGCCGGGCCGGTCGCGCTCGCACTTTCCGTCGGCCGATACACCTGATCGCGAATCGAGTAGCGTCGCACCTGATGGATTCCGGGCAGTACGAGCACCGTACCTGCAGTGTAGACGCTCACCGATCCGTCGAGCGCGTCGGTGCGCGCCAGGATCTCGCCGCGGCGTACGGACTCGAATGGCGGATGAGTGCAGAGACCATAGCCGATCGACACCAGGACAGCGGTCATCACGACGCGCCAACGAAAGCGCCAGAGGCTCGCGGTGAGGGATCCGAGGGCTACGACCGCCAAACCACCGAGCCGGCCAAGCGGTTCGACGAGCCCCCGTCTCAGGAACTCGAACAAGGCATCCAAGCGACCAGACATTTTTGCCACACTCCCGTTGCAGAGCCGAACCGGCTCGACCGGAAGAGTCTCGCAATCCTTTGTGGCGAGGCCGTGGGTCAACTGTGGCGAAGTGTGGCAGTGAGGGAGGTGGCGCGTTGCAGATGCGGCGGTTGCCGCTGCGCCGCTTGCTGCATGGCGGGACCCGGGAGGCCGTTGGGCCGTTCACCGCGCACGCGCCTGAGAAGTTTGGTCAAAATCCGGCGCCGTCGGTGCGTCCCGGCGAGCATCGACGGCGCCGAATCCAATCACTTGCTGGCGAGCCGAACGTCGGTGCTGCCAAAGCGCAAGTTGGTCAGCATCGGCGCATTGACGTCCTTCACTGCCTTATCGATTGCCTTGTCGATGCACCCCGCAATTGCCCCTCTGAAGATCGCGTCGGAGCCCGTGGATCTCTCACAAACGTCCCGCGCCGCAGCACGAATACGACTGTAAAGAGCCTTGGCGCCGGCCGGTGTGCTGATATCGAGATCGTGGAAGCGGACGACTTTGCTCGGCACGTCGTCCGCCGCCTTCACGGAAGTCGAGACTGCGCTGCAGAGCGCTGCCGTGCTCATGAGGCAGGAGACGGCCGTGTAGATCTTGGTGCGAATGGTGGTGTTCATGTCAATGACTCCTCGGTTGGTCGTTCCAATCCCCGGCATCGATAGCTGGGTTGAACGCCACGGTAGGAAATCGCACTCGATCAATCTTGACCGTCTCCTGAAAAACTCCGGGAGAAAATGTGACTGGCGGAAAAATGCGGAATCCAGGCCCTCCCGCTCCCGAGATACCGGTAGTTCTACCGGCGGGGTTCTGTCATCATCGACTCCGCAATGGTTGCTCCTGACGCGACATGGCTAACGGCATGATGGGAGACAGGCCGAGCGCGGCGCCGCGACCGAATGCAGAAAGAGGCCGCCGCCGTTGGCGCTTTGCCGCCTCGATTCTCGACGAGCGGACCCTGGAGTTGCTCGTTAACGGCTTGGATGCCGAACTCGAACGCAAACCCCTCGAAGTCTTGATCTACCTGCTGGAGCATGCCGGCGAGGTCTGCACGAAGGATGAAATACTCACCGGGGTATGGCCCGGGCGGATCCTGAGCGAGACCGTGCTGACCAAGTGCATCGGCCGGCTGCGGGAAGTTCTCGGGGACCGGGATCAACACATCATCAAAACCGCCTACGGCTTCGGCTATCGGTTCATCGCCTCGGTGCAAGTAGAACTTGCGCCGACGCCGGGGCCCGCGTGCCTGGATTTCAAGCCGGGTGATCGACCGCCAGGCCGCCCGCTCTGGGGCCTGGTCGAGCGGCTCGGTATCGGTGGGCACGGCGAGACTTGGCGCGCATGCCATGAAAAGACCCATGAACAGCGCGTGTTCAAGTTCGCTCTCGATGAGACCTCGCTCGGGGTGCTGAAGCGAGAAATCACGCTATTCCGCATCATCAACGATTTGCTCGGGGACCGGGCCCGCATCGTCCGATTGCTCGATTGGAACCTGGAACAGCTGCCTTATTTCACGGAATCGGAATACATCGGTGCCGGCAACCTGGTCGATTGGGCCAAGGGGCTTGGCGGCATCGCGGCCATCCCGATCGGCGAGCGCTTGGCAATCGTCGCGAGAATCGCGGCCGCTCTCTCGGCGGTACATTCGGTCGGCGTGCTCCATAAGGACTTGAAGCCGTCCAATATCTTCGTGAGAACCGTGCCTGGCGCCCCTGTCGACATTGCGCTCGGCAACTTCGGCAGCGGGGGCATGCTCGACGCCGGGCACATCGACCGGCTCGGAATCACCCGCTTGGGGTTCACCAAGACCATTGCCGCATCAGACCTGAATTCGGCCACACCCCTGTATCTGGCACCCGAAATCTTGAACGGCCAGCCATTCACGGTGAAATCGGATATCTACGCGCTCGGGGTCATTTTCTATCAATTCTTGGCAGGCGACTTTCACAAGGCCCTATCGCCCGATGGGCCTCGCGACATCGACGATGAATTGCTGCGTGATGACATCGCGTCGGTCGTGGAACAGAATCCCGCGGCCCGGCTGTCAGACGCCGACATCCTGGTGCGGCGGCTTCACAGTCTCGAGGAGCGCCGCAGCGAGCTGATCGCACGGCGGAAAACACAGCCCGACGCCGAGGACACCCACCGTCGGATCGAACGAACCCGGGCGCGGCGGGTGGGCATCGCCCTCGCATTCGCGGCGTTGACTCTCGCGCTCAGCACCGCGATGTACCTCAATGGGCGCCGTGCCCAAGAACATAGCGCGGCCGTGGCGGCGCAATCGAGGACGGTGGCGGAATTTCTCGGCGGTGAAGCGTACGCGCCGGAAGGTGAGGATGTGGAGCCTGCAAAGCAATGGACCATCCCCGGACTCCTGACGCGGACCGGCGATAGAATCGACCTCCGCTTCGCGGGGCAACCCGCGGTCGCCTCGGAGCTGCACTACCTCATCGGGCGCTCGCTCGACCGATTTCACGACTATCCATTGGCTGTTCTACACCTCAATCGCGCCATGGAACTGGGCCAACAAGGTAACGGCGCAGGAGCCGAGTTCGTGCTGCGAAGCGCGTCCGAATTGGTCGAGATCGACTACACGCTCGGCAACTTGCGCAGCACCCTGCCCCGCTACGAAGCCGTCCTTGCGGCAGGCGCAGGACGCAGCGCGCCCGATGCTGCGGCTCTGCTGGAACTCGAGGAGCGGGTGGCGCGCGCTCGGTACCGCTTGGGCGACTGGTCGCAAGCCGCCCACGATCTGGAGAGACTCCTCACGGTTCCCGGCACATCCGTGCCTCCATCCGAATTTGTCGGCGAGGTCGAATTTGACCTCGGGCAGGCGCTCACCGATTTGGCCAGGCCCGCGGATGCGCAGGTCCACCTACGTCGCGCGATCGAGATCCTGACGCGCGGAATGGGTGCGACGCATCCGAAAGTGGCGGAAGCGCGGGCGGCCTTCGGTCGATCGCTCGCAGACAGCGGTCAGTTTGATGATGCAGCGGCGCAATTCGATCAGGCGGAACAACTGGCGGCTCACTCCGTCCCCCCGGAGACGGCGACTGACACGCGCACGCGATATTTCCGCGGGCTTCTATTGCTCCACATGGACGCCCCAGAAAAGGCCGAACCCCTGCTGGTTCAAATCATCGCGACCCAAGAGGCGCAGTCTGAAGCCGATCGCAAGGCGCGATCCGGTTTTGCGTCCGAGGTGGACCGTACGGGTCCCGTACGCCAGGCGCTCGGTGAAGCTTATGCACGTGAAGGCAAGATGGACGCGGCCATCATCGCGCTGCAGCGCGCCGTCGCGGTGAGCGAACGCGCGAACGGCATACAACATCCAGGCACTTTGTCGGCACGCCTCTCGCTCGCCGAGTGCCTCGTCGCGGAAGGACGCGATGCGGAAGCTCGGGCCGTTCTCACCCCGTCAACCATGAGTCTGGCAGCGCTTCCCGCCGTGCACCCCATCGCCGCGCAATTAAGTCGGGTGAACGGACTGCTCGCCCAACACGACGGGAATGTCGGACAGGCGCGAAAGTCGTTCGGCGATTCGCTCGCCATCCTGCAAGCGCTGTACGGACCTCAGCACTGGCGCGTCATCCGTGCGCGCCAGGAATTCGAGCGCGCGGCGTCGTAGGTTGGCCGGCGCCGCGCGAATCACTTTGAAAGTAATGATAAAACCGCTGAATGGCAAGGTCTTTTGAGCTGTCGACCACTTGCTCGTGTCCCCACGACCGCCAATGAAAGTTCGCTCGCCGTTGTATGTAGTGCGCGACGACGGCCCATGCGGGAGAAGAAACAACTGCGGCGCCACGATGGCTTTTGAGAAAATCCCGACCAATGTGACGCGGCTACTTCGCGGCCAAGTTTACGAAAAAGTAATGTTCGCCACGAGTAAAGCGACGATACGCGTCCGTGAGGGACATCGATGGGATGCTCCGTCTTTTCGACAGCGGGTAGCACAGACTCGAAGAAATGTTAAAATTAGGCTGCCGGTCAGATTTACCGAACGACTAGATCATGATAATCAAGGAGTCGATTCACATGATAGATCAAACGCAACGTTCGCGTCGTCAAGTACTTAAGTTTGGCGTTACGGCGCTCGCCGTCGCGCCGCTTGCAGGGCTATCCGAGCGAGCCTTTGCCACCCAAAACACAGCGGTTCGGGCCGCTTTGAAGTTCCAGCTCCAGCCGAACGGTGAGAAGCACTGCGCGGTATGCGTCAATTTCCTTCCGAATAAGGATAAGCCGAATAATGATGCGGCCGTAAACGGCTGCAAGCTATATCCCGGCGACACGGAAATTTGCCCGCACTGCTATTGCAATGGGTTTGTGCAGAACCCGGCTGCGACTGCAGCTGGGGCTTCCTGGTCGCCCTGGTCTGCGGCACCCGCTGCCAAATGATCATGCCCTGGATCTCGGAGTGCGCACTCCGAAATCCAGGGCTTTCGATTGCGGCGAACCGAAAGGTTCCGCACTGGACCGATCCACGCGAACCGGATCTTGATGGCTTCGCGGCAACACGCTGTTCGATGGCTGGTGGTGGGGCCGGGGCCAGAGCGGCCATCACACGTTAGCCGCGCGCGTTATGGGACTGTAGCCCTGGTACACGCTTCGAAAGTTCGGTCTCGACCAACCTTCCCGGACAGCCCCCTCCTCAGGATCGGGCACGCTCGAATACTACGAGATTCATTAGCCCCTTTTGATACCAAGACAGCCAAGATGACTGCGCCACACGCTTATCCCGATCATTCGGCCATCGTTATTGTCGGTGCCGGGACTGAGCAGTCTTGCTATGCAATGCCTCGCGGAGCAATTCACTCCCGACGAGCGTCAATTCTTCGAGCAGATGCTCCGGCCTACCGTCGAATCGGGGAAGAACATCACAACCGAGCGCTTGGTCTATCTGCGGGCGCAAACGCCTGTTCCATGACGTTGATTCGGCCGCCGCTGCCGTCATGATCGCCGTCGTTGTCAGCGCCCGAGTTGACGGCGGGCGGCGCCGCCGGCTTGCTCGCCTGCTCGGCCGGGCTCGCCGGTGTCTTGCCGGCAGAGGCAGGGGCAATGGGGGGCGCAACGGAAGGGAAGACGCAGGCTCATCAAATCGCCACCTTAGAATTAGCCGGCAATCTGAGTTGCCGCGTCATTTGCCTAAACACTCTCGATGACTTGTACAGATCCATCACGAGCGATATGGAACCAGCAGTCTCGCCACTGCACGCGGCGCGTCGCGAAGCTCCAACTCCAGAGCCCCAGGCTCAAAATGTCCCTAAGAGGCAGAATAAATATTTGCAATGGGGACGAACCGGGCGGGCGCGTATTTAGATGAAGCAACACGCGAAACAACAGGGTGGTGGCCAGCATCCCGATTGTCGCTATTGAGCCCACGGCCAACATGCTTCCCAACGCGGCGACGGGCAGGCCGAACGTAATAAATAAAAAGCCATACCCCAGCGGCCTAACAGCGCGAATGGTACGAAGCCATCTCAGTTCGTGCCGAATGAGCTCGCTGAGCGTAGTCTCCGCGACAAGCGTTTCAACCACCACTTCGGAAAGTACTGAACGTAAACCCGCGCGACGGGTGAGCTCGCCCAGTCGATAGTCATCCGCCAAGTGATTCGCAATCGACGCGAGGCCGCCGATCGCCGAGAGCACTTCTCGTCTTATCGCGATGGTCGCTCCGAACGCGAAGGATCTCGAACCGCACATGGCGGAGACACGAACCGACGGTATGAACCAGTCATTGATAAACAGAGATCCCAAAAGCGACCAGAAGCCTGATCGCGGATTACCGCGATAGGTGCACGTGACGATCCCCACACCCTTATCGACGAGCGGCTTGGCAATCTTTTCCAGATAATTGTTCGCCACGCAAACGTCGCTGTCTGCTAGAACTAAAACCTCGTGTCGCGCGAGCTCCATCATATTGATGAGGTTACTAACCTTGCGGTTGCTGCCGTGCTGTCTGCGGTCAATCGATATTTTTAGGTCCCGATCCGGAAATTCGCGCCGCAATCGTTCCACGATCGCCAATGCGGGATCGCCGGCATTAGCCACGCCGAAGACAACTTGATACTCCGGATAGTCTTGATCACAAAAAGAACGCAAGTATGCGTATGTCTCCGGCTCCGCCCCGCACAATGGCTTTAATATCGTAACCGGCGGCGCTTCTTTTGACTCGTAAGCCGCGGATCGCGTCTCCTTAGTCACAGCGATCCACGCCATGACGCTATAAAGCATGGTCAAAACCCCAAGAACAGATCCGCACAGAACTAGCAATATTATCCCTTGACGCCACTGGCCTTCGGTAGAGCGATCGGCGCGATATTGGACATGCCGCTGATCCAACCGCACACAACGCATTCGCGTAAATCAGTCGGATTCGAGCTGACGGCTTCACCCAGTCAACAAAAAGCCGCATTTTCTATAGCAAGCAATTCAGACTTTGCGCAGCAAAGAGACCGAGTGTCAAGTATGCCGGATCCAATGCAATCGCCCGATCTGCATTGCCATGCCGAATGCATGGTGGATTTCAACCCGCGGGCGGCGGTCCTCGCATGGGTGCCTATGCTCGGCGATCGCGCCCGATTTTGGCTACCGGGCAGATATCACCTGTTTGGATACCTTGGTGCGTCACTTGAGCAACCAGTGACGCACGCCCTGCTCCTTCAAGTAACCTTGCGCCCCGGAACCTTGCAGCAGTGCCACCGTCGCTAAAAATCCTGCTTCCGTGCAACTGCTCGCCGCAACCGTCACGGAGCGCGGCGCGCCGGGCACAGGCCATCCCGTACGGGGATTCAAGATATGGCCGTAGCGGATGCCGTCTTTCAACAAGTAGCGGCGCGAGTCGCCGCTCGTGGCGAGCGCGCCACGCTCGAGATCGAGCAGCATCGTCGCCTCCCGGTCCGCATCCGGACGCTCGATGCCCACTTGCCAGGGACCGTGCGACGGCGGTCGATTGGCGCGTAAATCGCCGCCGAAATTGATGAGAAATGGCGTCCAGTCGCGGGTTGCGAGCAGCTGGTAGGCGCGATCCACTGCATACTCCTTGCCGATGCCGCCGAAATCCAATTCCATGTCAGCGGGCACCAAGAGGTGCGGCGAGTCCCATTGCAGCTTGTCGAAGCCCACCAAGGGCAGGAGACGCTCGATCGAAGCGGCTTCCGGAATACGGTCCGACCCATCGAATCTCCAGGCGCGGCGCAGCACTCCGGAGGTGATATCGAAGAGACCCTCGCTGAGCTCGAAGCATTGGCTCGCAAAATCAATCAGCGATGCCGTTTCCTCGTCCAGCTCGATCAGGGTGCCTCGATTTTTATGGATCCAGGCGGTGACACTGTCCTCTCGGTAGCGGCTGTATTTCTTCTCGACGCGCCACGCCTCCTGCGCGGCAACCGTGCCGATTGCCAAGGCCGCATGGCGGCTCATCGATGGCAATAGGACCTCGCAGGGACTCGCCATCGCGGCAAACGTAACCGCCAGGAGATTCTCGCCGCGTGCCTCGACGAACAGCTCTTCATCGGGCACGGGTACCTCCCTCCGCCGTGCGACCTGCGCACAGCCCTCCGTCAAGACCTTAAAACCGCCACCCGATCTGAACGAGAACTGCCTTGACACCCGGAAACAAATCGAGCCCTTGCAGAGCCGCAGGCACCGGCGTGCGGACATCCAGCGTCTGCTGATAATACTCCGCGCGTATGCTGAATTCCGACTCTGCGCGACCGCCGACACCGCCAAGCTTCTGGGCGTATTTTACACCGTAGGTCATGGCGTGAAATGCAGCCAGGCGATCATCCGAGGATTCATAACCGGTGGTCGGCTGCCCCGTGTTGTTCAGAATGAACGGGGTGTAAAAGTCCGCTGCCGTCTGGCGATACCACCGGACGGTGGGCTCGATGTAGCGATCGCGATTCGACAACGACCACCGTAGATGCAGCTGCGCCGTGTCGGACCGCACCCCCCAGTCATCGCTCATATAGCGCAGCGATAAGGCGGTCGACAGCCGGGAATTCCAGGCGACGCGATTTTCCCAATAACCGCTCCTACGCGTTCGCTCATCGGGGCGGTTCTCATACTCGTATCCCGATGTGCCGCCCGCGCTATTGAGGATCGAGGTGAACTTATAGGGGTCGTTCAAGTACCCATGGAACCGATCGATCGAGACATTGAATTCGGAGAGCCAGTTTCGCGTCATCACCTGCGTCACGCCGAGCAGCAGCCCCACGCCGTCCTTGGTCTTGCCTCCCGTGTCCTTTTCGGCCAACTCGTAATCGCTCCCCGCCACCGGCGCACCGCCGATCGGGTGGATCGAGTCGAACTCGTTATCGACGCCGAACGAGACCGTGGTGTTCTTGTCGTTGAAATCGTGGGCGATCGAGGCGTTCACCGTGACGGAGGAAAAATCCTCCTCCGCGGATACCTTGCCGCCGATGGTCACTTGATCGACCCGGGTGAATGGCACGGTCCAGTTGCCGCTCACGGCGATCCGGTCATCGTGATAATTCGGATCGACCGGCAGCTGACCCGGAGCCGTCGTGTACTGGTTCTTCGGCTTCCCCGACGGCGATGAAAAAGTCTGCGCGCTGCGACTCGGCAGCGCCCCATTGGGGCTTGCACCCGAAAGGGCGTCAAAGGTCACATTGAAGTTGAGCGCATGCCCGTCCGCGAAGACCTTGGCCAGGTCGACGACGGGCTCGACCGCCTGAATACGGCCGTCCTCGTGGTAATACGCGAGCGCTGAATCGACCGACCAGTCCTCGAGCAATCCGCTGTCGGGCGCGGCCATGGTGGTTTGCTGGCTGCGAGCGGCGCCCGCACTCAGCAGCGCGCAGCTCGCGGCCATCAATCGCCGGCGCGTACGCGCGCCCGGGGGGAGCGGCGCTTTCGGCTTCAATTGCATCCGCAGCCCCCACCGGCAAAGGAACGGCCGCCCGAGGAGGCCTCCTTGCTGAAGTACAGATGATCGTCGATGGCCGCATCGAGAGGATCGGAGTCCAGCTGCATTTCCTCGCGCGCCAACACATCGCGCTGCCAGGGCTTGACGCCCAGGGAACTGCAGCCTGAGATGGCCACCATCCCGACAATCGTGCATAGAAGGCTCAAGCGGCTGATCATCGCTTCTTTCCTCGGAGCAAACGGTTATTTTTCGGCCAATAATTCGCGCACTTGCGCTTCGTAGACGGCGCCATCGACGGGCCGAAAGCCGATGTGAGTGAATCGCACCACCCCATGGCGGTCGATCAGCACGCTCGAAGGCATGCCGTGCACCTTGTAGAGCTCGGCCAGATCGCCCTTGGGATCGAAGCGCACGTCGAATGTCGGGCGAAACTGACGCAGGAATCTATCCGCGTCGGCCCGGTCTGAATCGACATCGACCGCCACTATTTCGAGCCCCTGCGCTGCATAGCTGCTCTGCATGGTCTCCATCCACGGAAACGATTGCTTGCAGGGCCCGCACCAGGATGCCCAGAAATCCAAATACACGACGCGGCCCCGAAGACGGGTCAGATCGAGCGACTGGGAGGCATGAGCGCCGGCGCATGACGCGAGACAAATCGCCAGGAGAAGTTTTCTCATCAACATACTTTGCCCCGCAAAGTGAACGACTGTCAAGCGCGGAGCGCGCGGCACGGCGCGCTCGCCGCTTACGCCCTGAGCTTTGCCGTGCTGATGGGAAGCTTCCGCACGCGCTCACCGCAGGCCGCGTAGATCGCGTTGCAGAGCGCGGGCAGAGAGGCAGGGTACGCCGGCTCGCCGAGGCCGGTGGGCGCATACGCCGTCTTCACGAATTCGATGTTGATGGGCGGTATGTTCGTGTTACGGAGCAGCTTGTAGTCGTGGTAATTGCTCTGTACGGCCCGTCCCTTCTCGAAGGTGATCTGCTGGCCGAGGGCCGCGGAGATCCCATCCAGGATGGCCCCGAATACTTGGTTCTCGGCATTCGTCGGGTTCACGATCTGGCTGCCCACATCGACCGCGGCCCAGATCGCCTGAGGCGCCACCGTGCCATCGCGATGCACGGCGACCTTGTGCACTTGAGCGCAGTAGCCCAGATGACTCCAATAGCAGGCGACGCCCATGCCCGTTCCCTTCGGCAATGTGTGCCGCGATGGCCAGCCCGACATCTCTCGGACCCGCTCGAGCACCGCGGTCATGCGCGCGGCAATGAATCCCGGGCCAAATTGATTGCCGCCCTTCCCCGCCCCTTCGCCCGGCAGGGGATTCGCCAGCAAGTCGAGCTGAAAATCGATCGGATCACGGCCTGCGGCGTGGGCAACTTCATCCAGGAACGATTGAAAAACCCAGGCGTGCGCGTTGTCGCCGGGCGCGCGCAGCGGTCCCACCGGGACGTTGAAGGGGATGCGCGAGGTGCGAAGCGCATAATTCGGTACGAAGCCGGCGGGGAAGGCATCCGCCCCCGGCACCGCCAGCCGCGCGAAGTACTCGTTGCGGGCAAATCCCGCGAAATGATTGCTCCAGGCGATGAGCTTGTGGTCGGCGCTCAAGCCGGCCGCGAGGTTGTGATACCCCCCCGGTCGATAGAAATCGTGTTGAATTTCATCCTCGCGCGCCCACAGCACCTTCACCGGGGCGCCGATCTCCTTGGAAAGGACCGCGGCTTCGATCATGTAGTCGTTCGCGAGCCGGCGGCCGAAACCGCCTCCGCAACGGATCATATGAATCGTGATGTGCTGCGGATCGATCCCGAGCGCCTTCGCCACTCCCTTGCGACCGGGACCGGGATTCTGCGTCGGCGCCCAGATCTCGACCCGTCCGTCGCGGTAGGAGGCCACGCAGTTCTGCGGCTCCATGGGAACGTGAGCGATGAACGGATATGAATACGAAGCTCGCACAACCTTTGCGGCGCCTTCGAGCGTGCGGTCCGGATCGCCGTCGACGCGCACCACGCCCTCGGCCGGTTGAGCGAAGAGCGACACCGCCTTGGCGTCAAAGGCCGTCGTGGAGTCGTTCGCGTGCGGGCCTTCTTCCCATTCCACCCGAAGCATGCGGCGCGCCTTTTGAGCGCGCCACCAGGTATCGGCGACGATGGCGACACCGCCGCGCAACCCATCATCGATGCCGGGACCCGGTTGGCCTGGCGCCACCTCGAGCTCGCGCTGAGCGCCTTTCAGTACGAGCACGTGACTCACCCCGGGCATCGCCCTGATCTCATCCACGTTGGCGCTATGGACCTCGGCATCGAATACCGGACCCTTTTGAAACACGGCGTAGCGCATTCCGGGAACCTTTACGTCGATGCCGAATTGCTGGCGCCCGGTCACGATCTTGGCCTTGTCCGGATCCACCACGGACTTGCCGATGATCTTGAACCTCGACTCGTCCTTCAATGCGACCGCGCTCAGATCGGGAACCGGCAGCTTGGCGGCACTCTCCGCGAGTTCGCCGTACGTGAGCGTGCGGCCGCTCGAGGCATGGCTCACCACCCCGTCGGCTGCCGAACACTCGGAGGCAGCCACTCCCCAGCGTGCAGCCGCGGCCGAGACCATCATCTGCCGGCCCGCCGCGCCCGCTCTGCGCAGCGGCAGCCAATTGGCGGGCGTGGAGTAGCTCCCGCCGGAGGATTGGCTGCCCAGCTTGCCGCCCTGATAATCCGCCATTTCAATGGTCACGTCTTTCCATGCGACGTCGAGCTCTTCGGCGAAAATCATGGGCAGAGCCGTTTTGGTGCCCTGTCCCACTTCGGGATTGGGCGCGACAATGGTCACGGCGCCCGACGGACTGATGCGCGCGTAAATCGTGATGGGGTATTCGTCGTCGTTCGCCGCCCACGCGGTCTGCCTGGAAAACGGCACGGTGGCGGCAAGCAGCAGTCCGCCGCCCGCCGCACTGCCGGCAATCAAGAAACTCCTGCGGGACATGCTGTTCGTGGCCATCGTTGCCCCCTCAAGCCGTGCGCGTATCGGCAATGTGCTTGATCGCCGTGCGGATTCGCGGGTAGCAGCCGCAGCGGCATAGGTTGCCGGACATCGCGGCATCGATATCCGCATCCCCGGGTCGGGCGGTGTGGGTGAGCAAGGCGGTGGCCGACATGATTTGGCCGGCTTGACAGTACCCACATTGCGGCACGTCCAACGCCAGCCATTTTTCCTGAACCTGCCTGCCGATCTCGGTGGCGCCGACGCCCTCGATCGTCGTGATGCGCAAATTCCCGACGCGCTCCAAGGGCAGCATGCACGACCGTATCGCCGCGCCATTCGCGTGCACCGTGCAGGCCCCGCATTGCCCCACGCCGCAACCGTACTTGGTTCCCGTCATGTCCAGGATGTCGCGCAGCACCCACAAGAGCGGCGTGTCGCCTTCCGCATCGACGGTGTGCTTGCTCCCGTTGATCTCGATGGTATAGCTCATGGATGGACCTCTCTGACGGAGTAGCCGCGGCAGACTGGCTTTCTAATCCTTGGATCAAGGCTTGGCAAGCCAAATGGGACCGCACAGCTCGCGGCGGGCGAGTACCATCGGGCTAGTACTGCAAAGCGATTCGGACATTTGCCTATAATGTCCTGAAGGCGAACGAGGGGGCATTCTGACATCGCAATTGCCTTGTCCATGGCGCTAGCGCTCGCGCGCCGACGGCCGGGCCGGGCACCCTGGCCCGCCAAGCTATTGGCGCTCATGGCCCGACGCGTTCTCGCCTTGCGCTATCGCGTGCGCGTGACAGGGGCGCCGGAGATCAAGAAGCGGTCCGGTGCGCCCGGCATTCTGTTCATGCCGAACCACCCCGCCTTGATCGATCCCGTCATTGTTCTCGCCCATCTCCATGGGGAATTCGGCATCCGCCCGCTGGCGCTGGAAGATCAGATCGACCTGCCCGTGATCCGCGAGTTGGCGGGGCTGCTCGGCACATTGTCGGTCCCGGTCTTGTCCGAACTCGACGAAGGCAGCGTGAGAGCGGTGCAACGCTCGATCGATCTCTGCATACGAGCGCTGAAGCGGGGTGAGAACGTATTGTTGTACCCGGCGGGCAGGCTGATGCGGCATCGGTCGGAAACTCTGGGAGGCGTGAGTGCGGCCCACCGCATCATCTCGGAGCTGCCCGGCCTGCGAGTGGTGCTGGTGCGGACCACCGGGCTTTGGGGCAGCAGCTTCGGATGGGCCTCGGGCAAGCCGCCCCACTTGAAAAGCGGCCTCTTCGGGCATCTCCGAGACGTGCTGACCAGCGCGATTTTTTGGGTACCCAAACGTGCAGTGCACATAGCGCTCGAAGAGCCGGCCGACCTTCCGCGCCACGCCGACCGCACGCAGCTCAACGCCTATTTGGATGAGTTCTATAACCGTGCCGCGCCACCCGCACTGTACGTTCCCTACAGCTTCTGGGAGAAAGGCGGTGCGCGTGAGCTCCCGGAGCCGAATCGCGCCGCGCAACAGCCCGCTTACGATGCGCCGGCGGCAACCCGGGAAATCGTGCTCGCGCATTTGCGCGAGGCGACCGGCGCCGACGGAATAAAAGACGACCAGGAATTGGCGCGGGATCTGGGCCTCGACAGCCTGACCATCACCGAAATCCTTCTGTGGCTGGAGCGAGAATTTGCCGTTTCAGTGCCCGGCGTCGAGGCAGTGCGAACGGTCGGGGATATGATCATGGCGGCCTGCGGGGCCGCATCGGCTGAATCCGCGGATGTCCAAATACCGATGCCGGCGGCCGCGTGGCGCAAGAGTCCCGGCGACGCGCGCGTGCAAATCCCCGATGGCCAAAGCCTCCAGCAAGTATTTCTCGCTCAGGCGCGCCGCTCTCCGGGTCAAGTCATCGTTGCGGACCTGCAGCAAGGAAACCGCACCTACCGCGATCTGATCACCGCGATTTTGGCTCTGCAACCCAAAATCGCGGCCCTTCCCGGGCAGTACCTGGGAATCATGTTGCCGGCCTCGGTCGCTGCCGACACCATTTTTTTCGCCGTGCTGTTCGCCGGGAAGACGCCGGTGATGATCAATTGGACCGCCGGTCCCCGGGTCATCCAACTTGGCCTGGATATGGTGGGGATACAAAAGATATTGACGGCGGAGCTGCTCGTGCGCCGGCTATCCTCTCAAGGTATCGAGCTCAAGGAGCTTGGGGACCGGTTGGTGCCTTTGGAGAAGCTGGCCGGCACGCTTCGTTGGACCGAGAAACTCTCCGCCGCGATTCGTGCCCGCCTGTCGTGGCGCAGCTTGGATCAGGTAAAACCGGCCGATACGGCCGTGGTGCTGTTTACCAGCGGCTCGGAATCCTTGCCCAAGGCGGTTCCCCTGACGCACGGCAACCTGCTGACGAATATCCGCGATGCGCTGTCCAGCTTCAAAATCCTTCAAAGCGACCGTCTCCTGGGATTGCTGCCCCCATTTCATTCGTTCGGTCTGATGGGCACCGTGCTCTTACCGATCCTGTCGGGCGTCAGAGTCGTGCATCACCCGAATCCGAATGAGGTTTCGGCACTCGGCAAGATCATCGAGAACTACCAGGTGACCATACTGCTGAGCACGCCCACGTTCGTTTCCAACATCGTTCGCGCGAGCGCGACCAGCGATTTGACCTCGCTTCGCCTGTGCGTGACCGGCGCAGAAAAGTGCTCCCGCGAGATCTACGATTCAGTCAGGAGCCGCTGTCCGAAGGCCGTGATCCTGGAGGGTTACGGCATTACCGAATGTTCGCCGGTCGTGTCGGTCATGCGCGAGGACGACGTTCAGCCCGGAACGATCGGCAAGCCGCTGCCTTCGGTGATCGCAATGGTCTTGGAGCTGGATACCCGCCAGCCGGCGCCGCCGGGGCGTACCGGAATGCTGCTGCTTCGCGGACCGAGCATTTTCGGCGGCTACTTGAATTACAGCGGCCCATCGCCCTTTGAAACTTTCCGCGGTGAAACCTGGTATCGCACGGGTGATCTTGTCAAAGCCGACGAACAGAATCGGCTGACGTTCATGGGGCGGCTCAAGCGGTTCGTGAAACTCGGCGGGGAAATGGTTTCGCTGCCGGCAATCGAGGACGTGCTGCTGCGTGCTTACTCCCGCCCGGATGACAAAGGTCCGCCGCTCGCTGTGTTGCCGACACCCGATGAGAACCATCCGGAACTCGTCCTGTTTACGATACGTCCGTTGGACCGGACGCAAGTCAACAAGGCCATTCAGGAAGCCGGGTTGTCCGGGTTGCACAACATTCGCATCGTGAAGGAGATTGCACAGATCCCAGTTCTTGGCACCGGCAAGACCGACTACCGGACACTCACACAGTCGTTGAGCTCGTCGACCAATACACGCTTGTTCTCGGAATAGTCGATCGGTACGGCAACGAGGTGAACTCCGCCTTCGGTAAAGGCCCTCTCCAGCGCCGGTATCAACTCGCCGATCGCCTCGACCCGCGTCCCCCTCGCCCCATAGGCCCCGGCATACTTTGGAAAATCCGGATTGCCGAAGGTCATGCCGAAATCGGGAAATCGATCGATGGATTGCTTCCATCGGATCATGCCGTAGGCTCCGTCCTCGATCACCAAAACCACGAGGTTCAATTTCAAGCGCACCGCGGTCTCCATCTCTTGGCTGTTCATCATGAAGCCGCCGTCGCCGCAAACGGCCATCACACGGCGCTTCGGATAGAGCATCGCGGCCATCATCGCCGAGGGCAATCCCGCTCCCATGGTGGCGAGTGCGTTGTCGAGCAGCAAGGTGTTGGCGACGCGGGTCCGGTAATTGCGGGCAAACCAGATCTTGTACATGCCGTTGTCGAGCGCAACGATGCCGTCGGGGGGCATGACCTGCCTGATGTCGTGCACCAGACGCTGTGGCGTGAAGCGCTCTTCGGTGTCGCGATCCGCGATATGAGCGAGGATGCCCTCGCGCAGCGACAGGAGCGCGCCCGCGTTCGGAATCTTTCCCTCGACCCGGTCCGCGAGAAGGCCGAGAGACGGCCCGATGTCGCCGATCACCTCCGTCTGCGGGAAGTAGACCTGCTCCACGCTGGCCGGTTGGTAGCCGACGTGTACGACTTGCGGTCCCGCGGGACCCATGATGAAGGGCGGTTTCTCGACCGTGTCATGGCCGATGGTGATGATGAGATCGGCACGATCGATGGCCTCGTGCACATAATCGCGCTCCGAGAGCGCGGCGGTACCCATGTACAGTTCGGTACCGCCCGGCACCGTGCCCTTGCCCATCTGCGTGGTGAAATAGGGAATCCGGGTGCGCAACACGAATTGCGCAATGCCGGAGGTCGAGCGCGGCCGCGAGGCGGCTGCGCCCAGCATGGCGAGCGGCCGCTTTGCCAGGGCGATCAGCTGCGCGGCGCGATCGAGCGCCTGGGCAGCCGCCACGGGCAGCTCGACCGGGTGAGGCGCGACCAGCGCAACCTCCTCGCAGTTCTCGGCCGCAATGTCCTCCGGAAGCTCCAGGTGCACCGGGCCGGGGCGCTCTTCCTCCGCGACGCGAAACGCTTCCCGCACGAGGGTGGGTATCATGCCGGCCGAGACGATTTGACGCGACAGCTTGGTCAGCGGCTTCATCGTCGCGACGACATCCACGACCTGAAAGCGCGCCTGCCTCGATGACAGAATTCCCTTTTGACCGGTAATCATGATCATGGGCATGGCGCCGAGCAGCGCGTACGCCGCGCCGGTCGCGAAGTTCAATGCGCCGGGTCCGAGGGTCGAGATGCATACGCCGGGCTTGCCGGTGAGCCGGCCGTAGGTGGCGGCCATGAAGGCGGCGGCTTGTTCATGGCGCGTCAGCACCAGTTCGATGGATGAGCTGCGGATGGCCTCGACGACATCGAGGTTCTCCTCGCCCGGGATACCGTAGATTCGGTCGACTCCCTCGTTCTCCAAGGCCGCGACCAGCAAGTTGGATCCTTTGGTCATCGTCGTCTCCCGAATTGCCGCCCGAGTCTGGATAGGCGCATCATCCTTCGAGCGGATAGCGCCGGTGCCCGCCGGCGGTCACCTGCGACTATTTTGCCGGCTTGTCGGCGCTGCCCGGAACCGAGGCCTCGGCGGCTTTGAAGCCGATCTTCGAATGGGTTCCGTCGCAGAACGGCTTCTTGGTCGACGCACCGCAGCGACAAAGGTAGAACGGATGCTTGGCGATGGTATAAGCCGCGCCGTTCCAATCAACGAGGGAGACATCCGCGCCGTCCACTTGAAGCGGGCCGTTCTGCGAGACTTTGATTGTCGTCATAGGATGCTCCCAGTTGCCTCCGTCCACGATAGCACAGTCGCGATACCGCGTTCGGCAGCGGCGTGCATCGGGATGCGCTAGTCTAGCGAGTCGGAGAAGCAATGAAGATTTCGGGCACCCCCTATCGCACCATCTGGCCCACGGAGACGGGATCCATCCGCGTCATCGATCAATCGCGCCTGCCCTTCGAGTTTGCGACGATGGATCTCGAGAGTCTCGATGACGCGGCGCGGGCGATCCGGACCATGGTGGTGCGCGGTGCGCCGCTGATCGGAGGGACCGCCGCGTACGGCCTCGCGCTCGCCGTGCGATCGAACCCCTCGGATGATCACATCGACCTCGCGGTGCGGACGCTTGAGGCAACGCGGCCGACCGCGCACAACCTGATTTGGGCGTTGACGAGGATGCGCCGCGCGCTCGCCGAGGTGGTGCGGGCGCAACGGGCGGACGCTGCGTTCCGCGAAGCCGCTCGCATCTGCGATGAGGACGTCGAGCAGTGCCGTGCGATCGGATATCACGGCCTGGAGCTGATTCGTCGGGCCGCCGGGGCGCGGCCTCGGCCCCTGAACATACTCACGCATTGCAATGCCGGTTGGCTCGCCTGCGTCGACTGGGGAACCGCGCTCGCGCCGGTCTACATGGCGTTCGACGCCGGCATTCCGATTCATGTGTGGGTGGATGAAACCCGGCCGCGAAATCAGGGCGCCGCGCTGACCGCATTCGAACTGGCTGCGCACGGCGTACCGCACACGGTGATCGCCGACAATTTGGGCGGCCATCTCATGCAACGCGGCCAGGTGGATCTGGTGCTGGTCGGAAGCGACCGGACCACGTCGACTGGGGACGTGTGCAACAAGGTAGGCACCTACCTCAAAGCACTGGCCGCCCGGGACAATGAGGTGCCCTTCTATGTCGCGTTGCCGACCAGCACCATCGACTGGTCCCTGGCCGACGGCGGCGATATCCCGATCGAGGAACGCTCGCCGACGGAACTCACGCACATCACCGGCAAAGCCGCCTCCGGCGCCATCGAGTCGGTGCGCGTGGTGCCCGAAGCAAGCCCGGCGCTCAATCTGGCGTTCGACGTGACGCCGGCGAGATTGGTGACGGGATTGATCACCGAACGAGGCGTCTGTCCCGCGAGCCGAGCCGGACTGCTCGGCCTGTATCCCGACCGGGCGGCACGGGCATGAGTCTTCCGGGCGACGCCATGGCCGACGAGAAACTCCGCGAATCCATCGTCCTCGGTTGCCGTGAGCTGACGCGACGCGGCCTCACCTATGGAAAATCGGGCAACATCAGCGTGCGTCGAGACGCCCGCTCGTTCTTCGTGAGTCCCACGGGAATGTCCTATGAATCGCTGTCGCCCGCCGACGTTCCGTTGGTCGATTTGGAGGGTCGCTGGTTCGGCCACCGCTTGCCGTCGAGCGAATGGCGCTTCCACCGCGACATCCTGAAGGCCCGGGCTGAGATCGGCGCCATCGTTCATACTCATTCGCCGCAGGCCACCAGCCTCGCCTGCACCGGCCGTGGGATCCCGGCGTTCCATTACATGGTGGCCGCGGCCGGAGGCGCCGATATTCGCTGCGCGCCCTACCACACCTTCGGATCGCAGGAATTGTCGGACGCCGCCGTCGGGGCGCTGAGCGGCCGCCTGGCCTGTTTGCTCGCCAATCATGGCCTCATTGCGCTCGGGGCCGACCTCAACGGCGCCTTGTCGCTTGCGGGCGAAGTGGAGGATCTCGCCGGCAAATATTGCGCGGCGCTCGCGCTCGGGGAAATCCGCATCCTGGGCGATGTCGAGATGGAGCGGGTCATCGACAAGTTCCGTACCTATGGGAAACAGCACGCCGTCGATGCCGGCCTGAAATTTGGCGGCGACGCTCTGCCCGAACGGGCGCCGCCCGTAGGCTAGGCATGCAGGCGGCGCACTCGAACTATCAGATTCTGGATGCCGCGAGCGTGCCGCCGCTCATCGCGGATCTCGAGCCGGTGCGTGCACTGCTGGGCGGGCGCCCGGAAGACTGGCGGGTCCGAGAAGTGGGTGACGGAAATCTCAACCTGGTGTTCCTCGTGGACGGCCCGGACGGATCCGTCTGTCTCAAGCAGGCGTTGCCCTACGTTCGGGTGGCCGGTCCGGGATGGCCCATGTCGCCGGAGCGCGCCCATTTCGAGAACGCCTATTTCCGTAGCGTCTCTCCCCATGTCGGCAGGCTCATCCCGAGCATCTACCACTATGACCCCGACCTCCATTTCACGATCATGGAGCGGCTGTCTCCGCATATCATTCTCAGGCAGGGACTCATCGCCGGGCGCCGTTATCCCAACGTCGCCCGCGATATTGGCGAATACATCGCACGTGCGTGCTTCTTCACGTCCGACCTGGCGGTGCCCTTCGAACGGAAAATCGACGGCATCGCGCTGTTCGCGGGCAACAAGCCTCTCATCCGAATCACCGTGGACTTGATCTTCGCCGAGCCCTATTTCGCGGCCGACCGAAATCGTCACACATCTCCTCAGTTGGATGAGGCGGCCGCGCAGCTGCGCCGGGATGCGCTCCTGAAAGTGCGCGCCGCACGCTTCGGCCAGAAATTCCTCACCGAGGCGCAGGCGCTCGTTCACGGCGATCTGCATTCCGGCTCGGTGATGGTCACGGACACCGACACTCGCGTCATCGATCCGGAATTCGCCTTCTATGGGCCGATCGGATTCGACTTGGGCGCTTTTTTCGGAAATCTGCTGCTCAATTGGTACTCGCAATTCGGCTACGAATCGCCCGGCGACGACAGGTCGGCCCATCGAGCCTGGATTCTCGGCCAAGTGCAGGTCTTCTGGACCAGCTTTCGCAGCCGATTCCTTTCCCTATGGGCCGAGCACGCGAACGGCGATGCATTTCCGCCGTCCATGTTTTCCACGTCCGCGGATGCCGCCGCACTCCAGTCGGCGCGCGAAGCGTTCATGGGTACGCTGTTTGACGATATGCTGGGCTTCGGCGCCTGCAAGATGATCAGGCGCATCCTGGGATTCGCCCATGTGCTCGATCTGGACGGCATCCGGAATCCCGATGTCCGCGCGCGATGTGAGTCCGCCGCGCTCAACCTGGCGGCAACGCTGCTCCGCCACCCGGAACGATTCAAGTCGATCGAGGACGTGATCGATACAGTGCCGCGTCTGCGGCCTCCCTCCCAATGATGACGAACGGGCCTTTGCTTATGCGCGATCGGCATCATGGCCGGCCGCGTTGCCCGGGTACACTGGCCCTCAGATGTCGAACCCCCTGCTCTACGCCCTCTGCGGCCTGATTGTCGGCGCACTCGTGGGCCTCACCGGCGTCGGCGGCGGCTCCTTGATGACGCCCATCTTGGTACTCGTCTTCGGACAGGCTCCCGCGGTGGCCGTGGGCACCGACCTCGTGTTTTCCGCCAGCACGAAACTCGTTGCCACCGCCTCTTATGGCTTCAGCCGGCGGGTCGACTGGCGCATCGTCGGGCGACTCGCCGTCGGCAGTGTTCCGGCGGCCGGCGCGGTCATCATCTGGTTTTGGTTGAGCCACCGGCCCCCCGGCATCGTGGATCAGCAGATCTCGCGATGCCTTGCCGTGATCTTGGCCATCGCGGCCGTTGCGCTGCTGCTGCAAGATCGGTTGAGGCGCCTGGGACTGAGATTTACCGCCGTCTGGCTGAACGGCGCCGAGCGGCATAAGGTCGCGCTCACCATAGCCGCTGGGGCGTTGCTGGGATTTGGCGTCACCATGACATCGGTAGGTGCCGGCGCTTTGGGCGTCGCGGTGCTGGTGGCTCTCTACCCCCTTCGTCTGACGTCAGATCGCCTGGTGGCGACCGACATCGCCCACGCACTGCCCATCACCGCGATCGCGGCGGCGGGGCATGCCGTCCTCGGGCACGTTAACTTGCGGGTGCTCGCTTGTTTGCTCGTGGGATCGATCCCCGGCGTCATCCTTGCCACGCGGGCGACCATCCGCCTCCCGCCGCATCTCACGCGAACCCTCATCGCGATCATGTTGGCGGTGGTGAGCGAGCGCCTGTTCGTCTCGTAAGCGGCCGGGCTGCCCTCACTACTGCCGGGTCGATCATCGGGGCCGCGATGATCCGCGTGTCACCCCTCGTGCAGGCCGCACTCGCGCTTTAATCCGAAGAACCGCAGCTCCTCCATGCTGTCCACCTCGGCCAGCGAGCGCGTCGTATGCCAATCGCCGATCGAGAGATATCCCTTGTCCCACAACGGGTGGTAGGGAAGATGGTGCTTTGCCAGGTATTGGCCCACATCGCGATCGGTCCAATCGAAGAGCGGATGCACCTTGTAACGCCCGCGCTTGAATTCGATCGGCGCGATCCGCGCTCGAGTCGCGGCTTGAGCCCGCCGGAGCCCCGCAAACCAGGTCTCGGCGCCAAGTTCCTTCAACGCCCGATCCAACGGCTCCTGCTTGTTGATGCGATTGTATTGCTCGATGCCCGCGAGACCCTGGTCCCAAAGTTTGCCGAAACGGGATTCCTGCCACGCCGGCGATGCATCGGAGCGGAACACTTTCAAATTGAGGCTGAGCTTTTCGGTAAGAACATCGACGAAGCGGTAGGTCTCCGGGAATAGGTACCCGGTATCGATCAGTACCACCGGGATTTTAGGAATCACTTGATTGACCAGATGCAGCATGACCGCCGCTTGAGCGCCAAAGCTCGAGGTGAGCACATGCGATCCCGGCAGAAGCTCCGTCGCCTGTTCGATCCGTTGCCCGATCGAGAAGGACCCGAATGCCTCATTGATTCTCTGCAGGGCGCCCTGGTCCGCCGGCTCGCTCGGGCCCTTCAGCCAGTCGGACAGAGTCGATCTTAAGGACATATACCGCATGTCGTCTCCGGCACACAGGCCTCGGACTGTGTTCACCGATCGGGATCATATCGCGGCCCCGAAGTCCCCTTTAGTCTCAAACGTTATGTGCTCATAACCGGGAGCGAGTGCCCGGAATCGCCCCCTAAAGCTCGCGGTCGAGCGGCAGTATCGACAACAGCTTGACCTTGAGCCGTTGCCACCCGCTACGCGCGGGCTCTCGGGTGTATTCGACCAATTGGCCGCCCTCCGCGGTTCGCCAGACCAGGGTCGGCGAAGCGCCGGGAACGCCGGCGGGCCTCAGCTCCGGAATGTAGCAATTCTCGGGCTTCACCATCTCGTCGAAGCGACGCCCGGTCTCCTGCGCGAGTGCTTCGCTGTCGATGATCAAACCGATTTCCGTGTTGATGTGTTTGGAACGCTGATCGTAATTCATCGAACCGATGAACAGTTTGCGGCGGTCGAAAACGTACATCTTGGCGTGCAGCGCGTAATTGCCGAAGCGTGACACCTTCGCGCTCTGGCCGCTCCCGCGCACATTCCCGAGAAGCGGCCGGACTTCATACAATTTGGCCCCTTCCTTGAGCAAAGGCACCCGAAAGTGGTCGTATCCGGACTGCGCCGCGGGCTGAGGGTTCGACTCGAGAGAATTGGTGAGGATGCGCACCGACGCCTGGCGCCGGCGCAGTTCCTCGAGCGCCTGCAATTGGTCCGGCGCCGGTACGAAGAATGGGGTGATGAGCAATATTTCGGAGTTCACCTCACGCGCCGACTCGATCACGGCGCGGGTGATCAACCGGCCCGGCGCTTCCCCCTCGACCACTTGTTTCTTGTCCGGACTGTCGTGAACCACCCGGACGTGCGCCCACGTCAGCGGCAGCTTGCCGGAGGCGATTCCGGCGAACGGCTCGTCGGTCTTGAGGAGCGATGCGTAGTCTATCGAAGCTGATTTTCCAGCCCCCGGTCCGGAGTCGCGACCCGCACGCCCCAATGCCTGGGCCGGAATGGCCAAGTCGCTGTTCCAGAACTCATCGAAGATACCCGAGAGCTGACCGACGATCGGCCCGACGGCAACCACATCCTCGTCCGCGAACTGCGAATCGGGATCCACCTGGAAGTATTGATTGCCGATGTTGCGGCCGCCGATGATCGCCAGCGAGTTGTCGGCGACCAGCAGCTTATTGTGCATCCGATAGTTGAGTCGAGGCGCGTGGAAGAGAAAATCCAGAGCTCTCAGCAGCTGAACATGGCCGCGATATCCAAACGGATTGAAGATTCGCAGCTCCACCGACGGATAGGCCAGCAGCCGCAAGATCTGCTCATCGCCCGGGGCCGTGTCCGCATCATCGATCAGCAAGCGAATGCGCACACCGCGTTCAGCCGCACGCGCCAGGCTGTCGGTCAACAGCCTGCCTGTCTCATCGCCGCTAAAAATATAATATTGAAGATCCAGGCTCCTTTGAGCAGCCTCGATCACCTGCATTCTGATGCGGAATCCATCGGCGCCGACGTTGAGGATGTGAAACGCCGACTCATCGGCGTGTTCGCGTGCCTGGGCGGCAAACTTCCGGCCAAGAGCCGTGTCTTCGGGATGGGCGATTGCCGTCGATGCGCTCTTGGGGAAGTCGGCGCCCGGCGGATGTCCGGCGCAACCCCATAGGGCCGCGGCACCCAGCAAGGCGAAGCTAGGGAGAGCAGCGCGGAGAATCATCGCATTACTCATACGAGATGACCGTTGCCGCCCCCGGCTAGGCTTGTTTTCTATTGCCGCACTCGCGTGAGCCTGCGGCGCCTTCCCCGCAAGTATCTCACAATTGCCGTGAGATCCCCCGACGGGTTAGATCCGCGATCCGCCCGTGACCGGCACGACTTCCCCCGTGATGTAGGCCGCTCCGGCGCACAAATACACAATGACCTCGGCGTATTCGTCGGGTTCGCCCACCCGCGCCAGCGGCACCGTCGCCTTGGCGGCCGCATCCATATCGCCGAACGAGCACTCCCAGTTCGAATTCACATAGCCGGGCGCGATCCCGTTGACCCGCACGGCGGGCGCCAGACCGCGGGCCAGCTCTCTCGTCAATCCGGCTAGCCCCGCCTTGGCCGTCGCGTACGCCGTACTGCTCGCCCCGCCGCCGAGCGCGGCGATGGATACCGTATTGACCACGGCGCCTCGGGCCTCGGTCAAGGCGGGAGCAAGCGTCTTGGTCATCCAGAATGCGCTCATGAGATTGACGCGCAGGATCCGATCCCAGAAATCGTCGCTCAATGCGTCGAGGTCCGCCGGAGGAATGGGAGTACGCGTTCCGGGCGCGCCCGCATTGTTGACGAGATAATCGAGGCCGCCGAGCAGCTTCAAGGTGGCAAGCCCCACTTCACGCGCGCTCGCCGATACGCCAAGGTCGCCCGGCACCGCCTCCACGGCAAAACCTTGGCTCTTCAGTGCGGCGACCGCGCGCGTCAACGCGTCGCCCGGCAGATCGTTCATCGCGACGTGCGCGCCGCTGCGGGCCAGCCGCTCGGCGGTCGCCAGGCCGATGCCAGACGCACTGCCGGTCACGAGCGCGCGGCGCTGGTGCAGCTTGAAAATCAGCGAATCATCACCCTTCATGAGCTTCGTCTGCCGTCACCAGCGGCACGATGCGTCCGCCGCCGCTCGAGACGAGCCTAATCGACGTCGACGACGACATTGCCGATCACGGCGCCCGACTCCACCGCGATATGCGCCTTCGCCGTATCCGTCAACGCAAAGCGGGCGCCGACGGAATGCCGCAACACACCGGCTTCGAGCGCATCGTTGATCAGCGTGCGGACCCGCTGCCGCTGCGCATCACTCAACCTATAGACGAGCAGCATATGCACGGTCGTGTGATTCAACATCATCGGATAGAAAGGCAGCGAAGGCGCCGGCACCGCCATGGACGCATAGGCGGCAATCACGCCGCCCGGTTTCAAGATCTGACTGGAGACCGCGAGATTGCCGCCGAACTCCACCTCGACGATGCGATCGACACCGGCGCCGCCGGTCAACTCTTTGATCGCGGCAGCCACATCCTGGTCACGATAATTGATCACGTGATCGGCCCCCGCCATCTTCGCGTGCGCCGCCTTGGCCGCCCCACTGACGGTGGCAAGCACGCGTGCGCCGGACCATTTGGCAAATTGAATGGCGTAATGACCGACGGCTCCGGCGCCGCCGGTGACCAATACCGTCTTGCCGCTCAGCAAACCGTCCCCGAGCGCCGCATGACACGCCGTCATGGCCGGAATCCCGAGGCAGGCACCCGCGTCGAACCCGACGCTCGGGTGCAGCGGTACCGCCTGCTCGGACGGCAGGCAGACGAACTCGGCGCAGGTTCCGAACGGCCGCTGCCACGCGGCGTTCCAGGTCCAGACGCGTTGGCCGACTCGGGTCGGACTTACTCCGGCTCCGACCGCATCGATGATGCCGGCGCCGTCCGAGTGAGGAATGATGTAGGGATAACTAGGCGCTCCGCGCGCGCCGGCACGGGATTTGACGTCCGACGGATTCACCCCCGACGCATGCACGCGGATGCGAACTTCTCCCGGGCCCGGTTGCGGTGTCGGCCGTTCGCCGACCTGAATGACTTCGGACGCAGGCCCGACGGCCTCGTAGAAAGCTGCTCTCATGCGCGACTCCTCCAAATGAGCGCGTAACAGTACCGAAATTGCTGGCCGCTCACAAACCCATCAAGCGTCCCAGTGAATTGGCGGCCTTCACCATGCTCCAGGTGTACCTTTCAGCGGGCGATTGGCCGGTCTGGCTGAATTGGTATTTCTCATCTTTACGAGGCGTGCGCGACCACGACACGAGACCGCACGGCAAAATAATACGCCGCGCTCACGGCCACGAGCCCCACGATCCAGGAGAAATCGATCCCGCCCATCGCCCGGGCAATCGGGCCAGTGTAGACATCGCTGGCGATGAACGGAACCCGCACCAGGATTCCAAGGACATAACACACCAGGGCCGCCACATTGTTCCACGGCACCATGACATAGAGGAGAATCTCGTTGAAGCGTCCGTACAGCGGCAGGAAATTCTTGGCGCCCACCAGACCGATGAGGAGCGCGGCGACGAAAATCGTGCTGGCGGCGCTTTGGCGGCGCGTCGCGATGGTCGAGCGGGTCACCGCCAACGTGCTCCGCCGCTACCTTGGCCGTTGACCGGGCGCAGCCTGGGGTCGATTATGGCGGTTCACGCGCCATGAGGTCCCGATAGCGTAAGCTGCCCGATCATTCTCACCCGTGAAGATCGCCTCACCCGCCAAAAGCCGCTCGCCCCTGGAAGTTCTGGGAGTATTTCTCAAGCTGGGTTTGATCTCGTTCGGCGGACCGATCGCTCACCTCGGCTACTTCCGCGAGGAGTTCGTCGTACGCCGTCGTTGGCTCGACGATGCGAGCTACATCGACCTGGTGGCGCTGTGCCAATTTCTTCCCGGTCCGGCCTCGAGTCAGGTCGGGTTCTCCATCGGACTCATACGCGCAGGTTACGCGGGCGGGCTTGCGGCGTGGATCGGCTTCACCTTGCCGTCGGCGATCGCGCTCGTGTCTTTCGCCTATGGCGCGGCCGCATTGAGCGGGCCGATCGGGACGGGACTCGTGCACGGACTGAAGCTCGTCGCGGTGGCAATCGTCGCTCAGGCCGTTGCCGGAATGGCGCGCACGCTATGCCCCGACCGGCCGCGCGCCTCCATCGCCGCCGCGGCCGCCGTCATCGTTCTATTGGCCGCATCCTCGATCATTCAGATTGCCGTTATATTGATGGGGGGCCTCATGGGCCTTTGGCTTTGTCGCAGGGATGCGCCGGTGCCGGCAAGCGACCTTGCGGTGCCCATCTCACGCAAGGCAGGCGCTCTGGCGCTCGCGATATTCGGTCTTCTGCTGATCGGATTGCCGCTGGCTCGACATCTGCAATCCCATCCTGCGATAGCGCTGTTCGACTCCTTTTATCGCTCCGGTGCGCTCGTGTTCGGCGGCGGCCATGTGGTGCTGCCCCTGCTTCGCGATGCGTTCGTCGTCCCGGGCTGGGTGAGCGACAGCACCTTCCTCGCAGGGTACGCCGCTGCGCAAGCCGTGCCCGGCCCTCTGTTCAGCTTTGCGGCTTTTCTCGGCGCGGTGGCAACACCTTCGCCTCACGGTCTGGCGGGCGCCACGCTCGGTCTCATCGCCATCTTTCTGCCGGGCATGCTGATCCTCGTCGGCACCTTACCTTTCTGGAATACCCTTCGAGCCGGTGCGGGGGCGCGCGCCGCCATGCGGGGCGTCAATGCAGCGGTCGTCGGACTGCTCGCTGCGGCACTCTACAGCCCGGTATGGATCACTTCGGTCAAAAGCGCGCGGGACCTTGGCGTGGCAATCATCGGCTTCGTGTTGTTGACCGTGTGGCGCGCACCGCCGTTATTGGTGGTGCTCCTTGGCGCGCTCGGCGGCATCGCGTTGCAAGGTTAACGCTGCCGGTCGCCGCGGCCGGCGCCCACGCCTGCAGCCGATTCATCGCACGGCGAGCCATAGGAAACTTGCCAGTGACGCAATCAGCGCGGGAGGCATGACGAGGCATCCGATGGCGGCAAATTGCCACGCACTCACTTGCTGACCTTCTCGGCGCAACGCCACCAACCATAGGATGGTGGCCAAGGATCCCGTCACCGAGAGATTCGGCCCGAGGTCTACGCCAATCAGCAGCGCACCGGCGATGTCCGGCCGCAGATGAGCCCCGGTGACGATCGCTCCCGCGAGCAATCCCAGCGGCAAATTGTTCATGGCATTGCAGAGGAATGCCACGATGCCGCCCGCCGCGAGTGCGGTTGTGTGCGCGGACGATAGCGAGTCTCTCGCGAGTAATTCCGTCACGGGTTTGAGCAAACCCGTGTTCTGGACGCCCGCGACGAGCACGAACAGTCCCGCCACCAGCGGCAACACGCTCCAGGAGACTTCTTTGAGGACGGCCCAAGGCGCAGACCGTTTCAACACCAGAATCGCGCTCGCCGTGGCGATGCCGGCGATAAAGGTCGGCAGTCCCAGCTGCCAGCCGAGGCCCGAGGCGATCAGGAGAACGATTCCGGTCGCCGCAATTCCGCCGCACGCGACGCGCCCCCCGACATTCAGAGTCGGCAGTTCCACGACGTGGTCTATGTCATCTCGCAATTCGCGACGCTGCGTCCAGCGCAACATGGCGTAGGTGACGATGAGTGAAATCACGGAGGGAATGCCGAATTGCTGCAGCCAGACGCGCAGCGGCGGCATGTGCGCTCCGTAGACCACGAGGTTGGCGGGATTCGAGATCGGCAGCACGAAACTCGCGGCGTTCGCGATGAATGCACAAATGAACAGGTAAGGAAGCGGTCTCGCGCGCGCGCGCCGGGTCGCCGCATAAACGGCTGGCGTCAGGACCACCGCAGTCGCATCGTTCGACAAAAATACGGTTACGACGATACCGACCCCATACACCAAGCTGAACAGCTTGGCAGCCGATCCCTGTGCGTGCCTGACTGCATAGGCCGCAAGCCAATCGAAGAGCCCTTCTTGGCGGGCCACTTCCGAGAGCACCATCATCCCCACCAAGAATAAATACACGTCGGTTCCCTTGAGCATCGCGGCTACCGCATCGGACGGCGAAATCAAGGAGAACAGCACCAGTGCGGCCGCACCCAACGCCGCCCACAACGCTTCGGGGAGCCGCCCGGGACGGGTGATTACCCCGAGTACGGCGAGTGCCGAGATCGACCAGGTGGCGAGGTTGGCAAATCCGATCGCCATTGCTCAGTGGACTCCGTCCTGTTGCGCGCGCGTCTCCGGCATGAAAAAGTGCAGAATAGCCAGCGCCGCCAATGCCACGGCGGATAAGAACAGAAACCCCGCCCTGTAGCCGAACGCGTGCACGATACCGCCCGCAATCGATTGGCTCAACGCCGCGCCGATCCCGACGGCGGTCGTCACGGCGCCCTGGGTCAAGTTGAAGCGGCCGGATCCACGGGTAAGGTCCGCGATCACGAGCACCGACACCACTCCGAATATCGCGACCCCTATTCCATCGAGCACCTGAATCGCAATCAAGGGGATGGGCGCGTTGGTCAACGTATATAACACTCCTCGGACCGGCAGCACCGCGAAGCCGAGCAGCAGCAGCGGCTTACGCCCCCAATGATGCGCTTTCCTGCCCGACCAGGATGCGATGAGCGTGACCACCATCTGGGTCGTCACCACACATGCGGACATGAACATCATCGACGATCGTCCATGTCCTTTCGCCAACATCTCCCCGAGCAGCGGCAGCATGGCCGCATTTGCAAAATGAAACAACACCGCGCAAATCATGAAGACGATCAAGGGCCGGCTTTCCGCCAATTGCAAAACGCGGGCGGGCGCCGAATGCTCGTCCCGGCCGTCGGCGCCCCGGGCGACTTGATAATCGATTTGATCCGCTTTGATGGTGGACAGTGCCCAGAGCGTCGGGACGGTGAATGCGATCACGAAGAAAAAGATCCCGCGGTTGGAAAAGAAGTACCCAATCAGCCCCATCGAGACGGCGGCAACCACATTGCCCGCGGAATTTAAAGTTTGGTTGCGCCCCTGTCGCCGATCGAATAACTCTCGGCCTACCAAGCCCAAGGAGATGGCGCACACGGTCGGCCCGAATACGCTCGCGCCTGCGCCGATCAACGTTTGCGCGGACATGATCGCCCAGAAGAAGGGAAATGCCGCAATGATGAGTGCGCCCAGGCCCAGGGAAAGCACCCCGCCGGCAATCAGCGCGCGCTTCGACCGTACGCGATCGGTGATGGCGCCTGCGGGTGTCTGCGCGATGATTCCGGCGATACCCCCGACAGTGAGCGCGATACCCACCGATTGCTCGTTCCAACCGCGCGACGCCAGATAGATGGCCAAGAAGGGCCCGACCCCGCTTTGTACGTCGGCCAGGAAGAAATTGAGCCAATCGAGTCCGCGAAGCGATCTCTTTATATCTTGCGGGCACACGGCTCTCAATTGCAGATGCTACAACGCAGTCTTGCCGCCGTTGATGTGCACGATTTCCCCGGTTACGAAACCCGCGTTGGCCGACGCCAGAAACAGAATGGCATGAGCGATTTCCTCGGTTCTGCCGAGACGCTTCAACGGCACACCCTGGGCAATGGCGCTCATTCGGTCGGCGCTGCCCGCGAACCGGCCGAGCATTTCCGTTTCCACCGGTCCCGGCGCGACCGCATTCACCCGTACGCCGAAGGGGGCGGCTTCGAGCGCGGCTGACTTGGTCAGCCCTTCCACCGCATGTTTACTGGCCACGTACATCGAGGCGCCTGCGGCGCCTCGGCTGCCCATGGTGGACGATAAATTGATGATGCTGCCGCTTCCTTGAGCCGTCATCACGCGCAATTCGTATTTGAGGCTCAGGATGGTTCCGAGCACGTTGGTGTCGAACGTCGCGGCATAACTGTCGGGCGACTGCTCGGTCAGCGGGCCCGATTGCCCTTCCGTTCCTGCATTATTGATCGCCACGTCGAGTCGGCCGAAGCGCTCGACGGTGCGGTCGATCAGGGCGCGCACGTCCTGCTCGTGCCGTACGTCGGCGCGCACGAACTCGGCCTCGGCGCCGAGGGCGCGCAGCTCCGCCGCCAGCGCCTCGCCCGCCTCATCGCGACGACCGGAAACGACGATGCGCGAGCCTTCGGCTGCGAAGGCGAGCGCCGTGGAGCGCCCGATGCCGGTCAACGCCCCGGTGATTAGAACGACGGAATGTGCCATGGAACCTCACATCGTTGGTTCGTCTCTGACCGGCATGAATTACGGCCGGGTCAGCCCGCTCCGAAATCGGCTCTGAATTCCTCCAGCCTTCGCTTCTGCCTTCCCGACGCGTCGAAATTGCCGGGATCGAGCCATGCCCGGTACGCGCTTCGAAGCGCCGGCCACTCGCCGTCGGTGATGGAAAACCAAGCCGTGTCGCGATTTCCGCCCTTAAAGACCATATGCTGGCGGAATATCCCCTCGAATTTGAAGCCGAAGCGTGCGGCCGATCGCTTGGACGGCTCGTTCATGTTGTGGCACTTCCATTCGAACCGGCGATATCCGAGTTCCTCGAAGACGTACTCCGCGAAAAGATGGAGCGCCTCCGTTGCCGCCGACCGGCGCGAAACGAGAGGACCCCAGTAAATGCTGCCGATCTCGATGACGCCATGCGCCGTATCGATCCGCATCAGAGCTTGCCGGCCGGCCGCTTTGCCGCTCGCTTTATCCACCACGGCGAAGAACATCGGATCCTCGCTTGCCTGAACTTTATCCAGCCAGGGCTGGAACGCCCCGCGATTCTCGGGCGCGTGTTCGAACAGCCACCGGAAGCGTTCGGCGGCATCGCTCACGCTCGAGGCTTCGAAGAGATCCTCGCCGTGCTTTGCGGCGTCGATGGGCTCGAGGCGGCAATAGCGGCCGTCCATCGCCTTGCGAATCGGTTTCGCGCGCGGCGTCCAATTGTTCAGGTCGGAAACGCTGATGGGCATCGCACTCCCAGGCCGGTCGAGTTTCCCGCAGTATGCCGAGGCGGCAAACGAATGGCCAGCCGTCCGCTTCGCTCGCGATATGTGAATTCGGCCGTATGACGGATGACGCTCAGCCCGTCGCGACCTGCAGCGCCGGAGCCGGCACTCCTCTCGCACTTTTCAGCTTGATGTTCAAACGCAGCTCGTTGGCGGAATCGGCATTTCGAATCGCCTCATCGTAGCTGATGGCGCCCTCGTCGTAGAGGTCGAACAGCGAGGCATCGAAGGTCATCATGCCGAGTTCGCGAGATTTCTGCATGATGCTCTTGATCTCGTGAAATTCGCCCTTGAGGAGCTTGTCGGCAATGGTCGGCGTGTTGAGCAGAATCTCGACGGCCGCCCGCCGTCCCTTGCCGTCTTCCGTGCGGATCAGGCGCTGCGAGACGATCGCCCGTAGATTCCCCGACAGATCCATGAGCAGTTGCTTGCGCCGATCCTCGGAGAAGAAGTTGATGATTCGGTCGATGGTTTGATTGGCGCTGTTCGAATGCAGGGTGCCGAGGCATAAGTGCCCCGTCTCGGCAAACGCGATCGCATGCTCCATCGTCTCGGTATCGCGTATCTCGCCGATGAGAATGACATCCGGCGCCTGCCGCAACGTATTCTTGAGCGCATTGTGCCAGGAGTGCGTATCGATGCCGATTTCGCGATGTGTGATCAGCGATTGCTGCGACTGGTGAACGAATTCCACCGGATCTTCCACGGTGACGATGTGGCCCGGCGAGGAACGGTTGCGATGATCGATCATCGCGGCGAGGGACGTCGACTTCCCGGACCCGGTCCCGCCGACGACCAGGACCAAGCCGCGCTTGGCCATCACGATCTCCTTGAGCGTGTCGGGCAACCCGAGCTTGGCGAGGTTCGGTATCTCGTTCGCGATGGTCCTGATGACCATGCCGGGACTTTGCTGCTGCACGAACACGTTGACCCGGAATCGCGCCACGCCAGGCACCGAGATCGCGAAATTGCACTCCAGGTCTTTCGCAAATTCTTCGCGCTGGCGCTCGTTCATGAGCGCGTGCGCGAGATCCCGTGCGACCTCGCCGGAGAGCTTCTGGTTGATCAGCGGCCGCATGCTGCCCTGCAATTTCATGCTGGGCGGAAAATCTTTGGAGATGAATAAGTCAGATCCCCCGGTCTGGCTCATCGCGGTCAGCAATTTGACGATATAGCTCTTCGCTTGTTCTTCTGGGAGGCCCGCCATTCGTCCCTCTCGATTGGATCGATCGGCTCGCAGGGTAGCGAATCACCAGCTCTCGAATGGGAATTGCCTCTCATTGCGGCATAAACATCCCGCCCGTCCCCATCTTTTCGGGGGCTCCCTTAATCCTGCGGCCGGCCGCGGCCCGCGGTCGCTACATTCGCATGCCAACCATGGATTCGTTCGGCGCGGTCCTCGCCGTGGTCCCCTTGTCGCCGGTCACATTGTCCGGGATCTTGGCGACCAGATGTGCGATGCCGCCATCGTCGAACTCGATGTGCACGCGAAATGTTCCGCCCGAATCCCGCCCACGGTAGTCCCAGGTTTCGTCGCTCTGTCCCGGCATGGCAGCGCCGCAGTCGTTGAATTGCACGACCCGCCACGGTGTGCCCAACAAGGCCTTGACCTGCTCTTTGGTGGATTTTCCCGGTGTGATCTGCGCGAGCTTGCGCTCGTTCACCGTGCCGGGGCCGGCCGCCGATCCCGTGGCCGCCTGCGCGCCCGCACCGGCGGCCACGAAAGCGGTCAGACAGCACAATATGACGCTCTTGTTCGTGTTCATGGTTGCTCTTCCTGTGTGCTCAATCGGAGGGAGGCAGGATCGCCTGGAGGGCTTCGCCCGTGAGCGATAGGATCGTCACGCCGGTTCCCGCGCGATCGGCGGCATAGATGTATCCGCGATCGTCGTACTCGACATAATCATTCATCGTGGCATTGAAGCAGCTGGTGACTCCGTTGATCGTCGAGCAGGACGATTCGGTATTCGCGGACGGCGCCTGAATGTAATAGGCGACCGGCTTGGGGTTTTTGGGATCGCGAATGTCCCACACTCTCACCCCGGCGTTGAACCAGGACACGCTGATGATCTTGCCGTAATACGGCGGATAGATCGCCTCGGTGACGGCGTGAGCCCCGAATCGCGCTCCCTTGCCGCAGAAGTTGCCCGGGAACTGCGGAACGTTCAGCGTGGCGATCGGCCAGGGCGTCGTCTCGCTGGAAATATCCAGGATCCACGCCTCGTGGGGCGCCTGCCCATAGCAGTTATTGGCCGTGCCCTCGGAGCTCACGAACAGCAGGCTCTTGCTCTGCGGCTGCCCGTTCAGAAAATTGGTCTGCTCCTCCGGGATCGGCACGTTGAAAATGGGCATGGAGCTGTGGCCGCCGTTCTCCGGATTCATCGTGATCCAGCTCACTTGCGGCCAGAGCAAATCCGCTTGAGTCGGGCTATTGGCGCAATTTCGCGAGGCATTCGGGTTGGACCCCGGACCGGAGGTTAGGCAGCCGTTGATGAGCTTCAAGCGGTCATCGATCTGGATGACGCCCTCGCTGGACACTCCGTACGGCATGTACACGCGGTCGACCGTCGTTCCCATGGAGATCGGCCCGTGGATGCCGGCGGGCGGATTGGTGGTGCCTTCATAGCAGGTGTCGCTCGGAGCCGTCGTGCAGGGTTGAGCGGTCGCGACGGGTGCCGTGGGTTGCTGTCCAACCAGACCGAACTGACGGATGAACACGGGCTTGGCCGGGTTGCTCAGATCGTAGATATACAGGTGTTGGGCCGAACCGCTTTGCTGCCATCCGTCGGTCTTCGAGCCGGCGACCAGATAGGCGATGCCGGTATCGCATTCCCACCAGCTCTTGTGGGTATTGCTGAGCTGGCCCAAAACCGTGGTAACGAACTTCGGGCTGGCGGGATTCGTGACGTCCCAGATCTGGTGCGACTCGTCGGCGCCGGCGTTGCCGAACGCGCGCAGCAAATACCAATGGCCCGCGGTGCCGTTGGTCGATGCGTTCGGCAAGGTATTGCCCCCGCATACGCGCGCCATCTGCGCTCCGGCGGCCGCATAGGACCCCGCGATGGGCGCGGGCCCCGGGATGTGAAACAGGAATTTCGGCTTCTTCACGTCCGTCACGTCGACGATGGACGTACCGTTCGACTCTTGCACCCCGGTGAGCGGATTTAAAGCCGTGCCGGCGAGGTTGCCGAGATAGAGAATCTCCCGCCCGTTCTGGTTCACGACCAAGGGCTGGTAGATGGGGCGGGCCTGGTTGTCGTTGTAGCCCTCCACCTTCATGTTCCAGATCGACTCTTCGTTCCAAGGATTCGGCGCAGGCTCGCGCTCCCGATCCTGGTGATACGCCCCCGACGGAGGGTCGGTATTGGTGATGACGGGAATATTAGGGCCGTAAGGCGGATAGACCTGCGCAACGCCGCGGGAAGCGGCAGCCAGCGACAGCACCCCGAATAGCCCCACGCCGACGAACGATGTTCGTTGCAACATGTGTGACTCCCCCTTGTTGATGGATCGATAGACAATCCAGGTGATGTTTTCCGCCAACGCTAGTAGTGCGGCCGCGGTGTCTCAAGAGGCGCTACGTAGGACAACCACTGATAATGATGTAGGAGGGGCAAACTCCCTAGCCGACCTTCAGGGCGTGATCAAAGGCCGGGGATTACGGGGTCGGCGGTGGCGCTGCCGATCTGGCGGGAATGCCCGTGGTTCCGCTGCCGCGGTCGGGAATCTTGCCGACGATATGCACCACCTCGCGACGATCGAATTCAATGTGCACCCGAAACGGACCCTGCGCATCGGTGCCGCGATATTCCCAGATCTCATCCTCGACCGTCTCCAGATCGTTATATTGGACGGTGCGCCACGGCTGCCCGAGCAGCGCCACGACCTGAGCCTTGGTCGATCGCCCCGGGATGATCATGGCGAGCTTGCGGTCCAACTCGGCGCCCGAGGACGCCGCGGCTGAGCCAGGCTTCGGCGCATCGCCCGCCGCAGCGAATCCAGCGATCAGACAACAGCATATTGCCGCGCCAACCGCGCGGACGATGCCTGCCGTCTCGCGCACGACGCTGTTCGCTCTCATTGCGCCCCCTTCGGCCGGACTCCGCCGTCCTGCGCCGGCGAGCTGAATTAAACCCGAGGCCGGGCGCGGGCCGCAAGGCGCCGACGGCATCGGCTGCGGCTGACCCAAAGGGGCGCGCCTGCGGCACAATGCCGAATGCCCAGCGTGCGCGGCTTCATATTGCAGACCAGTTACCGCGTGATGTCCGATGCCCGGGGGCGCCGCCTACCCGTCGTGCATCTCTATGGCCTGCTCGAGAACGGGGGTGGATTCCTGGTGCGCGACGATCGCCAGCGCCCGCACTTCTACATTCGCGCGGCCGATGCCGAACAGGCCGGGCAGTTGCGCGGCGCCGGCCAATCGCCCACCGATCGCCGCACCTTCGCCGGCGATCCGGTGATTCGAATCGACGTCGATGTGCCCGCCGATGTCCCTCCCCTGCGCGATCGCCTGCACGGCCGCGGCATCGAAACCTTCGAAGCCGACGTTCGCTTCGCGACGCGCTACCTGATCGAACGCGGCATCAAGGGCGGCTGCGAGATCGAGGGTGAGCCGGTTCCATCCGCCGCAGCCGGCCCGGCCGCCGCGGGCAGCCTCGTGCATGTCTTCGATAATCCCGTGCTGCGCCCTGCCGATGTATCCGTGGATCCTCGGATCCTGTCGTTCGACATCGAGACCGATTCGAAGGGCGAGAGACTGTTGGCCATTTCGCTATTCGCCCCCGGTCTCGACGAAGTGCTCATCGTGGACGGCAGCGACCGTGCCATGCCCGCGCACGCCACGCGTTGCGCGAGCGAGCGCGCCGCCCTCGATCTGTTCGGCGCGCGCCTGCGCGCCGTCGATCCCGACGTGATCACCGGCTGGAATATCATCGACTTCGATCTCAGCGTGCTCGAGCGCATCGCCGCGCGCCTCGGATCTCCGTTGCACCTGGGCCGCGAGCCCGGCGCGATGCGGATCCGCAAGCCGGAGGGCTATTTCGGCAGCGGTCAGGCGACCATCCCGGGGCGCCTGGTGCTCGACGGCATCGACCTGCTGCGGGGCGCGTTCGTACGCATGGACGACTACTCGCTCGATGCCGTCGCCCGCGAAGTGCTCGGCGAGGGCAAGGCCGTCGCCGGCGATGCGCGCGACCGGCTGAGCGAGATCATCCACAACTACCAGCACGATCTCGCGGCCTTTGCCCTGTACGCGCGCACCGACGCGCGTCTCGCCTACCAGATCGTGCAGAAGCTTCGCCTCATCGAACTCGCCTTCGCGCGCAGCCGCCTCACCGGCATGACGCCCGATCGGGTCGCTGCGAGCATCGCCTCCTTCGATTTTCTGTACCTCGCGGAGCTCGAGCCGGCACGCATCGTCGCGCCCAGCGTGCGGGGAAGCGACACGCGAGTGCACGTCGCGCAGCAAGGCGGCCACGTGCTCGAGCCCGTCATCGGCCTGCACGGCAACGTGTGGGTATTCGATTTCAAGAGCCTGTACCCGAGCCTCATTCGAACGTTCAACATCGATCCCGTCGGCTACGTGCCGGGTGATGCGCCGTCGGAGAACCTGATCGAAACCCCGGGCGGGAAATTCCGCCGCGCGCCGGCGATACTGCCGCGCCTGCTCGATGAGCTCTTTCCTCGACGCGAGGCCGCCAAGAGGCGTCACGACGATGTGGCGGCGCATGCCATCAAAATCCTGATGAACTCCTTCTACGGGGTCCTCGGCACATCCGCATGCCGCTTTTACAATCCCGCACTCGCCAATGCGATCACGGGTATGGGCAAGCACCTGTTGCTCTGGTCGAAGAGCTGGTTCGAGTCGGCGGGATTCAAGGTCCTCTACGGCGACACCGACAGTTTGTTCGTCAGCTCGGGCGGCGACGATCCGATCGAGGCCGGCCGCCTAGCACGCAATCTGGTCGCCTCCCTGAACTCCGATCTCACCCGCTACATCGAATCTCGCTGGCGGCGGGAGAGCCGGCTCGAGCTCGAGTTCGAGAAAATCTACCTGAGGCTATTCCTGCCGCGCGCGCGCCACAGCACGCGCGGCGCCAGCAAGCGTTATGCCGGTTTGATCGACGGCGGGGACACGGAAAGAGTCGAATTCGTGGGCATGGAGGTCGTGCGGCGGGACTGGACGGCGCTCGCGAAACGCGTACAGCGCGAGCTGTACCAGCGGCTATTCACCGATCAGCCCGTGGACGCTTATCTCGCCGAGATCGTCGGCCGGGTACGCAAAGGCGAACTGGACGAGGAACTCGTGTACCACAAGAATTTGCGCAAGGACACGGAAGATTACACCGCGACGACCCCTCCGCACGTGGCGGCCGCGCGCAAGTCGAGCCAGCCGCTCGGCCGCTCGATTCGATACGTGGTCACCACGGCCGGCGCCGAGCCGCTGGACAACTTGACCCATCCGCTCGATCGCGAGCACTACATCGAAAAGCAGGTGCGGCCGGTCGCCGAGCCGGTGCTGGAAACGCTGGGCCTCGACTTCGCCACAGTGATCGGCGACACGCGGCAGTTCGACTTCGGCTGGTCATGAGCTGCGGCGCGGCGCGGTCTCATCCGCGCGGCCGCATCGCCTCCCGCGGCAGGCGAATCGGCAGCTTCTCCCGGATGGCCGCGTCCACGGAATCCGAAATATGCGTGGGATAGTGGCCCGCAAGAATCGACTCGAGCTTGCGCGACGCCCGGTCTACGACTGTCGGGCGCCCCTGGTCGACCCATTCGTTCGGACTGGTGCGGTCCCCAACCGTGGGGTAGATGTATTCTCGCTGCATCAAATGCAGCGTCTGATCGGAGCCCAAGTAATGGCCCGGCCCTTCCAGGCAGACTTTGCGCATGGTCTCGAGCGATAACGATTCATCGGTGACCTCCACACCCTTGATGGTCCGCTGGACGGCGCCGATGACATCGTTGTCGATGATGAGACCCTCCATGGAAAAGCCGAGGAGACTCGCGAGCATCCCCGCCGACTCGTAGATCAGGTTGGCCCCGGCATTGCCCACCAACGCATGGTTGTAAGCCTTCTCGTAGCCCGCCTGCATATCCGGCAATTTGGCGTCGCTCATTCCGGAGGCGGTGCCGCCGGTGAGATCGTAGAACTGGGCAAGCTGGGCGCTCGCCGCGGACAGGAGCGCCTGTTCGGGACTGCCGCCCGACATCGCGCCGGTCCGAAGATCGGACACGAAGCACCAGGTGCCGAAAATCGCGGGTGCCTTTGGTTTCACCGCATTGACGTACACGAGACCGGCGAGGCACTCCGCCACCTCTTGCACCAGCGCCGAAGCCAGTGCGGCAGGCGCCGTCGCTCCGGCTTGGCCCGCGGAGAGCAGCAGAACCGGCATCCCGCCCCGCACCGCGGTCTCCAGGCAGAGGCAGGCGTCGTACGCGAACTTGAGAGGCGGCACCACGAAGCAGTTGGACTGGCTCACGAACGGGCGCGCCCGCCATTGCTCCTCGCCGCCCGCCATCAAGTGGAACATCTCCAGGCTCAGCTCGACGTGCTGCGGCTGGACCCAGCTCGTTCCCACGTGCTTGGTGGTGCCGGCCACGCTGGCGTAGGCCGTGTTGATGTCCATCTCCAGGGGAGTCGCGACTTCACGGCACACCACCGAGCGCTGGTAGAAGTGCAAATGCTCCAACGTGTCGACGACGCGTGCGATGTCGTACAGGTCCTTGGTGGTCGAATCCCGGTAAACGCCCGTCTTGGCGTCGACGATGTGCACGGCGGCCCCCGCCGTGCCGAAATAAACCCGCGATCCCCACGGCTCCATGTCGTGCTTCGGATCCTGGCCATGCAGTACGAAGTGTCGCGCCGCCCCCGCGACGGTATCTTCGACCAACGCGCGGGGGAAGATCAGCCGTCCCGCCGAGTTGAGCTGGGCGCCCGCCTTGGTCATGTAGTCGATCCCGCTGGGCGTCGCATCGGCAAGACCGATGTTTTCGAGCACATCGAGGGCGGCGTGATGGATGCGCAGCACATCCGCATCGGACAGGGGCTTGTAGCGGCCGCCGGTCATGCCGGGGCGGACGGGACGCAAGCTGTCGGGCAGCGGTGCCATGCGTGCGGCGCGGCGCGCGGCACGCGCGCCGCCGCGCGCGATCTTGGACTCAACCTCGCTCATGGGACACCCCTCACTGCGATTGATGCGTTCAATGAGGCGATTCTAACGGTTTCGGGGCATCCTAGGGGGCAGTCGTTCGCCCGCTTGACCGCATCGGGATGCCGGCGGCGCACGGCGGCGATGTCACTCTTGCCCATGAGCCGCGCCTGCGGCGGCTCATGGGAGAATGAATTTTATTGAGGCCGGCGAACTCCCCCGTCGGCGCCGCAGATCAGAGCACGCCGCCGCGCTTCAGTAAAGCTCTCTTTTGAGACCCGCTGCTTCCGAAGGAGCTCAGCGGCTTTGCGCCCATCGGCGCCGCAAGGTCCGCCCTCTGCTGACTGCGGGGAAACCATCAAGTTGCATTAACACTCGTTCCGCCGGCTTGAATACAAAGGGGCGCGCTGATATCTGTGGCTTCGATCAATGCATCTCAGCTTGCCTGATTTATTTCAGGCCAAATAAATACACGAAGGAGTTAGGGTATGAACGCTGGCAAAACACTTCGTCGATTTGGAAAAAAAACCGGGCCGCTCGTTGCAGGGTTCGCCTGTTTCACCATTCTCCAACCAATCATCGGCCATTCCCAGGCGCTGGTCGCGTCACCGTGCAATTCGGGGGCGGACAATCCACCGGCCTGCAATGCCGTCGCTCGCGGTGATCGAGCGGAGGGCTGGATTCCGCAAGGGCGCTCCGAGGTGATGGCGCGCAATGGCCTGGTTAGCACGAGTCAGCCATTGGCTGCGCAAGCCGGACTGCGGATTCTCAAGGAAGGCGGAAATGCCATCGATGCCGCCATCGCGGTCGCATCGACGCTCAATCTCGTGGAACCGATGAACACGGGATTGGCAGGCGATGTCTTCGCGATGGTCTGGATCGCGAAGGAGAAGAAACTCTATGTCCTCAATGCCAGCGGTGAGGCTCCGAGCGGAGCGACGGTCGCCCACATGAATTCGCTGGGCTATTTTGGAGACCCCTCGAATTGGGGGCCTGGATCCGGCATGCCATCCGGCGGCATTACGACGGTCACGGTTCCCGGAGCGCTTTGGGGCTGGGACGCGCTGCTCAAGCGATTCGGCACTCTGCCCTTTTCGGCGGTGCTGAAACCCGCCATCGAATACGCCGAGCAAGGCTTTCCGATTTCGGAACGGATTGCGCACGACTGGCAGCTGCCGAATGCTGAGGGCCCCAACCCATCCTCTGCGGCCGGCTGCTGCACACAGGTGGATCCGGACTCGGTCAACACGTGGTACGTCAATGGCAAGCAACCCGTAGCCGGGCAAATCTTTACCAACCCGGACCTTGCCAAAACGTTCCAGCTGATCGCCGCCCAAGGCAAGGACGTGTTTTACAACGGAGAAATCGCCCGGGCGATCGTCGCCAAATCCACCGCGCTGGGCGGCACCATGACCCTGGCGGACCTTGCCAATTATTCGGGCGAATGGGTGACCCCGACGACGGCCAACTATCATGGCTTTACCGTCTACGAACTGCCGCCGCCCTCACAAGGCTGGGCCACCAATGAGATGCTCAATATTCTGCAAGAGTGCGTCCCGGCGCTCGGCTACAACCTCGCCACACTCGGACCCAATTCGCCGGAATTTTGGCACCTCGAGGTCGAAGCGAAGAAATTGGCCTACGCCGATCTGTACACCTACAACGGCGATCCGGATTTCAATCCGAACTTGTTGAATTTGGTCAACGGCAAGCTCCTTACGCCGGCGTACGCGAAATCTCTGTGCGGGAGGATCAATCCTCATATGGCCGCCCCCACCACCCCGGGAAATGGAAGCGGCATCGGCGACACCACGGTTGCCTCCATCGCCGATCGATGGGGAAACATGGTGTCGTGGGTCAACAGCAACTACGACGGGTTCGGCTCGGGCATCACCGTGCCCGGCTATGGTTTCGTGCTCCACAATCGCGGCGGCCTCTTCTCCTTGAACAAATCCAATCCGCCGGGCTCGACCACGCCGAACCCCAACCTGATCGAGCCGCATAAGCGGCCCTACAATACACTCATGGCGGGAGTGGGGATGGGGACGAACGGATCGATATTGACGCTCGGCTTGATGGGCGGCGATATGCAGGCCCAGGGGCACGCGCAGATGATCGTGAACATGGTCGATCTGGGGGCCAATTTGCAGGCGTCTACCGACATGGCACGGTTCTATCACGATCAAGTGCCGAACGTGTTGGAGCTGGAGTCGCAGCTCTTCAACGAAGTCGGCGCTCAGCTCAAGGCGATGGGACACAATGTGGTGACCACCAACGGCGCGGCCGTTGGAGGATTCCAATCAATCTTGTTCACGCCGGAACCGAACGCGCCTGGGACCAGCGACAACCCGCAGTCTCCCGACCAGCCCAAGCCGATCGCGGGCTTCTATCGTGCCGGTTCGGATCACCGCAAAGACGGTGAAGCGGTAGGATGGTAGCTTAGCGGCTGATGCAGCGATTATGCGCCCCGAGAAGGCCATCGCCTTCTCGGGGCGTCGGACGGAACGGTCGTAATCGGTCCGAATCTCTTATGAAACGCCGGCGAACTCCCCCGTCGGCGCTTGCGATCAGAACACGCCGCTCCGCTTCAGTAAAGCTGCGTTTTGAGATCCGCTGCTTCTGAAAATCGAAAGCTCCGCATTCGGAGGTGCATATCAGCCGTTCAGAATCGAGCCGCTGACCATCCATTCGATGCTCGCGGGCTCGGCACCCACGGGCTCATCGTGTTCTTGCTCGCGTGTCGCGAGCCGATCATCGAGCCATTCGATGAATCGCTGATCGCTCGCGAGACGTTCCGCGTCGCCGCGCAGAATATAACCCTCGACCGCCTCCACGGATATCACGATGCGAACCAAGCGTGAGCGCTTGGCGGGACGGCGCGGGTCGTTGCGCAGCCGCCACGTCGCCTGAATGATCACGTCGCCCGAGCGGAAGGAGGTCAATACCCGCGCATCATCCGGCAGCCGCTTCTCGACCAGGCGCCGGAAATAGCCGCCGATGTCGTTCAAATCGAATGGTCTTGCGCCGCTCCGCATTCAATCCACTCTAGCCGATCCTTGGCCGAACGGCATGGACGTTGCGCGGTAGTCGCCCTCAAACGGTGGTCACCCTCAAAACGTCGCACGCATTCCCGCATAGGCCACGCGCCCAAGCGTACCGTACTGATACTCGGTCTCGTAATGCTTATCCGTGATGTTCTCGACGCGGGCATAGACTTCGAGCCGCTCTAGAACCGCGTAAGCCACGCGCACGTCCGCGAGCACGTAACCGCCCAATTTGATCTGGTTGGCGGTATCGTCGTAGCTGGGACCGGCGTAGCGTACCGACACGCTGGTGGTGAGCGGCGGGGTCCATCGATAGGTCGCCGACAGATTGGCCATCTCTTTCGGGCGGCGCGGCAGCTGGTTGCCGAAGGTGGACGAGCCGGGAGATTTATCTTTCGTATCGGTGAGCGTGTAGTTTCCGTTGAGTGTGAGCCGATCCGTGGCGTTCAAAGCAGCCTGAAGCTCGACTCCGTGCGCCGCGGCGCGATCGATGTTCGCATAATATCCTCCGGACGGGTTCAGGCAGGCGTAGAGCGAGACGCAATCGAAGAACTCGATCAGATCGCGGCTGTAGCGCTGGAAATAGGTCGCCGACATCATGAGCCGCTGATCCCACGCATGCTGCTCGACGCCCGCGTCCCAACTCTCGCCCGCCTCGGGGCGCAGCGCTAAATTTCCATAGTTGCTGTAGAGCTGATAGAGAGACGGCGCCTTGAAGCCCTGGCTGAAGCTCGAGCGCAGAATGGTCTCACCGCCGTTCAAGCTCCAGGCCGCCGCGAACGCGCCGGTCGAATGACCGCCGAACACGTCATGGCGATCGTAGCGGTCGCCGGCGGTGAGCGTGAGGCCGGAGATGACCTCTCCCTGCAGTTGGGCGTAGCCCGAGTCGATGGTGTCGTAGTTCTGGGTGGGCATCGGCCCGCTGTAGTCGTAGGCCGGCGTATCGGTATCGATGGTCGAGCGCTCGTGCTGCGCGCCGACGACCAGCTGATATTGCGGCTCGATCTCCCAGGTTCCCTGGTATTCCTCGCGCTGGTTGCGTCCGATCCCGTAGTAGGTCTCGGTGCTCGGGCTTCCCTCGTTCGCCGGCGCATCCGGGTCGTAGTTGCGCGTATCCGTGCTCGTGTACTGGTAGGCGATGCGATTGGTGAGCGTGCGATCGGGCGAGCGCAGCGTAAAGCCGGCATAGCCGAAGAACTGCTGGACTTTGCCGTATTCGTTGTCGTTCCCGAAGGTGAAATTCGGCGGCGTATCGTACCCGTCGAAATCCGTGCGCGAATCGACGTAGTACCCGCGCAGGTCGAATTGCAGATCCGGCGTGATGTCGTAGCGCAGCTGACCGTTGCCGCCGCCGATCTGGCTGGCGCTGAGCCGGGTGCCCCCGTATCTCTCGTCGAAAGACGGAATGCCGCTCGTGCCATACCAGTTGGTCGACAGGCGCCACATGAGCGTGTCGCTTTTCCCACCGACGTTTCCGCTGAAGTAGCCGGTGTCGTGGGAGCCGCCCTCCGCCGTCACGCCGCCGCCGAAGGGGCTGCCGGGGTCGGGCGTGGTGATGTTGATGACGCCGCCCATCGCCTGGCTGCCGTAGAGCGTCGACTGCGCGCCGCGCAATATCTCGACCCTCGACACGTCGCTCGTGAGTAGATTCTCGAAATCGAATTGCCCTCCCGTTTCCGAAGGATCGTTGAGCTGCACCCCGTCGATGACGACCACGGTCTGATCGCTCTCCGCCCCGCGGATGAACACGGACGTGGGTTGACCGACTCCGCCGGAGCGCGCCACGTTCAAGCCCGGAGTGGTGGCGAGAAGATCGGACAGCACCGGCAGCTGGCTCGCTTTGATTGCGTCTGCGTCGAGTACGGTGACCGAATTTCCCACCTTGGAGAGCGGTTCGGGCGCTTTGTTGGCCACGACCACGACCTCATCCAGCGAGGTATCGGGGGCGGTTGCCGATGCGTCGGGATCGGCGTGGGCAATATTGAAAGCGGCGGGCGCGCACAGCGCCGCAGCGCGGGCATATCGAATGAAATGGTTGTTCAAGACGGCTCCCCTCGATGGCGACTCTTTTGACGGACTCGAACACCGGCGCCGAGCGCTTGCCCTTGACGAGGGATGAGCACCGCGGTCCGGTGCACGTGCACCGTCTCCTCCGTCGCCACTAGGGATGGTCCTCTCGGTCAGCATAACCCCGGCTGATCGATGGGCGACCACGGCAAGCAGGTCTCCTGGCTTGCGGCTTTGAGTCCCTGCATCGCCTTCCCGGACTCGCGAGAGTCCAGTGGCCTATCGATGCGGGGCACACCGCTTACAGTTGCGGGGGCAGCCCGGGCGTCGAACCCGAGTTCCCTTTGAATCCCCGTGAGGGGAACTTGTCGCGTGGGCGGTAAGTTGCCGGAAAAGACGCGCCCGGTCAATCGGCCGCGTCGCCGCCGCCATTTTCTCGATGCTCGGCGGCGTCCGGCCAGTAGTCGGTGTGCACGAGTTCGGCGATGCCGCAGCCTCGGGCCCAGTCGGTCATCTCGAGCATCGGGCGCGGGTAGAATTCGGGGACGTGGCCGAGACACAGTACGGCCACCGGCCGGGCGCCTTCCGGCATGCGCAGGAGCGTGCGCAGATCCTCCGGCTCGAACAGCGAAACCCACCCCATGCCGATGCCTTCGGCCCGCGCCGCCAGCCACAGATTCTGAATCGCGCACGCCACGGAGGCGAGATCCATTTCAGGCATCGTGCGGCGCCCGAACACATGCTTCTCCCGGCCCGGCGCCAATGCGGCCACCAGCACCTCGCCGCACTCCAGGATTCCCTCCACCTTGAGCCGCATGAACTCGGCGTCGCGCTCGCCGAGCGCCTGCGCCGTATTCAGCCTCTCTTCGTCGACCAGCGCATGAATTTTCAGCCGCAAGGATCGGTCGCACACCCGGATGAACCGCCAGGGCTGCATCAACCCGACGCTCGGCGCAAGATGCGCGGCGGCGAGCAAACGATCGAGCAGCGCCGGATCGATGGGCTCGCCCGAAAAATGCCGCATGTCGCGCCGCGCGGTCATTACCCGGTAGAGCGCATCGATTTCTTCTCGGGTGAAATCTGCCATGAATATGTCTTACCACGCTGGGCGCCGGACCGCGGCGCGACCCGGGAAATCATTGCACGCTCCGCGGCATGTTCAAAGCGCGGCGTTGACCGGGCCTCTGTTCACGAGCAGACTTACACCGCGTTCAGGAGTCCGTCGGCCAAGCGGGCGACGGGTGAAACGGGAAGCCGGTGAAGTCCTCGATGGGCGAGTCCGGCGCTGCCCCCGCAACGGTAAGTGAATAAGGCGAGTCTACGTGCCACTGCGTCGAAACCGCGGGAAGGCGACTCGGCCGCGATACACGATTCACGAGCCCGTAGACCGACCTGCGACGTGACGGCACGCGTTGCGGTGGGCGACTCCGGTGCGGATCGGAGGCCATCGCCTCCGGCTCCCGCCTCGATCTCCAACCTCGACACGGCCACGCTATCTGAAGGCGCACGGCGGGTGCGCGGAGGTTGGATCACGATGACGGCAGCTGTTTCCGCGGCGGATGAGGCGATTCGCGCCGCCGCAATCCGAAGGCTCGACACACTCACCAAGCCGTTGGGGGCGCTCGGCAGACTCGAGCCGCTCGCCGCCCAGATCTGCGCGATCCAGAGGACACTGTCGCCGGCGATAGCGCATCCGGTCGCGGTCGTGTTCGCCGCGGATCACGGTGTCGCGGACCGGGGAGTGAGCGCGTATCCCCGCGCCGTCACGGAGCAGATGGTGAGGAATTTCCTGAACGGGGGCGCCGCCATCAATGTCCTCGCACGGCTTCAAGAGCTCGAGCTTTGGATCGTCGACGCGGGCGTCGACGGCGATTGCGGCCCGCATCCTCGGCTCATCGAGGCGAAACTCGGGCGCGGCACACGCGATCTCTGCACCGAGCCCGCGATGAGCGCGGAGCAGTGCCGCGAAGCCCTGTTCCGCGGCCGTGAGGTGCTCGAGCGGGTCACGCCGCTGGGCGGCAATACCGTGGTGCTCGGCGAAATGGGCATTGGCAACACCGCCTCGGCGGCGCTTCTGATGCACGGGCTCACCGGGCTTCCGTTGGCCGACTGCGTCGGCCGTGGCACGGGCCTCGACGATGCCGGACTCTCCAGAAAGATCGACACGCTGAGCGGCGCCTGGCGGCGGCGCGCGCCGCCGCAGGATCCGCATGGGCTTCTCGCCGAGTTCGGCGGCTATGAGATCGCCATGCTGACCGGCGCAATCCTCGGCTGCGCGGCGAATCGTCATCTGATCGTGGTCGATGGATTCACCGTGACCGTCGCGGCGGCGCTCGCGGCGCGCATCGAGCCTCACGCGCTCGATTACTGCGTCTTCGGGCATTGCTCCGCCGAGCGTGCGCACCGGGCCTTGCTCGCGCATCTGAATGTGCAGCCTTTGTTGGACCTCGGGATGCGCCTCGGCGAAGGGAGCGGTGCCGCCATCGCGCTGTCGGTGGTGCGCGCCGCCGTCGCCCTCTTCACCCAGATGGCGACCTTTGAAGGCGCGGGAGTCAGCGAGAAAATCGCGTGAACCGCCAGGTCGCCTTGTTCATGACGGCCGTGCAATTCCTGACGCGGCTGCCGACCCCGCAGTTCGAGGCATTCGAGCCTGCTTGGCTCGCTCGTTCGGCGCGCTACTTTCCGCTGGTGGGAGTGCTGGTTGGCGCCATCAACGTCGGCGTCTGGTGGCTGGCGAGTCAACGGCTTCCCGCTCCCGTGGCTGTGGGGCTGATGCTGGCAGTCTCCGTGCTCGTCACGGGCGCCTTCCATGAAGACGGCTTCGCTGATGTGTGCGACGGCTTCGGCGGCGGCGCCACGGCCGATCGGGTGCTCGCGATCATGAAGGATTCTCGAGTCGGCGCCTTCGGCGCGATCGGTATCGTGTTGCTGATCGGGCTCAAGTGGGCGACCTTGGATGCGCTGGCGGTCGGCGCCGCGGTGTTCGCACCGCTCGTGATCGGCGCTCACCTGGCGAGCCGCTGGTGCGCCGGCGCGCTCATGTGGAGCTTGCCCTACGTGCGCACCGGCGGGGACTCCAAGGCGCGGGCCGCGGTCGAGGGCTTCACCGCACGCGAGTGGCTGATCGGTGGAATCATCGGGTTGGCCGCCTTTGCGCCGGTCGCGGCAGCGGGCGTGCGCGCAACCGGAATCCTCGAAACCTGGGCGCTCATGACTGGAGCGCTGAGCGCGGCGGCGACGGCGGTGATCGCCGCCGGCTACTTCCGGCGGCGAATCGGCGGGCATACGGGCGATTGTCTCGGCGCCGTTCAACAATTGACCGAGCTCGCCTTCCTGATTGGCGGCCTGGCCGCGATCCACCCCGCATCGGAGCGCATCAAGGAGATCGCGTGGCGCTCTATCTGATCCGTCACCCCGAACCTCCGGGCGCCCGGGGGCTGTGCTATGGACGGCAAGATCTCCCCTGCGACCCGGGGATGTCGGCAATCGCGGCGGCGGCGATCCGAGCGCAGCTGCCCGCGCACGCGCTGCGGAGTTCCCCGGTGTTCACGAGCCCGCTTTCGCGCTGCCGCATGCTGGCGGAGCAATTGGCCGCGCCGGACCTACCGCGCATCGCCGACCCGCTGATCGAGCTGGATTTCGGCGCCTGGGAAGGCACCCGATGGGATGCCCTGCCGCGGGCGGAGCTCGACGCCTGGGCGCACGATGTCTGGCACTACCGTCCGGGTGGCGGAGAGTCGGCCGCCATGGTCGAGGAGCGCTGGACTCGCTGGTACCACGAAGTAGCGCCGTTGGGCTGCGATTCCGTACTCGCCGTCACGCATGCCGGGGTGATTCGCACGGCGCTCGCCTCGAGCGGCCAGCTGCGCCGGGAGGATGCCGCGAGCGCCGCCATTGCGTTCGGATCGGTGCATCGGATCGAGCCACCGGCGCGCCGCCTGCAACCGCGAGGAAAGCTCCCATGCACGGCGATTTGAATTCACGCCGGGCGGCGACGACATTGGTTCTGGGCGGCGTTCGATCCGGCAAGAGTCGTCACGCCGCGCAGATCGCGACAGCGAGCGGCTGCGCGGTCACGGTCATCGCCACGGGAACGGCGCAGGATCGGGAAATGGCCGAGCGCATCGCGTTGCATCGCGCCCATCGGCCCAAGGAGTGGAACCTCGTCGAGGAGCCGGTGCGGCTGGCCGACGCGCTGAGCGCGGCGTGCGCGCCGTCTGGAATCGTCATCGTCGATTGCCTCACGCTGTGGCTGACGAATTTGATGTGCGGCGAGGATCCCGATGCGCTGCGACGCGAATCGACGCGGCTGCTCGAACTCCTGCCGCGGCTCCCCGGCGATTGTGTGCTGGTCTCCAATGAGGTGGGATACGGCATCATTCCGGCGAATGCATTGGCACGCCGCTTCGCCGATGAGGCCGGAGAATTGCACCAGCAGCTCGGTGCCTTGTGCGATCAGGTCATCCTGATGGCGGCGGGACTGCCCTTGACGATCAAGGCGCCGGATCGAGCACCTGCCGAAACGTCCTCTCCGAGGCGCGGATCATGATGCGCTTGGCGGCCCCCGTGCCCCGCCGCATCCGACACCTCGTCGGCGCGATGACGGTGACCTGCGGCCTCCTCGGCGGCCTCGCGGTCGGCGCCACGACCGGCGCCCCGACCGGCGCCGCCGCAGGTCCGATCGTGATCCACGATGATGTGCATCGCGAGGTCACGCTGGCGCATTCTCCGCGGCGGATCATCAGCCTGCTTCCTCCGCTCACCGAAACCGTGTGCGCCCTCGGCGAGTGCGCGCGCTTGGTGGCGACCGACCGGTATTCCGACTGGCCCGAGTCGGTCAAGGCGCTGCCGAAAACCGGTGGCCTCGATGATCCGTTGATCGAAGCGATCGTGCGACTGCATCCCGATCTGGTTCTGCTGTCGAGCTCTCAGCGAATCACCGGCAGGCTCCGGGAGCTCGGCATCGAATCCGTCGCCCTGGATACGCAAACCTTCGCGCACATTCGCCATGTGATAACCGTCATCGGCACGATCCTCGAGGTGCCCGAGCGAGCGAGCGCGCTCAATCGCAAGATCGACGACGAAGTCCGCGCGATCGGCGAGCAGGCAATCGCTCAGCGGCGGGGCGCGGCGCCCACGGTCTATTTCGAGGTCGATCCCGGCCCGTACGCCGCCGGACCTCAATCATTCATCGGTGAGCTGCTCGCACGCTTGGGCGCGCGCAACATCGTCGACGCGGACCTCGGTCCCTTTCCCAAGCTCAATCCGGAGTATGTCGTGCGGCGCAATCCGGACGTCATCTTCCTGGCGTCGGCCGCGGACGCTCTGCATCTGGCAGACCGTCCGGGCTGGGACCAGATCCGTGCCGTGCGCGAGAAGCGCCTCTGTTCCTTTCCGCCGGAAGTTCGCGACACCATCGTGCACGGCGGCCCGCGCATTGCGGATGGGATGCGCGCCATTGCCGACTGTCTGGCCCGGGTCTCCCCGTGAGCGCGACGCCCACGCTGCCGCTCGATCTCGGCATCGGACCGCGGGCGGCGCGCGCCCGCCGGCGGCTGCTCGTGTGGGTCCTTTGCTGTCTCGCCATCACATTGCTGCTGGCATTCGGCAGTCTGATCGTCGGCACGTCGAGCATCGAGACCTCGCTCGGCTGGCTCCTCAGGCCCGATGCGGAGGCCTCCGTGGTGCTGTGGCAGATCCGGCTCCCGCGAACGCTCGGCGCCTGGCTCGCCGGGGCGCTGCTGGGACTCGCCGGCGGAATCGCCCAAGGCGTGTTCCGAAATCCGCTCGCCGAGCCGTACCTCCTCGGCACCGCCTCGGGCGCCGCGCTCGGCGTGACCATCACCCTGATCGCCGCCGACGCCTCGTTCGAGGGTCTCGTCTGGGCCGCGAGACTGGGTGTCACCGGCGCGGCGTGCTTGGGAGCGGCGGGCGCGACCTTGCTCACCGTCAGCCTGTCGCGCGGCGTGCTGCAGACCCGAAGTCTGCTGTTGTCGGGCGTCGTGGTCGCCTTTCTCTTGGGATCGATCACGCAGCTGCTGTTGCTGAGCCGCCCGGAGATTTGGCGCACCATGCAATCCTTTCTTTTCGGGAGTACGGGATTTCTGAGCTGGTCCTCCGCGGAACTCCTCGGCGGCGCTCTTTGCGTGAGCATCGTGCCGGCGTTGCTGTTGGCGCGCGGCCTCGATGCGCTGACGCTGGGTGAGGACACGGCGCAATCGCTCGGCCTGTCGTTGCCGCTGCTGCGTCTGGCACTTCTCGGTATCGTGTCGATCGCGAGCGCGACGGCCGTCGGACAGGTGGGCGTCGTCGGATTCGTCGGGCTGATCGCTCCGCACATCGTGCGCGAAACACTGTCGGTGAATCATCGGCAGCTGTTGATCGGCGCACCGCTCTGCGGCGGCGCACTGCTCCAGGCGGCGGACCTGCTCAGCCGGTGGGTGATTCGGCCGTCGGAACTGCCGGTCGGCGCCGTCACCGCCTGTCTGGGCGGATCCTATCTGATCTTTCTGCTGTGGCGGCGGAACCGACGTGGCTGAGGCGCAGGCGCGTGTCGGCGGCGGGACGTCCGCCTTGTCGTGCGGCGAGCTGTCCGTCGGCTACGGCGAGCACGTCGTAATCAAAACTTTGTCCATCGGCTTTCTGCCCGGCCAATGGACCAGCATCGTCGGCCCCAATGGCTGCGGAAAATCGACGCTGCTGCGCGCGCTCGCCGGGCTCGAGCCGGCGCGCTCGGGAACCATCTACCTGCAGGACCGGGCGCTCGCATCATGGCCACGGCGCGCGCGCGCGCGCCGCATCGCCTGGCTCGCGCAGACCTCGGCCATTTCGGATCTCACGGCCGCCGAGGTGGTCGGCCTCGGGCGATTCGCGCACAGCGGATGGCTCGCGCACCGGCAGGCCGCGGACGAAGCGGCCATGTACCGCGCCATGATGGCGACCGGCTCCTTCGCATGGGCGCACCGTCGGATGTCGACCTTGTCTGGTGGCGAGCGGCAGAGAGTGCATCTCGCCCGCACGCTCGCGGTCGAAGCGTCGGTGATGTTGCTCGATGAGCCCACCACGCATCTCGATCCCCCGCATCAGGAGGACATCGTGCGCCTGTTGCGCGAACAGGCGCGAGGCTGCGGCGTCAGCGTGGTCAGCGCCATTCATGATCTTTCGCTCGCGCTGGCCGCCGACCGCATCGTCGTACTCGGCTATCGGGGCCTGGTCGGCCACGGAACCATCGCCGAGGCGTTGGCCGGCGACTGGCTGTCGGCCGCGTTCGAGACACCGGTGAACGTGATCGAGCATCGCGGCGCGTATCTCTGGCGCCCGTCGCTCGAGGCGCCCTCCGCCGCCGGCGCCCCCGCGCAACCAGGCATTGAGCGTTGACGCTCTCGCAGCTCTCCCCACTCCTTCATCCCGATGCCGGTGCCGGCGCTTTGGCGATCCTGGTCGCTTTCGCCGTGGATCAAGTCTTCGGAGAACCGCCGGCGGCGCTCCATCCGGTCGTCTGGATCGGGCGTGCGCTCGCCTCGGTCGGCGCACCCTGGCCCACGCGACCGCCGCGCACCGCTTTTCTCCGAGGCATGGCGGCTTGGCTCATCCTGGCCGCGATCTGCGTGGGATTCGCGCTGGCCGCCGACGACGCGATTTCGTACTTGGCGATTCGAGGCGCATCCCTGGCGGGACGAGGCGCATCGCTGCTGCGCCTAGGCCTGCGCGGGATCCTTCTCGGCTTGATGTTGAAGCCGCTCCTCGCGTGGCGCATGCTGCGCGAGGAAGTCCGCGCCGTGGAACGCGCGCTCGGCGACAGTCTCCAGGCGGGCCGCGATCGATTGCGGCGAATCGTCGGGCGCGACGTCGCCACTCTCAGCGAAACCGTCGTTCGCGAAAGCGCACTCGAAAGCTTGGCCGAGAACCTGAACGACTCGTGGGTCGCACCGCTCTTCTGGTTCGTCGTCGCGGGCCTTCCGGGTGCGGCCCTCTACCGATTCGCGAACACAGCCGATGCCATGTGGGGATTGCGCGGCCGGTACGAGTGGGCGGGCAAATGGGCGGCGCGGGCCGATGACGTGCTGTCGTTTCTGCCGGCTCGGATCACCGCGCTCGCACTCGCGCTCGCAGCGTGGCGTTGGCCGCGAGGTCTTCGCCGGCAGGCCGCGGTCACGGCCTCTCCGAACGGCGGATGGCCGATGGGAACGATGGCGCTGGCTCTCGACGTGCGCCTCAGCCGGCCCGGTTACTACGTGTTGAATCCCCGCGGCCGGTCCGCCTCCGGAGAAGATGTCGCCCGGGGAGTTGCGATCGCCGCACGGGCCGCCTGGGGCGTCGCCGTCGTGGCGGCGCTCTCGCTCACATGAACCCGCCGGCGTTCATCGTGTCGGCGATTGCTTCCGGTCAGGGAAAAACCACGGCGACTGCGGCGCTCGCCCGACATCTGATGCGCACGGGCCTCTCCGTGCGCGTGTTCAAGGTCGGAGCCGACTTCCTCGATGCCCTGATTCTGGAGCGGGCCTCCGGGCATCCGGTGCATGTCCTCGATCTGTGGATGGTGGGCGAGAGCGAGTGCCGGCGGTTGCTCGAGGAAGCGTCCGAAGCGGCCGATGCGGTGTTGATCGAGGGCGTCATGGGACTTTACGACGGCACCCCGTCGTCCGCCGATCTCGCTCGCCGGTTCGACTTGCCCGTGCTGGCCGTGATCGATGTGCGCGCGATGGCGCAGACAGCAGGGGCCGTGGCCGCGGGACTTCGGGATTTTGGCCCGGTACGCCTTGCCGGGGTGATCGCGAACGGCGTCGCAAGCGAAGGCCACGAGGCGATGGTGAAGTGCGCCTTGCGCGACATCCCGCTGATCGCGACATTGCCGCCTCAGCAGTCGGCGCTTGCCGAGCGCCACTTGGGCCTGACGCCGCCCGCGGAAAGCCCCGCCATCGACGCCCAGCTCGACGAACTCGGCCTTGCGATCAAGGTCGATGAGGGTGCTTGGCTGACCGCCGCCGCGGGCGCGGGCGCCTCCGCCCCCGGACATCGCCCCGCTCCTTCCGGCGAAGGGAGCACGCCGCAAGCATTGGCCGGCACACGGGTCGCGATCGCTCGCGACGCCGCCTTCGCGTTTCTCTATCCGGCGAACGTCGAATGTCTGGGACGACTCGGCGCTCGGATCAGTTTCTTCTCCCCGCTCGCCGGCGATCCGGTGCCGCCCGGCGCGCAGGCGATATTCCTGCCCGGCGGGTATCCCGAGGTGCATGCCGGCTCCCTGTCGCGGGCGGCGAACTTTCACGACTCGATCCGTGCAGCCCACGCGGCCGGCATTCCGATTCTCGCCGAATGCGGCGGCATGATGGCGCTCGCCGAATCGATCCGCGACATCGACGGCCGAGATTGGCCGATGGCCGGGATTCTCCCCGGCGGCACGCGCATGCAGCCGCGCCTCGCCGGACTCGGGCTGCAATCGTGGCGCACGCGCCATGGCGACATTCGCGGCCACACGTTCCATTACTCGACGCTCGACACACCGCTAGCCGCCGCCGCACAAACCACCACCTACCCGCGCGGCACCGCGGGCGAGCTCATCTATCGGGTCGGCCCATTGACCGCGTCGTATTTCCACGCCTATTTTTCCTCCTGTCCGGCCGCGATCGCCGCGCTGCTCGGAGGCAGCCCGCCGTGAAGGGACGAGCCGTCATGGTCTGCGGCACCACCAGCGGCGCCGGCAAGAGCTTTCTCGCCACGGCGCTCGCCCGCTGGTACGCGCGGCAGGGATTCAAGGTCGCCCCGTTCAAGGCGCAAAACATGAGCAACAACGCACGGGTCGCGGCCGGTGGCGAGATGGGCAGCGCCCAGTATCTTCAGGCGATTGCCGCCCGAGCGGTGCCCGACGTGCGCATGAATCCGATCTTGCTCAAGCCGGAGCGCGACACCGCCTCGCAGGTGATCCTGCTCGGCCAACGGCGCGACGATCTATCGCGCATGGAGTGGCGGTCGCGCTCGCTGCACCTGTGGCCGACGGTGAAAACCTGCCTCGATGAGCTGCTCGACAGTCACGACGTCGTCGTGATCGAAGGCGCCGGCTCGCCCGCCGAGATCAATCTCCAATCCACCGATATCGTCAACATGCGCGTGGCCGAAGCCGCCCAGGCCGCGACGCTGATCGTGTGCGACATCGATCGCGGCGGCGCCTTCGCGCATCTATACGGCACGGTCGAGCTCCTGCCCGCCGGGCAGCGGAAGTTGATCCGGGGCTTCGTTCTCAACAAGTTCCGCGGCGACCCCACGCTGCTCGCGCCCGGCCCCGAGACGCTCGAGAAACTCACGGGCATTCCCACGGTCTCCGTGCTGCCCATGTGGCGCGAGCACGGCCTGCCCGAGGAGGATGGGGTCTACGATGCGCGGCCGTCGGGTTCCGGGCTGTCGGTCGCCGTGCTCGCGTACCCCTACATCAGCAACCTGGACGAATTCACCCCCTTGAGAAACGTGCCGGGGCTGTCGCTCTCGTGGGCGCGCGATGCGCAGACCGTCTTCTCGGCCGATCTGCTGGTGCTTCCCGGCTCCAAGCACGTGGCCGCGGACCTCGAGTGGATCCGCCGGCGCGGCCTCGACGCGGCGATCGCCGCACATGTCGCAGCGGGGAAGCCGACGCTCGCGATCTGCGGCGGCCTGCAAATGCTCGGCGAGCGCCTCGACGACCCGCACGGGGTCGAGGGTAATGCGGTCGGCCTCGGCCTCATGCCGTATCGCACGGAATTTCTGGCTGCCAAGACTTACCGCCACGGCCGGTATTCATTATCCGGGCTGAGAGGATTTTGGAAGCCGTTGAGCCGGCTCGATTTCGACGGGTATGAGATCCACCATGGCGTGACCGCGGCCTCACCGGCACACCCCGGCCTCTCGGCGTTGCAGCCGGTATTGTCGGCCAATGGCGGTTGGCAGCGCGGCGAATTGCTCGCCTTGTATCCGCATGGCCTGTTCGAGGATCGGCAGGTCATCAAGGCGTTATTCGGCGCCGAGGCGCGCAGCGTCGATGAGGTGATGGAAGGGATCGCGGACTTCGTCGGCGAGCGGTTCTCGCGGGACACCCTGATGTCCTACGTCGAAGGCGCGCCGCGACGCACCGAGTAGCCCACCGCCCTGCCGCCCCGCGGCGCGCCATTTCGAGGCGGCTGCCGGCACCCAAATGGCGCATCGAGGCAAGCCCATGACGCAAATTGATCAGCCGGCCGCACCGACAGTGACCATACTGCGTAATTAACACCAACCACGCCGTCGCGTCTGGCGGCTGAAATAGACCGCCACCCAATCCGGAGAGCGACGAATGGACGAGCAGCAAGCGCCAACCACCCACGCCCGACGGCCCAGCGGCCGAGACGCCAAACGCGCCTCGCGGGCTGCCCGTGCGTCGTCGTCGATCCCTTACATCACTCGCAAGATCCCCTATTACGAAGTCCTGAGCGAGGAAGGACTGTCGTTGCTGGAACAGAACGCCGACACCATTCTCGAGGAGATCGGCATCGACTTTCGGGATGACCCCGAGGCACTCGAGATCTGGAAGGCGGCGGGAGCCGACGTGAAGGGCGAGCGCGTCCATTTCGCGCGCGGCATGTGCCGCTCGCTGGTGCAAAAGACCGCCCCTCGGCAGTTCACGCAGCATGCCCGAAACCCGGCTCGCTCGGTGGTCATCGGCGGGCAGAACACCGTCTTCGCGCCGGCCTACGGCTCTCCGTTCGTGCGCAATCTGGACGAAGGCAGACGCTACGCCAAGATCGAGGACTTCCGAAATTTCGTGAAGTTGGCCTACATGTCGACCTCGCTCCACCACTCGGGCGGCACGATTTGCGAGCCGGTCGATCTGCCGGTCAACAAGCGGCACTTCGACATGGTGTACAGCCATCTGAAGTACAGCGACAAGGCCTTCATGGGGTCGGTGACCGCGCCCGAGCGCGCCGCGGATTCGGTCGCCATGGCGAACATCGTATTCGGCTCGGAGCTCACCGATCCGGCGACCGGCCGTCCGAAGACCACCATCATCAACCTGATCAACGTCAACTCGCCGATGACCTACGATGCGACCATGCTGGGCGCCGCAAAGGTCTACGCGCGCGCCAATCAGGCGCTCATCATCACGCCGTTCATTCTCGCCGGCGCCATGTCGCCCGTGACCGTGGCGGGCACCGTGGCGCAGACATTGGCGGAAGCGCTCGCGGGCCTCGCCTTCGTGCAGCTGGTCAATCCCGGCGCCCCGGTGGTGCTCGGCAGCTTCGCTTCATCCATTTCCATGCAATCCGGTGCTCCGACGTTCGGAACCCCGGAGCCCGCACTGGTTCTTTACTCGATGGCCGCCCTCGCGCGCCGTCTCGGCATTCCGTTTCGTTCGGGCGGCAGCCTCTGCGCGTCGAAGATCCCCGACGCACAGGCGGCGTTCGAGTCGGCGAACACGCTGCTCCCGACCTGCCTCGCCGGTGTCAACTTCGTGCTGCATACCGCAGGCTGGCTCGAAGGCGGGCTTGCCATGGGCTACGAGAAGTTCGTGATGGATGCGGACCAGGCCGGGATGATGCATACCCTCCTCGCGGGCGTCGACCTATCCCCGAACGGCCAGGCGCTCGATGCCATGCGCGAGGTCGGGCCCGGCAAGCATTTCCTGGGCTGCGCCCACACCCAGGCCAATTTCGAGAATGCCTTCTATCGCTCGCCGCTCGCGGACAACAACAGCTACGAGCAGTGGGAAGCCGAAGGCGCGACCAACATGTCGAAGCGTGCCAACGGATTGTGGAAAAAGATGCTGGCCGAGTACGTGGCGCCGCCGATGGATCCTTCGATCGACGAAGCGCTGCTCGACTACATGGCGCGACGCAAGGCGTCCTTCCCCGACTCGAACGTCTGAGCCGAGAGCAGCGATGGACAAGATCGACATCCAAACCCGCGACGGCGTTTGCCCGAGCTATGTCTACCGCCCCGCCACCGGCGGACCCTGGCCTGCGGTGCTGGTGTACATGGACGGGCTCGCGATCCGTCCCGCGATGCTGGAGCTCGGCGAGCGTCTGGCCGGCTTCGGCTACTTCGTCCTGCTGCCCGACCTGTTCTACCGCTCGGGCCCCTACGAGCCGATGGATCCCCACACGGTGTTCTCCGATCCCGAGAAGCGCAAGATTCTCATGGAGAAGTATTTTGCTCTCGCCACTCCCACCAACATCATGTCGGACACCCGCGCGTTCCTGGATTTCATCGCCGCCCAGCCCGACGTGAAGCCCGGCAAGATCGGCACGACGGGCTATTGCATGGGTGGCCTGATGTCGCTCACCGCGGCGGGAACGTTTCCCGACCGCATCGCCGCCACGGCTTCCTATCACGGCGGCCGGCTGGCGACGGACGCGCCGGATAGCCCTCACCTGCTGGCCCCGAAGATCGAGTCCCGCGTTTACATTGCGGGAGCGATCGAAGATGCCTCATTCCCGGACGAGATGAAGGCGCGGCTGGACAAGTCGCTGCGCGACGCGCGGGTGAATTATCAGATCGAGACGTATCCCGCCAAGCACGGCTGGGTGTTCCGCGACACCCCCGTTTACGATGCGGATGCGGCCGAACGACACTGGCGGAGCTTGGTTGCGTTGCTCGATGCCACGCTGAAACCGCGGTAATCCGGCCCTCGGGAAGCCGCGGCCGCCACGTCCCGAGACACGTAAGCAGATTCTGACTTCGGATGTCGGCGGAGTACTAATGCGAACGCTCACCGGCGCTGGCATTCTCGCCGAACTTTCCCAAATAAATCGGGAAAGAGCGGAGAGCCATCGTGAAGCCCGTAGCCCTCATCAGCGCTGTTGCCGTGCTCGAACTCCTCGTCGCCGGCCCGCTGCTCACCGCCGCCCGGGCAGCCCCGTCGGCGTCAGGCGCCGGCAGCACCATCTCGGCGCCCGATCTGGTCAGCAAGACCCCCAAGGGCAAGCTGCATAATCCCTACAAGGACAGCCAGAAGGACATCGTCGCTCAAGGACAGACGCTGTTCCGCAGCTATCCTTGCAGCGGCTGCCACGGAGGCGATGGCGGCGGCGGCATGTGCCCGCCGCTCACCACGAGCGATTGGATCTATGGCGGAGACGACGACACCTTGTTTCGGCTGATCACCTTGGGCAGCGTTGAATTGCAGAAACATGGCTACACCCGCCAGGGCTTGGGTGCCGTGGTGGGGCCGATGCCGCCCATGGGCCCGATCATCAAGAACTCGGACGATCTCTGGAAGATCCTCGCCTTCGTCCGCTCTCGCTACGACGGTGATCCTGCCTACAAGTTCGGGGCGCCGCCCACCCCGCAATAATCCCGCGATCCGTGCCGCTCGGGAGTCAGGTCTTCGGGCAAGTAAATTCTTTGGAGGCCGTCTTGGCCGGCGGCGGAATCAATTTCCAACCGGGCGGAATATCGAACTGCGCCGGCGCGATCGGGCCCGGAGTGATGGCGGTGGTCTCGAGCGTGAATTGCGCGGCCTGCACCATCCCGGGCGGCAACGGACTGGAGGACGGCGCCGGGGCCTGCTTCTTCTTGGCGAACAGGCCGCCCACGAGCTTGCTGCCGAGGTTGCTCGCCACCGATCCGAGATTCGAGCCGCTCGGGACGCTCGGCGGGCTTTGCGCGGTGCTCGCGCCGTTGCCGCCGGCTGCCGTGTTTTGCTGATTTTGCGCGGCGGCGCAGTGTTCACCTCCGAAGGCGATCCTGACGGCCGTCTTCAACGGATAGCCTTTGAAGTCGACCGCCTTGCCCGAGAGTTGCTTCAGGCTCTCCAGGTAGGGCCCCAAAAATTGACGCATCTGCTTTTGAACCATGGGACCCGCATCCTCGAGTCCCAATTTTTTGAGGTACGCCTCCTGAAACGCGTGGCGATCCTCCAACCCGGCGATTTGTTCCTGCGTGAGCCAGGCATCCATGGCGATCAGCACATCGCAGGTATCCCCCGTGTCCGGATTCGTGCAGCTCTGCGTCATGCTGAGCTGCGTCAGCCGCGCATCGTGACCTAGCAGCGTTGCGTGCGTTTCGGTCTGATTCGATTCGAATTTCGGCGCCGACATCTGGCACTTCGAGGTATTGGGCGCGGGTGCCGCGCTCTGCGGGGCCGCCGGACATTGCTTCATCTTCTCCAGCATCGCCTGCGCCTCCTGCATCGCGGCTTGGCGTTGAGCGGCCGTCATGAACGGAGTTTCGCGGTATTCCTGCTTCTTGGGCTCCAGGGTCCATTCGACATCGCGGTCGAGCCGGATGATCTCGCTGCTCTGGGCGTTGGCGCAGAGCAGCGACATCAATCCGTCGCAGTGGAGCGCATGGTCGCGACGCTGCTTGTCGGAGGTGGTGAGCTCCGTCGTATTGCCGTGCGCGGTGATGACGCTGAAATCGAATGTCGATTGCTCCTCGACGGTTACGTCCGCGCGCACGTCGAGCGGCATCAGACCGAGGAGCGCGCATGCGGCGGCAAAATGGATCGAAAGCGAGGCGAGGCGGCGGGTCTTGATCATTTTTCTCCCCTCCATGACGGCCCGCTTCTGGCAGCGGGCACCGTACGATGAGGCGAGTCTACCGCGCGGCGCCCGGTCATGGCGCATGCCCGCGCCCAACGCGGATGCGGCATCGCCGCATGCCGTGCGACGGCCGGTCAGCGATTCCTCGGGGTTAGACTGCTTTGGACGGATCCACGCGCCGCGTGCGGCGCCCGCGCGTCTCGGTCTGGCTCGTGGACTCTTTCGGCGGCGGCAGCTCGACCACCTTGCGCAGATTCGAATAAGGCGCGCTTTTGTGCGGGATCGCCATCGCCTCGACGAAGTGGTGCTGGAAGCGCGGCTCGATCGCGGTCTCGACTTTCTCGATGCGCCTCACCAGGTCCTCTATGACGGGGCGGGACTTGGCGTCGAGCAGCGCGATGCGAGCGCCGGTGCCGGCGGCATTGCCGGCCGAGCGCACGTGCGCGAGATCGCAATCGGGCAACATGCCGAGCACCGTCGCGTACTTCACGTCGATGTGGCTGCCGAACGCCCCGGCGAGACGGATTCGGTCGACGTGATCGACGCCGAGCCGCTCCATCAGGAGCGCGATGCCGGCGTAGAGCGCGGCCTTCGCGAGCTGAATCGCGCGCACGTCGTTCTGCGTGATTTTCATCTCCACGACCTCGGAGTCCGCGGCTTGGGCGTGCAGGACGTAGGCGAAGGTGCGCCCATTCTCGACGATACGGGACGAGCGGCTCGCCAGGCGGCCGTCGAGCACGCCGTCCTGATTGATCACGCCGGCGAGATACATCTCGGCGATGACTTCGATGATGCCGGAGCCGCATACCCCGGTGATGCCGATGCCCGCAATGGACTTCTCGAACCCCGGCTCATCCGACCAAAGATCCGAGCCGATCACCTTGAAGCGCGGCTCGAGCGTCTCGCGATCGATGCGCACCCGCTCGATCGCTCCCGGCGCCGCGCGCTGCCCGCAGCTGATCTGCGCACCCTCGAAGGCGGGACCGGTGGGACTCGAGCAGGCCACTAGCCGTTGATGATTGCCGAGCACGATTTCCGCGTTGGTGCCGACATCGACCAGCAAGGTCATCTCCGGACCGAGATCCGGACGCTCGGAAAGCACCACGCCCGCGGCATCCGCCCCGACGTGGCCGGCGATGCACGGCAGTACGTAGGCGCGCGCATTGCGATGCAGTTTCAAATCGAGCACGTTCGCTCGGAGCGTCAACGATTGGTCGGTGGCGAGCGCGAACGGTGCGCCGCCGAGCTCGACCGGGTCGATGCCGAGGAGCAGGTGATGCATGATCGGGTTGCCGACCAGCGTCGCTTCCAGGATATCCTCGGGAGACACGCCCGCGCTCTTTGCCACGTCGGCCGCCAGGCCATTGAGCGCTTCTCGCACCGCGGCCGTCATGAGCGCGGCTCCGCCCGGGTTCATCATCGAATACGACACGCGGCTCATCAGATCCTCGCCGAAGCGGATCTGCGGGTTCATCACTCCGGCCGACGCGACCACCTCGCCTGAGGTGAGATCGCACAAGTGCGCCGCAATGGTGGTCGAGCCGATGTCCACCGCGAGACCCAATGCCGTCTCATGCAGCCCCGGCCAGACGCCGATGATTTGCTTCTCGCCGTGGACCGCGACCGTGACCTGCCAGTTGCCGGCGCGCAGCGTCGGCTGCAGCACCTGCAGGACGGACAGGTCGCAGGTCAGATCCTTGAGGCTCCACTCCTCTTCCAGGGCATCGAACAGCCGGCGCAGATCGCCCGACGGGTCGTGCATGTCCGGTTCCTTGACCTGCACGTAATGCAGCCGAACCACCGGATTGAGTTCTATCGCGCGCGCATCGGCCTCCTTGCGCACCACCTGTCGATGCACCTGGCTGCTCGCGGGCACATCGATCACCACATCCGCGAGCACGCGGGCCGAGCACGACAGGCGCCGGCCCGCGGCGAGCGGCTGGCGCCGCGAGTATCGGGTCTCGGGTTCCGAGAAAGCCGAGAGGCTCGCGCTCGAGGAGGACACACCGTGCTTGGCGAACTCGCCTTCCGCCACCAGCACCTGGCAGCGGCCGCAGAGTCCGCGGCCCCCGCACACCGAATCCACATCGACGCCGAGGCTCCGTGCCGCTTGCAGCAGCGGCGTGCCCACGGGGAAGTTGCCCCGCTTGCCGGAGGGCATGAATACGACGAGGGGATCGCGGGTCGCCATGAAGGAGCGCCGGTCGGACGACGTCAGGCCGGCCGGCGGCGGTGGCCGCCTTCGCGGCGTCCGCGCGGCCCCTCGCCGGCGGGCGTGCCGGGCGCGGCCGCGGGCGGCGCCTCGCGGAAACGCCGGATCCAGCGTGCGCAATCCGGGTCATGCCCGAGCATCACGTCGCCGCCCATGATGGCTTTGACGACTTCGATGTGCAGCGGATTGGTGATCGCCGAGGTCATGCCCGCGGCCATGGCCATGGTCAGGAACGCTGAGTTGATGCCGTCGCGGTTGGGCAGGCCGAAGCTCACGTTCGATGCGCCGCAGGAAGTGTTTACCTTGAGCTCGGTCCGGAGGCGGTGAAC